>LULM01000134.1_pt1 | contig 16036 bp, 14 predicted proteins | sample 728151 | NCBI WGS metagenome assembly LULM01 (sample SAMN03860289, study PRJNA289734) | marine metagenome | biome: seawater column; feature: ocean; material: water; isolation source: Red Sea water column Station 149 - depth 200m | place: Saudi Arabia: Red Sea | collected 2011-10-15 | depth 200 m
CGCTGATGGTAGTGTGGGGTTACCCATGTGAGAGTAAGTCATCGCCAGCTTTTAAATTCAAACCCCCACCTTATTAGGTGGGGGTTTTTTATTGGATAGGGATTATCTAATAATGCTAATACAGGCACTAGTGAAGTTTTCATTTGCCCTTTTAATTCTCTAGTCGCAAATTCTGCTAATGCTTTTTCATGAGCGAGTAAGTAATTAAAATGCTTGTGTATTTTAATCTGCATGTAGATTAATTCGTTCAAAACTAAGCATAAATGGTTGAGTGCCACGTTTAAGCAAGTACACTGTGACTTTCCATCGTAGTTTTGACATCACAATGCCTGTAACTTTAGCTTGAAATTTTATATGCACTTGACTAGATGCATTTTGCCCTTGTTTAACTAAGAATTCATGCAATGTTTCAGTTTCAAATTGTGATAAATATTTTCATTTTTGCTGTTAGTCAGCAGAACGACTATATTCAGATGCACTGAGGAAAGCTTGTTCACCAAGTATTTCTGATTCTAATGCTGTATTGTGATCGTGTTGAAATTGACGGTAGCGCATATCAAGGTACTCTGTCCAATTTTATTGAGTATGATCTATGTTATTAGAAAGGTCAAAATGATTTGAACGTCTTGTACTCTCCGTCTAATTGATTTGCTGTTATTTGTTGAAGTGAGCCGCTTAGTGCATAAAAATGTTTAAACTAAGTTGGTATGATTTAACTGCTAAGTAAGTAGTTCGCTAATGAGGTTATTTAAAAAATGAAATGGGTTCTACTTCAAAGCTTTTCATTTGCTTATGAAGCGCAAATTGCCAAATCACAATTGCACGCTTTTGGCATTTCCGCTCGCATAGCGAATGAACATACGATTAATATGGACTGGCTTTATTCTAATGCTTTGGGTGGTGTGAGGTTGCTTGTGTTGGAGTCTGATTTTGAGGAAGCTAAAAAGCTACTCGACCAAGACTATAGCGACGCTGTGGATGATGTCTTTAATATTGATCATCCAAAATGTCCTGAATGTCAAAGTACAGAAATTATTGCTTATACCAAAGGCAAAAAGCCTGCTTTTATTGTTCTTTTATTATTTTGGTTTCCTTTGTCTAAGCTAGAGCATGGTTATCGTTGTCAAAGCTGTAATCACTTCTTTAAATTGTAAATTCTCTTTGATCAAATTGGCCAGCTGAATTGTCAAATAAGTGCTTTGGATGCGTTTGGTTTTCTGCTAAAGTCTAAGCTGTTCACTTGTGGTAGATCATTGACGTCACAAAGCATCTGGTTTTAATGAAAGCTTTAAGGATAAAGCGAGGATAAAAATTGAAAAAGTATATTTTAGCAATGTGTGCATTAAGTACATTTGGGGTGGCACATGCACATATCGATGACTATTTGCCTGAAGCAAAACTGGCAGAATCGACAGCTTCGTTAAAGAAAGGCTATGTTGGTGCAGGGATTAGTCAACAGCTTTTACACGGCAATTTTGAATGGGTAAATCCTTACGGGATTGCTTATGCGAAAGCAGGTGTGTTTATTAACGATGATAACGAACCAGGTGCTCAAGTTGGATTTCGTTTTCCTTATCACCTGACGGGTACTGATCAAAATGGTTATTATTTTGGCGTTTATGCGGGGCATTTGGAAAGTGTAGAAGTTGATGGTGAGAATTTTGAGCGCTTAGGTGCAGGTGTTGATTTAGCGTATGTTTTATTAAATGCGACTCGTATCAGTACGATTAGCGTGGGTATTGGCGCTGCGGAAAAGATTGAAGGTCGAAATGGCGGTAAAAAAGACATTGAGCCACAATTACAATTTGCTTATAGCTTAAGTTTTGGCGCTTTCTAAAATAGATGTGTTTTCCAATAAAAATCATTTTAGGTGTGAGTGGTAAATGTTAGATCAAGTTGCCCAGCTTTGGCAGGAATTTAGTAGTCGACCTGATTTCTGGGCGATTTTAAGTATTGTCCCCGTAACGTCTTTTGTGACTTGGGCGCATGTGTGGATGGCGCTGAAAATGGTATTTTATCCAATCCATTTTTGGGGTTTTCATCTAGGTCCTTTGCCAGTCGGATGGCAGGGTATTGTGCCACGCAAGGCGGGACGTATTTCAGGCATTATCACGGATAATACATTGTCGAAACTGGGCTCATTGCAAGAGTTTCTCGAGGCAATGGATCCTGAAGAAATGGCTCGTATGATCGGTGAGCAAGTTGGTTTTGAGCTTGAACACTTGATCGATGAAGTGATGATGGAGCGTCGAGCTGTTTTGTGGGAAAATTTACCTTATTCCATTAAACGTCGTATTTATGCTCAAGCCCATCAGCAAATGCCAAATGTGTTAAAAGAGCTTGTGACTGAACTGACTTACAATGTAGAAAATTTGGTTGATATGCGCAGCATGGTAGTCAATCAAATGGAAAATGACCGCAAGCTAATGGTCAAAATGTTCCTAAAAGTCGGTCAAAAAGAGATTAATTTTATTTGGCATATCAGTGCGCTCATTGGTGCGTTTTTCGGTATTTTTCAGATGTTCGTTTATGTCTTTGTACCAGAACATTGGACTGTGCCATTTTTTGCGGCGATTTGGGGTTTTCTCACCAACTGGATTGCGATTTGGATGGTGTTCAATCCAGTCAATCCACACCCTGTCAAATTTCCACAATTCTTTACTCGTACTGAGGGTTTAAAATTCCCTTGGATTCGTCCAGTGATGCCACGCATTGGGACTTATAACTTTCAAGGCGCTTTTATGAAGCGTCAGGATGAAGTGTCGATTGTATTTTCTGAGGTGGTGACTGCGGATTTGATTACGCTTAAGTCGATCATGACAGAAATGATGTATGGTAAGCGTAATCACAAAACACGTCGAATTCTCAAGCGTCACATTAATGAGATTATGGAAACGCCTCTGGTCAGAACTTCTTTGCAATTATCAATTGGTCCAACGGAATATGCCAAACTAAAGTCTGACTTGATTGATCGTTCAATCGAAATTACGATGGTACCCGTGAGCGATCCTGAGTTTAATGAAAGTCGTGCTAAAAAGATTTTCACCATGTTTCGAGATCGAATACGGTTGTTGACACCACAAGAGTTTCAAAATTTATTGCGACCTGCTTTTCATGAAGATGAATGGATTTTGATTGTGCTTGGTGGTGTGACAGGTTTTGGAGCAGGTTTGATTCACTTATTTGTGGCATTTTTATAGTCATCAAGCTAAACTAGCCACGATTAAAATTTTTGAATTTCGTCAATTCTTTTCATACTTGATGATTGTGTTAATTTTTGATGATTGTATAAATCATTTGATTTAGATTTATTTATGAGGATGTTTAATATGCGCATTATTTTATTAGGACCACCTGGAGCAGGCAAAGGTACACAAGCTCAGTTGATCTGTAAGCGCTACAATATCCCTCAAATCTCCACAGGCGATATGCTACGCGCAGCAATCCGTGAAGGTACTGAGCTTGGCAAACAAGCACAATCTGTCATGGACGGCGGTGGTTTGGTTTCTGACGAGTTGATCATTGGTTTGGTCAAAGAGCGTATCGCGCAACCTGACTGTGAGAATGGTTGTATTTTTGATGGTTTTCCACGTACGATTCCTCAAGCTGAAGCATTGGTATCAGAAGGCATCACAGTAGATCACGTGATTGAAATTGATGTGCCTGATGAAGAAATCGTGAAGCGTCTTTCAGGTCGTCGTCAACATCCTGCATCAGGTCGTGTTTATCATATTGTTTATAATCCTCCGAAAGTTGAAGGCAAAGATGACGAAACAGGTGATGACCTTGTGCAACGTCCTGATGATCAAGAGCAAACTATTCGTAAACGCCTTGCTTCTTATCATGCTGAAACAGAACAATTGGTTGGTTTCTATCAAGAACGTGCAGAGAGAGAAGCAAATGCCGCAACGTATAACAAAATTAACGGCTTAGATCCTATCGAGAAAGTGCAGGAAAACTTATTTGCGATTTTAGATCAATCGAAATAATTGCATTCAACTTTTAAAAAAGCTCTATCATTGATAGGGCTTTTTTGTGCTAATCTGCAGATAGAGCAAACTGAGGTATACCATGATGAAATTTCTAGTGATCTTTTTACTGATCATGGCTTTGGTCATTTTGATTGGATTATTTATCATGAGTGCAAAACTATTAAAACATGCGCAAACACAGTCGAGCACCTCTTATTTAAAAACAAAAGAAGAAAATAAAGACGCTGAATAAAAATTAGCGATGGTGAGCTTTGAGTTTTGTAAAAAATAGCAGAACTTTTCGATAAGTGGATAGATGTATTTAACTAATTGTTTTATATGTAAATAATATCGATATAAATGGGGAATATGACTTCTTTCACAAAATAAAGGTGGTAATTGTTGTCTTTATGCGCATAATATAAATGGTGTGAACTGGGTGTAGTGGTATCTGCGCCATGACGATGAAAAGTGATGTAATACAACAACTAAACATCACATTAGGATGAAATGACGATGCAAGATGCATCGAGATAGGATGAGCACTTATGAAGCGCGTTAGCCAATTCTTTCAGTTATCTGCAATGTGTGTTGCGGTTTTTGCCGTGACCAGCTCGACAGCTTTTGCTTTAGAAAAGTTAGATGAAGAAGATTTAGCAGAGTCGACAGGTGAAGGGATTGCGTTTTTACCTACGGATTTCTCTCTGCGCTTTAATGGTGCAAATGAAATTGGTAATGTTGATGCAGATATCACTGACAACTCCAACCCTGGTACAGGCTATATTCACATCATCCCAGTTGGTCCTTTGAGTGAAACGATTCAAAATGAGAATGCGACTGCAAATAATAAAACAGGTAAGGCAGATGTATATATCTATGGATTGGCGTTATCTAAGAATGATGAAAGCAATGTCAATAATTTAAATACGCAATTTAGTGGTCAAAACATTGCATCGTGGGGTACGGCTGAAAACCCATGGATTGTAAAAGTGGCGACTGCGAGTGGTATTCCAAACTTTGATATTAATAATACTACGGGCTCAGATGTTAGCTATATGCGTTTAGAAGCGCCATTGTATGAAGGTGTGGTCACTGCAACGACAGGGACTACAACCACGCAACCTGCGAAGCCAAGCTCTGCAAATGGTGGTGATGCGTATAATATGAAGCTTGGCATGTGGGTGGATGCTTTCGTTCGTGATCCAAGCGTGGTTGAGGGTCAAGCTGGGCAATTTTGTTTAAATGGTTGCACGCGTGGGGCTGGAGACTTAACTCGTGAGAATAGAATCCGTCTACAAGCGATTTGGAATGGTATGGGTGTTAATGGTTCTTCGCTAAACGTATTTAGTACCTTGGGTGGTGCAACTGATGATGCTTATAACAACACACTTGGTTTAGCTGGTTTAATTCGTCTAAACAGTAATGAAAATGGTGTACTTCGTCTGAGTACGCAAGAGACGACCTCAAGTCCAAATGCGTCTAATTTGCTGACTACACCTGCTATTGATGGGGTGGCTGCACCGATCTTTGCTGCCGATGAAGGGATAAGTCTTGAAAAGTTCAATGTGAACTTGGCGCTAGGTAGCTTGTATCAGCCAGTGATTTTGGATGCCACTGATGATGGTAATATTGTCTTTGAAGTGACACGTATTCCAAACAAACCATCAATTTATCAACAAATTTATACAGATTATGCAAATCCTAACAGTACAACATTTAAGGGTGTGACGTGTAGTCAGTTCTATTGTGGTGGTGATGGCTCAAGTAGTGTCTATCAAACTGCTGGAACAGTAGGTGGTTCAACTTACCGTAATCCGACACATAGTAGTATCACAGTTGGTGATGTGAGTTTTAATAATGCAACACGTACTATGGAAGCAAGCATGGCAGAGAATACCAAAGGGATAGTATTTAATGGTGCGAGTGGCTCGGTAAATCTTGGCTCTGCTGTAATTGATGGTGTGTTGATTCAGCATTTAAAAATCACCACCAAAGGACTTTAACAAGGAGATGAAGATGCGCAAAATTGCTTTAGTGATCGGATTTGGTCTTGTTTCTGCGCTGTGCCATGCGGAGTTAAAAGTCATGGATAATGCCGATCTACAACAGGTTGAAGGGCAGGCAGGAGCAGATATTTCTTTAAGCCTAAGTCTTAATCATACAGAAGACTATCAGTTGGACTCGTCAGTGTGTGGTGCAAGCAGTGGTGCAAGTGCAAATGATGTTCGGAATTGCCGTGTGGGTATTGCTTTGAATAATCGCTTTAATGATGACGGTCAAAAACAGTGGTTAGTCTTCAAAGGTATCCAAGGGACGATCAAAATTCCGAGAATGGGTCTTGATGGTACGGATGTGGTTTATAACGACGACTCTGGTGTACAAACTGTAAAGCCCGCTTTATTATTGAGCTTTAGTGAAAATGATCCAATTCAAATTCGCAACTTTGGTTTTGATACGCTTGCGATTGAAACGGATAGCTCTCCAGTAGATGATGAAAATAATGTCCCAGGCTATTGGGCATTGAAGTCGGGTGGTACCACTTCGACGAATTATAACAACGCTTTCTCTGATGGTCGTTATACGGTGCCAGGCTATGATAATGGACGAGAGGTTGGTTTTACAGGGATTATGATGCATGGCAATTTAAGCATGAATAATCAATTGAAAATTTTTAGCTGTAATGCTGGTCACCAAAGATGCTGATCGATATGACAGTGGATCGTTTTGTATAAGGATATAAGATGATGAATAAAACTAAAAAAGTATTTTTGCTCAATAGCCTCACTTTAGGCATTTTATGTTGTATCAGTAATGCACACGCATTAACTGAGATGACCGATGGCGATATGCGTGTTGTCGATGGTCAAGATGGCATCCAAGCTGCCGTGTCTTATAGTCAAGTAGAGGTTGATCAGCTCTACTGGCAAGATCAAGCAGGTAGCTCTACTGGTGACGGCGAAGTTTCTTTGAGTATGAATGCCAATGATATTGCGATTACTCGTGGCAATGTGCCTGCCGATCAAGATCTTGGTGTGGTGATGGATATTAATACTGGTAGCACAGCAGGCGCAAATAGCACGGCAGGGATTGATCTGAATGTTCGTACGCGACTCGGTCATATCGAAGCAGAGTCCTTGAAAATTTGTGAAAGTTCAGGCTGTACAACGAATGATAAAACCATGGGTCGTCTAGAGATTGACTCATCTACCGAAAGTAATTTTCGCATCTCAACCACAGATGGCTTATTCAACAAAAATGCGGTGGCAGAGCTCGATATTGGTGTAAAAGGTGTTGATGTTGCTTTGGTGCAAAAGCAAAGTGCTAGTGTTGAAAATGCATTATTGATGAAGGATTTGAATTTCAACTTTAGTGGCAAAGGCAATATGTATGTAGATGATGTCGAAGGCTTTGTTTTACGTACAGGTGCTGACGGTTACGCTGACTTTAACCGTGTTGATAGCAATGGTGATGGCAATCTTGATAAACCAGGTCTCAATCTTGAGTTTATGATGCGTGATAGCAACGGCAAAGAAATGGGCTTGCTTCGTGCAGGTGCGAATGGTCGTATGGTCAATGGTCAGGTACAATTCCGTGGTGTTGACGATAGCGAAGCTGCATCAATATTAGGCACTGCAAACGGTACAGCGACCACAAATTCGAATGCAGGAAGCACAGGTGTTGCATTTCGACTCGTTGGCGAGTTTACCAATGATCAAGATAATATCGATAATCCGACAACATTGGAGCTAGGCGGAGCAGGTAATTATGCCTATGGTATTCGTTTTGGCAATCTGACACCTTTGGTAACGCGTAAAGGTGTTAATGGTGGTCAAGTAGAGTCTGCAAGTGTCGATGCAGATGTTAATACAGATCGAGCATTCCTAGACACAGGCAGTGTGTATTTTAACCTTGTGGATTCTAATGAAATCTCTTTGCCTGTGAACACACGACTTACCGAAGTGACTTTGGGTAACTCAAACAATCCAATCGCAACAGAAGATGACTTCAAACAAACTATTGTGAATACTCCAAGTGGCGAAGAAAATCCACACAGTATAGTCATTGCAATCCGTGGTCTGAGCTTTGAGGCATTGTCACGTAAAGGTGAATTCATTGCCACAGAAGATGTTACAGGTGCTAAAGCACCGACTTCAGTTGCCAACTGGGGCTTAGGTCTACCAATCTATAATATGGATAGCAACTTTGCCTTCTATGGCAAAACTTCGAACGGTGCTACAGGTGGCGACTATATCGTCACCAAAGATCAATCCACAGGTTTAATCAGTGCAACCTCGATAAGTAACTCTGAACGTCTTGGCTTTAGCGGTTCGATCAGTACTACGGGTAGAAATAATGACGGCTCGAAAACCACATCGATCTTACTCATCGATGGCAGTCCGAATGACAACGATGACGGCAGACCGACCGACTACTATTTTGGTCTACGTAATATCGATATGTTGCTGAATGGCTACGGAAGTATTGGCTTTGAAGAAGGTCAGCTCAACGTCAGTATGCCAAAAATCTTGATGGTGATGTCTACGGAAATCGCAGGTGGTTATCTACCAGGTGCGAAGTACAAGACTTGCATATCAGGAGTCCAATGTTATGCACCGTCAGATGGTTTTGCACGAGATGATGATGTCTTGATTGGATTGAAAATGCGTCTAGGTGGTTCGATCAATATGGCATTGATTCCACGCAGTGAGTTTGCTAGCCAAGATGAACTGGTTGATGGTTCTAACAAACTCAGCTTTGTCGGTGTATTTGAACTTGACTCTGCACTGGGTAACTCGATTCAAATCCTCGATCCTGTAGATAAGTCAACCATTGGCTTTGACCAACTGTCTGGAACGATGGCATTTGACAACAGTATCGCAGTCAATCGGGATAGTGTTGACTTCAATATTGGCTTGCAATTTAACCCAAATCGACAGAAAGAAGAAGTATTCCGAGTGCGTGATATCAACTTTTATCCATCAGTCAATGGAACTGTGGGTAATCCACAACGTTTAGGTGAAATGGCGATCACAGGCGGTCGTCTGAACAGTAGCCTATCGATCACACCACGTGATGGCGCATTTCAGTTTTAAGGATAGGACAAGGAGTAAATCATGATGAAGCGGTTAATGAATAAGAAAAAATACCTTGCTGTCCTAGTACCGTTACTGGCAACTGCAACTGCAACTGCAACTGTATATGCCGAAGGTCTGAAAGCACTTGATGATGATCAAATGTCAGCGCAGACAGGGCAGGCATTGCTCAATCTTAGCTATATTGCGCCAACTGATGCAGCTAATATCGAATCGACACGTAGCGGTGGTGACAACAATACAGGCTTCTATAAACTTGGTATCGAAGCCGAGATGGAGCTCAATGCCAATATCAAAAACCTACAGCTTGGCTGTGGTGGTGTGAATGGGCCAGGTGCTTGTGATATTGATATCAAGAACTTATCCTTAAGCGGCTTAAATGATGGTACGGTAACAACTGGAGAGTCTGCAGGTAGTCCAACCTTTAGTGATGGCAGACCTGCGACCAGTGCCAAGTTAACCAATCCATTCATTGAGTTTGCGATTAAAAATCCTGATAGTGCCGCAGGTCGTGAGATGGTCGGCTTCCGTCTAAGTGCTGAGTCGATCGAAGGTCTACTCACTGCTGGTCTTGAAAACTTAGACTCACCTTCTACAACTGATGGTATTCAAACCCTCAGTGGTTATATGCAAGTGGCAGGCACGACTGGGGATGTAAACACTGTTGCTTCAACATTTGGTAAAGGGACTCAAGACTGTTTACCTCGATCAGGTGGTGACTGTCAAGCGATTGGTGGTAAGATTAGAATCCCTTCTTTGTTTACTAATAGATATATTAGAAGTTTACCGACTGATTCTAATACCACGGGGATTACAGTACCAAGCCTCAAAGTAGATTTTGATCTACCAGCCTTTACCATTAATGGCAGTCGACAAACACAAGCTGTAGTTGAAGGGGTGAGTTCGACTATTCCATGGTTACCAATTGCTGCTGCGGGAGTTTGTCCGACCGAATATGCGGCAGATTGTGCTAATGCCAATGCGCAAATCGAAGATATAAACTTTACCGATGATCAACTTTATGTGAATATCACTAAAAACAATGATACAACGACTTGGCCAGAGGATTGTGTATTAGGATTTGTTTGTTATGCAAAATTTAAAATGGTGGACGGCTCAGCGATTACTGATTTGAAGGTGGATATTACTTTTGAGCAGTCACTGAGTATGTTTCACAATATCCCGTTGAAAGGAACAGGTGGCTATTTATCCCTACAAAAACAAGCTGTCCGTTGGCCAGGTGCCAATAGTGATGATGTGGCACAACGTGGTTGGTGGATGTCTTTTGCAGAGCCAGTTGATTTAGGATATCTACAAGCACAAAACAAAGTGGATATTAGTGCAGTGCTTCCACAGGTTGCAGATTATGTTACAGACTCATTATTAGCAGGCGACCGTATCTCAGTAGGTTTTTTTGAAGCAATCGGTGTTGCTTTATCTACACCTTTAACTAAAAAGCTAATTATTGATGTTGGTAACAGTGATCCTGCTAAGCTCACCTTACAAAATCAGCAGTTGCGTAGCCAAGGTGTGGTGTCGAACTGTTGGGGTAACATGACCATGGGTTGCTAAATCATGGTTTTAGCGTTATCAAAAAAGCCGAGAAGATTCTCGGCTTTTTTTGCGTTTGCTGTACTATTAGATCAGAAGAACCCAGCAGGCTTGGTCGAATAGCTCACCAACAAGTTTTTGGTTTGTTGGTAATGGTCAAGCATCATACGGTGGTTCTCGCGTCCGATACCTGATTTTTTGTAGCCACCAAATGCTGCATGGGCAGGGTAGATGTGATAGCAATTGGTCCATACCCGACCTGCTTGGATTGCACGACCTGCGCGGTAGGCAGTATTTCCGCTACGTGCCCAGACACCAGCACCTAAGCCATAAATTGTATCATTAGCAATTTTCATCGCATCATCGAAGTCTTTAAAGGTTGCGACAGATAATACAGGTCCGAAAATCTCTTCTTGGAAAATTTTCATGCTGTTATTGCCTTTGAAGATGGTTGGTTCGATATAGAAACCTGTCCCGACTTCGTTTCGTGCTTCACCACCTGTGAGGACTTGCGCACCTTCTTCACGCCCTGTATTGATACAACCTAAGATTTTGTCTTGTTGCTCTTGAGAGGCTTGTGCGCCGATCATGGTTTCGGTATCTAGTGGATGACCTGTTTTAATGCGTTTGACACGTTCGACAGCCATTTCTAAGAATTGATCTGCAATGCTTTCTTGTACCAATGCTCGAGATGGACAGGTGCAGATTTCACCTTGATTCAAGGCAAACATGGCAAAGCCTTCAAGTGCTTTGTCGAGATAATCATCTTGCTGATCCATAATATCGGCAAAGAAGACGTTTGGTGATTTACCGCCAAGCTCAAGTGTGACTGGAATGATGTTTTCAGTCGCATATTGCATGATCAGTTGACCAACTTGGGTTGAGCCTGTAAAGGCGATTTTTGCAATCCGTGGATTGGTTGCCAGTGGGCGACCGACTTCTGCACCATAGCCATTTACGATATTTAATACACCTTCGGGTAGCAAATCTTGAATCAACTCAGCCAAGATCAGAATACTTACAGGGGTTTGTTCAGCAGGTTTGAGCACGATACAGTTGCCTGCTGCAAGCGCAGGAGCAAGTTTCCATGCTGCCATGAGGATTGGGAAGTTCCACGGAATGATCTGACCGACCACGCCAAGCGGTTCATGATAATGGTAAGCCACCGTATCTTCATCAATCTCAGAGATGCCACCTTCTTGCGCACGGATACAGCCTGCAAAATAGCGGAAATGATCAATCGCAAGTGGAATATCAGCAGCGAGCGTTTCACGAATCGGTTTGCCGTTGTCCCATGTTTCTGCAACGGCAAGGGTTTCTAGGTGTTCTTCAAGGCGATCTGCGATTTTTAACAACAAGTTGGAGCGAGTAGTCGGTGAAGTGCTATTCCACTGTGCTTTGGCAGCGTGTGCTGCATCTAAAGCGAGCTCAATATCTTCGGCACTTGAGCGTGGGATACGGGTAAATGCTTCACCATTGACAGGTGAGATGTTGTCGAAATATTCACCTTTTATTGGTGCGATCCATTTCCCACCAATAAAGTTGTCGTACTGTTTTTTAAACTGGATTTTAGATCCTTCGGTATTTGGGTCAGCGTAGCGCATGGTTCACATCCTTTTGTCTAAAGTACATTGTTAAATTCTAATGATCCCTCCTATACTGTATATAGTCAGAAAACTTAAATTCTGCTACAGCGTTAACCTCGCTTGCAGTACTACTTGTACACCTTCGCTCGGTTGCCTTGTATCAGAAATTAATTTCTTCGACTATATTGGACTTTCGATATGCTCGATACGTATCGTCGAAGTCGCCAACAGTGGATCATGAGATTAGCCTAATCAATCTCAGGTAGGGAAAAGGTAGGGATAAATTCGACCAAGTTTAGGACTTCAATATGTCACTTAAAAAAGAGTTAAATCAACGACGTAGGGCGATTGAAAAATTAAAAAAACATTGTTTGCTGCATGATACCAACGATCAGTTGGCGGCTGATACGATCCAGTATTCGTGGCAGCGTTCAACCAAGGCACAAATCGTGAGTAGTTTGCAGGCTGCACCTTTGGCTAAAGTGTCAGAAAATGTGTCAGCACTGGATAAGGCACTTGATCAATGTGCAACGCAATTAAAAGACATTGCCCATCAATCATCGATGGTGCTGGCAGTGGCAGATCAATCTTCACAGATTCGCTGGGTCGAAGCCAGTCGACATATGCAAGGCGCATCTGAGAATGTACATTTTGTTCAAGGCGGACAGTGGGGCGAAGATATGGTCGGCACCAATGCCTTGGCGTTATCGCTATATACAGGCAAATCCAGCTGTGTCTTTTCTAATGAACATTATTTGGATGCGATTCAAGATTGGGTGTGCTATGCAGCGCCGATCTATCATCCCAACACTGGGCAAGTGCTTGGTGTGGTGGATTTATCCACTACGTGGGATCAGCACAATAGTTTGGGGATACTTGCTGCAGAACGTTGTGCGCAGATGTTACAAGGTGCATTGCGAGAACAAACCAAGCAACATTTACAACTCAGCTGTTTTGGTCGTACAAAAGCGCAACTTCAAGGCAAAGCGTTGAATTTGAGTCCACGCCAGTTTGAGATCATTGCGATTTTGACATTGTGCAAGCAAGGGATGAGTTTGGATCAGTTGCATCAGGCTTTGTACGGTGAGCGCAAAGTGAGCATGGGTACATTGAAAGCGGAAATGTCACAACTGCGTGATTTGCTCGGTGGTATGCTCGGCTCACGTCCTTATCGTCTACTCCTCGATGTCGATGCAGACTTTATCGAGTTGGAAGAAGCCTTGGATCAAGGCGCTTCAAATAGTGCATTGCAGCTGTATCAAGGGATATTTTTACCACGAACGGAGAGTCCCTTCCTGACGGCTTGGCGTGATTGTATCGAATCGAGGATGAGTGAGGTGATTTTTAAAATTGATGATAAAGATCTGCTACTCAAACATTTGTCCCATTTTCCTGATGCGATTGATGCTGTTGAGCGGTTGATGGAGCTTTTACCTGAAGATCATCCGATGCAACAAAGCTTACTACGTATGCAGGATCAGTAGTTATTTTACAAGTGATGATTCTAAAAATGATAATATCTAAATTTTTTAAAAAGAACGATTTATAATCAATAAACTGTAAATCACAAGCTTGCATTAAAAATTTGGGGCAAAAAAAAGGAAATATCAGGGGTACTCATATTTCCAAAAAAGGGAGTGCGTATCTCAGCATCGATACTTGAGCTCATTTTATGGATTCGGTTGAAATTCATCTACCTACCTTTTACCTACTTTTCCAAATTCCTCAAAATGAATGGACTTAGATACTCGGAAAACTGATCTATCGTACATCTATCACCACATCGCTGTTGAGATCGGCTACACTAAGCCTGAATTCGATTTTTAGCCATTTTATATTTTTGATTTAAGACGCAACGATGAAACAAGATACCGCATTAAAACTACTCAAAGCTGGAGAAAATGTCTTTTTAACAGGCTCCGCAGGCGCAGGGAAAACCTATACCTTAAATCAATATATTCAATATCTGAAAGCACGGAAAATCCCAGTAGCGATCACGGCATCGACAGGCATCGCAGCCACGCATATGAACGGGATGACTATTCATACTTGGGCAGGGATCGGTATCAAAGATCAGCTTACAGAAAATGACCTAAAGCGCATGAAAGAGCGCAAATATTTGCGAGAACACTTAGAAAAAGTACAAGTCTTGATCATTGATGAAATTTCGATGCTTCATGCCAAACAGTTCAATCTAGTCAATCAAGTATTGCAGTATTTCAAAGGCTCAGCAGAGGCGTTTGGTGGGATTCAAGTGGTTGCATCGGGGGACTTTTTTCAGCTCCCACCTGTTGGTAAAAATGATGAATTGAATCGAGATAAATTTGCTTTTATGTCTGAGGCTTGGGTACAAGCTCAGTTTCGAGTGTGTTATCTCAGCGAACAACATCGTCAGTCGGATAGTGTCTTAGATCAAATTCTCAATGCGATCCGTCGCCAAGAGGTGAGTGATGAACAGATTCAAACTCTGATCAATACCAAACATCAAGAGCACGACACAGAGATCGTGACTCGACTGTATACACATAATCTCGATGTCGATCGCATCAACGAACAACAGCTCGACACCATTAGCCAAAAGATGCATCGTTTTGATGCAGTGCTTGAGGGCAATGAAAAATTATTAGAAACCTTAAAGTCATCAGTGCGTTGCCCAGAGCAATTGATCCTGAAAAAAGGCGCAAAAGTGATGTTTGTCAAAAACAACTTCGATCTTGGCTATGTCAACGGCAGTATCGGCGAGGTGATTGGCTTTATCGAAGACGAAGAGCTGGGCATGATGCCACAGGTTCGGCTCAATGATGGCTCGTCGATTGCGGTGGAAGCAGAAACATGGTCGATCGAAAATGAAGAGGGTAAAGTCCTCGCCAGTTTGACACAAATTCCGCTACGTTTGGCTTGGGCGATCACCATTCATAAAAGCCAAGGTATGACACTTGAAAGTGCTGAAATTGATTTGGCACGTACTTTTGAAAATGGTCAGGGCTATGTGGCATTGTCACGACTGAAGTCAATTGAAGGTTTAAAATTACTAGATTTTAATCCGCAGGCTTTGGTGCTAGACCGTTTGGCGGTGAAGGCAGATGCACGTTTTAAAGAGTTGTCTGATGAAGCAGAGCAACATTTTGCTGAGCTTGATTTGAGTAAACAGCATGAGGCATTTATTCGCCGTACAGGTGGCATTACCAATCCAAACGAAATTGCACGATTAGAGAAGAAGCTACAAGGTCAAAAGCGAAGCTATAGTAGTGATACTTTGGCAGAAACGCAGGCGTTATATGAAGCGGACTATGATATTGAAGATATTGCTTCAGAGCGTCAATTGACCAAATCCACGGTGATTAATCATTTATCCAAACTTGCCAAAGCAGGCAGTATCGATGTCGAGCGGATTCGACCAGAAGAAGATGAACTAGAAAGAGTGCGCAAAGCCTATAAGAAAATCCAAAAGCGCAATCAAGCCGATGATTTAAATGATGATGGGAGTGTCAAGCTGCGTCCATTGGTCAGTGAAACAGGTTTGGGCTATGAACAGGTGCGTGTGGCGCTGATTTTTGTGGCGTGATTTTGTCAATTTATTTAGGGTCTGTTGACATTTCAACCATGCATTGCGTTATCCGCTAAAACTACAGAAACGAGGCATGAAACGCAGGGAATGTTTACTCCCTTGCCAAGTTTCATAACGAAGTTAATGGCAGTTTTAGCGATAACCTTTCAGGACTAGAATGCTTTTTGACGCTACTTCGTTATGAATGAGTCATTTAGAATGACTAAACCTCCTCATTCCTGCCTCGTATCGCCTAAAAAGCATCCGTAGTCGCAAGCATCTGTGAAA
>LULM01000165.1_pt1 | contig 16014 bp, 12 predicted proteins | sample 728151 | NCBI WGS metagenome assembly LULM01 (sample SAMN03860289, study PRJNA289734) | marine metagenome | biome: seawater column; feature: ocean; material: water; isolation source: Red Sea water column Station 149 - depth 200m | place: Saudi Arabia: Red Sea | collected 2011-10-15 | depth 200 m
ATGTAAAACAATCTTTTGCAGGGACACACCGGTTGTTTTCAGTCCGGAAGCAATTGCGGTCTGCACTGGCGATGCTCCACGAAGACTTGGTAAAAAAGAAAAATGCAGATTGAAACAGCCGATATCCGGGATATCTAAAAACTTCTGAGTTAGAATTTGTCCGTAAGCGCAAACTAAAATCAGTTCCGGAGACATCGCACGCACAAGCTCCAGCGTATCCTTGCTTCCTGCATTTTCTGGAGCATGTACTGCCAGGTTTTGTTCCAGTGCAAACTGTTTAACCGGCGAGGGAGTAAGCGTTTTTTTTCGGCCAAGCCGTCGGTCCGGCTGGGTGAAGACTGCACTTACCTCAATTCCGGATTCAATAACTGCTTTTAATGATGGGATAGCCCACTCCGGGGTTCCCATAAAAACAATGCTCATTTGTTTTAAGCAAAATCAATTAAAAAATATAATCTTCAGTGGTATAGTTTAACTTGCTTTGAAGGCAATTTGGGATTAAAGTTCTTTTTGCTTGATTTTAACTGCTGCTTTTAGTTTTAAATCCTGCTTCTTGTCTATTATCAGAATCAGATCAACTCATAATTAATTTAAACAAGTGGGAAAGCTATGACAGTTTGGGAGCGCATCAAGGTTCTTACTTCGGAAGAACCGCACATAACCTTCCAGAACTGGGGTTCTGAATTGGACGGAGCAGGTATAGTTACAGGAATCCTGGACATTGACGGACGAGACATTGCGGTTTACGGGCATGATTTTACTGTGCGTGCCGGATCGATTGACTCCACAAATGGTGCAAAACTGGCGCGGCAGATTTTAATGGCCGGAGAGCATGGCATTCCTTTGATCGGAATGAACGATTCTGCAGGAGCATATGTCCCGGACGGCGTAGGAGGACTTGACGGTTACTCGGAAGCTTTTGCTGCAATGCGCAAAATCAGCGGTATTGTGCCATCAATTCTTCTGATGTTCGGCTACAATGCAGGAGGAGGTGCATACCTGCCAAGGCAGGGTTCATTCCTGATTCAGCCTGAAAATACTTTTTTTGGCTTAACCGGTCCAAATGTGGTTCGTGAGGCTCTTGGTGAAAATATCACAGCAGATGAACTGGGGGGGCCGAAAGTACACAGTAAAAGCGGAGTGGTGGACCTGACTGCTCCGGATGAACTAGGAGCGCTGAGGTTAGCACTGCGTCTTTTGAGCTATCTGCCGGACAATAATCACTCCCCTGCACCATTTACTTCCACATCCCTGTCACTGGATGATTATGTTGAGGAAGAAGCTGTCCTGCTTCACAAGACATTCACCAATCCCGCCACAGGTTTCAATACTCCTTTTGATATGCGTCTTTTCCTGCAGCAGCTTGTGGACTATGGAGATTATTTCCAAATTCAGGAAGCACGTGCAAAACAGCTTATTACAGCATTTGGTAGGATGGGCGGACACGTGGTTGGATTCATTGCCAACAACAGTGCTTATGATTCTGGAAACATTGATACTGAATCATCCAGGAAAGGAGCAAAATTCATTCGTTTCTGCAACCTTTTTAATATTCCAGTTATATTCCTTGAAGATGTCAGCGGTTACGCACCCGGGTCAGAACAGGAGCGTGCAGGCGTTGTTCAGGCAGGGAGGGAACTACTGGATTCAATAGTAGATCTTCGTGTGCCCAGACTGACTTTGATTGTTAGAAATGCTTTCGGGGGGGCGTACTGTGCCTGGAAATTTTGTTTTTGCATTGCCAAGTGCAAGAATTGCGGTGATGGGACCGGCCGGCCGGCAGTTCGTCTATAAAGATGAATACCGTGAAATACTCGGCAGCTACCAGAAAAGCATTGATTCCGGAATGGATGAGAATGAAGCTGCAGTTGTACGTGATAAAGCAATGTCAAATCTGACAGCACGCTATGAACAGGAACTGCTGAACCCGGAAGAAGCACTCCGGCTCGGATCTGTTTCCAGATTAGTAATGCCCGGCTTCAGCAGGAAGGTTCTGGGCAACACACTCCTCTATCTGCTGCGGCATTATAAACCCAGCCCTATGGTCGGAGCTCAGAGAGAATAGCCGAAATAGCTTGAAAAATCAGGTAAAATCATTATCTTAGGTTACCTGAACTCTGAAGTTTTCTGATAAAAAATCTAATAAATTTAACCAATGCTCAAATTTCTTGGCAAGCGGGGACGAACTTTGGTTGTCCTGATTCTGCTTGGAACCGTACTGGGAATTATCTTGTTTTTAAACAAAATATTGTTCCCGTTCCTGCTTGCGGGCTTCCTGGCATACGTGCTTTCACCTGTAATTGACAGACTTCACCAGAGGGAATTCCGTTCATATAGAATTTCACGGGGAGTAGCTGTGCTGCTTGTGTATCTTGTGATCCTGCTGGTACTGGTTGGAGGCGGGAGTTATGTTATTCCAAATGTATCCGCTGAAATGGGTCGTATGATTCAGGAATTTCCAAAAGCTGTTACGAAATTATCAGAAGACTGGGGACCTGTTTTAGACGAGAAGATAAATAACTTAACTTCCCTGTTTCCGGAACCGCCTGTAGAGGAGCCCCTTCCTCAGCCTGAAGAGCAGGAAACAAATCGTGAAGCGGAGAATTACAGTGGCGAAAACGGAGAACTGATCACAATCCTGAATAGCTACACCTATGAAATTCGCGGTCTTGATTCTGACAGAATTGAAGTTGTTCCACATAAAAAGAATGGTATAGAGAGTGGAATTGATGAAAATTCAAATGAGCCTCTCACAATGAAGATGAAGCTGTCGATTCTGGCAGAGGAAGGAGTTAATCGAATAAAATCCAATATGGTTCGTTTTCTTGGACTGGGACGTCAAGTGATAGCAAACGTGGTTGGTTCGGTCTTCACCATGTTTTTAACCTTTATGGTTGCAGCATTTATTCTGGTTGACACACATCGAATATTATCTTTCTGGCGTTCACTTGTACCTCAGCAGTACCATGAACGATACAGTATCCTGCTAAAAAACCTGGATAAAGGTCTGAATGGCGTGGTTAGAGGTCAGCTGCTGATATGCCTGGTCAATGGTGTGCTGACCTTTATCGGTCTGATGATGATCGGTGTGCCCTTCGCCTTCACTCTTGGTATTGTGGCCATGGTCTTTTCGCTTATCCCAATTTTTGGAACCATTCTTTCCACTATTCCGATAGTCATAATGGGACTTACAATTTCATTCACTACAGGATTCCTGGCATTACTCTGGATATTACTGATTCACTTTATCGAAGGCAATTTCCTCAATCCCAAGATCATGGGTACTGCAGCGCATATTCATCCCGCGCTGATTGTTTTTGCGCTGGTTACTGGCGAACACGTGGCTGGAATTGCAGGTGCGCTGCTGGCAGTGCCGCTTTATTCAATTCTTCAGACTTTTTTCTTCTTCCTCAAATCCATGGTTGAGGAATTAGAAAAGGATCGCACAGCAGCAGCTTAGCTTTCCTGAACGATTCCACTGAACATCATCCTTCCTCAATATCCAGATGTCTGAATTCGAGCAATTTGCCCTTGATTTGGCCGACGCATCCGGAAGTTTAATCCGAAAATATTTTCGTGCAGATTTAAATGTTGAGGATAAAGAGGATGATAGTCCGGTAACGGTAGCGGACCGTCTTGCTGAAACTGTGATACGTGAGATGATCAATGATAAATATCCATCACATGATATTCTGGGGGAAGAGCACGGTTTTCAAAACACCGGCAGTAGATGGAAATGGGTGATAGACCCCATAGACGGAACAAGAAGTTTTGTGTCTGGTATGCCTATATTTGGCACATTGATTTCTCTGCTTGAAAATGATGTCCCCCAGCTCGGTATTATTGATATGCCGATCTTGCATGAACGGTGGTTTTCTTCAACTGGCGAAGAATGTTTTTTCTATTCCTCTGATGCTGAACAGAAAAAAGTTGTCTGTAAAGTTTCTGGAAAGAAAAACATTGGGCAGGCAATTCTATACAGTGCCGACCCAAAAATGTTCAACAGTTCGCAAAAACCATTATATGACCGTGTTGCCTCACAGGTAAAGCTGCCTCGTTTTGGCGGTGATTGCTACAGCTACGGACTGCTTGCCTCAGGATACATTGATCTGGTAATCGAAGCTGATATGAAAATATACGATTTGATGGCTCTTGTACCGGTAATTGAGTCTGCAGGAGGAATTATCAGTAACTGGCAGGGCAGCACTGCATTTGACAGCAACTGGGATGGATGTGTAGTTGCTGCCTCCTCGGAGGAATTGCACAGGCAGACCATAAGCCTGCTGAAAGAGTAGATGTTGCAGGGGCATTAAGCGAGAATCATCATAAAAATGTCTGGTGGAAAATTCACTGTTTCAGTCCCTTTTTGAATGCATAAAATATTTTCATCATAGGCTATCCTTTCATTCAAAGGATATTTAATTTTTAAACTCAATTTACGAAAAAAACTATGCACATTTCAAGATTCCCCCGTCTTCACTTTGCACATTTACCGACTCAGATTGAACCGCTAGAAAATCTTAGCAAGCTGCTTGGAGGACCTCATATTTATATTAAACGTGACGATTGTACAGGTCTTGCCACAGGTGGAAACAAAACACGTAAACTTGAATTCCTGATTGGAGAGGCTTTGCAGAATAATGCCGACACCGTCATAACGCAGGGAGCAACACAGTCAAACCACGTGAGACAAACTGCTGCAATATGTGCCAGGATGAGATTACGCTGTGAAATAATTCTGGAACACCGTACAGGAAGTGAAGATCCTGAATATCTGGAAAATGGCAATGTCTTGCTTGACAGACTCTTTGGAGCATCCATTAAGACAGTTCCAGCCGGAACTGACATGGATGCGGCACTCGAAGAAAGTGCTGAAGAAATAAGAAAAAACGGTGGAACCCCATATATTATTCCTGGTGGAGGCTCAAACCCAACAGGTGCCCTGGGCTACGTGAACTGTGCTATGGAGCTGGTAGGTCAGCTCAACGATAGTGGTTTAAAGGTAGATCACCTGGTCACTGCAACCGGAAGTGCGGGCACACAGGCCGGGCTTGTCTCAGGAATGGAAGGAACAAGAAGCGGAATACCGGTACTGGGCATATGCGTGGGTGCTGAAAAAAAGGCTCAGGAGGAAAAGGTTTTTGATCTTGTCCAGAGAACAACTGAATTCCTAGAAATATCCGAAAATGTTAATCGAGACGCTGTTGTTGCCAACGGAGATTATGTCGGACCAGGGTACGGAAAACCTACCGAAGGAATGATTGAAGCTGTCCAGTTGCTGGCCCGTGAGGAAGGTATCCTGCTGGATCCCGTATATTCTGGAAAAGGGATGGCTGGAATGATAGATCTTGTACGAAAGGGGCATTTCAGTAAAAGTGAAAATGTAGTTTTCCTTCACACTGGCGGCTCCGCAGCTTTATTTGCCTACCGAAAAATTTTAGCTGATTAATACTTGGAATTTTCGTATGAAGTTGAACGGCTCTACGCTTATGGGTATTTATAATACTGCTTAAATTTATTTATGCAGGTTTATAGCGATTCGTGATCAAGGCGATTCATTCCGTTAAAGGCGGCAACACGATATGCTTCATCAAGCGTGGGTGAATTAAAGACAGTGTTCATGAAGTAATTAATGGTTCCCTCGTAGTACATCACAGAATGACCGAGATGAATCATTTCGGCAGCATATGGACCGATGATATGGATACCCAAAATTTTTAATGTTTCCGGATCAAACAGAAGTTTCAGAATGCCCTCCTCTTCAGCCATGATATGGGCGCGGGAAAGCTCCTTAAAGTGTGCAATACCGATTTCATAAGGAATGCGGGCATCAGTCAATTCCTCTTCAGTCTTGCCCACCATTGAAACAGCTGGAATTGTCCAGATTCCAAGCGGCAGGTCCCTTGGCAATTTCTCTGATTCAAGCTGACCAAAAGCATGCAGCACGGCAATGCGTGCCTGAGTCATCGAGGTTGAAGCAAGTCCAGGGAATCCGATTACATCACCTACAGCATATATATTTGGCTGGGCTGTCTGGAAATTAGCATTAGTTTTGATCAGGCCGTTGCTTCCAAGTTCAATTCCCACCTTTTCCAGGTTCATTCCTCCAGAATTTGCAAATCTTCCAGCTGCAACCATCACGGTTGAGCATGGGAGAATTTTCCTGCTTTCAAGTTTTACATGTACTTCTTCAGAATTTATTTTTTGAATATCCTCCACGTTTTCTCCCAGTCGCAGGGTAACGCGTTGATTACGCATCTGGTACATCAAATTTTGAACAATCTGATTGTCAACAAATGGGAGAATGTTTCGGTTACGTGCTATCAGGTTCACCCGGATGCCCATTTTTGAAAAAATAGAGGCATATTCACAGCCGATTACTCCGGCGCCAATTATGGTTACTTTTTTGGGCAGATGCTTTATTTCAAGGATGGTGTCTGAATCAAAAACACATTCATTGTCAAAAGGTGCCCATTTCGGCCTGCGTGGGGAAGAGCCTGTGGCGATGATTGTGTATTCTGTAGTGATTTCATATTTCTCAGTTTCATCCACAGGATGTATTTCAAGGCTTGTAGGTGATAGAAATCGAGGTGACCCTTCGATAACAGTGATATGGTTTTTTTCAAAGTTGCGGCGCAATGAACTTTCCTGGTCCTGTATCACCATTTCCTTTCGATACATCAACTCCTTAGTGGTCAGATTTTCTTTAAAATTAATATCAATTCCGTGAGTCTGCTGGCGCAGCAACGCAAGGTGAATCACTGTTTCACGCAGGGATTTTGAGGGAACTGTTCCGGTATGGAGTGAGGCTCCACCGAGACGGGGAAGCTTCTCAATCAGAGCCACCTGTTTTTTGAGTTTGCTGGCCTGCATTGCCGCTTTTTCTCCTGCAGGACCGGAGCCGATTACCACGATATCGTAATGAAGTGTTTCCTGCATAATTATCCTGAAAACAATTTTGAAAAGTTTATGATGAAAAAATTAATCTTTGAAGAGTACCTTACCACTGAATCAGTTTAAATTATATTTTAATGGGAATTCCTAAATAACAAGTTCTCCTTTAACTGGGTAAATGGTCTGGAAGTTTAAAAAAGATTCAGGTCAGGACGCTTTTTCAAAAAATTATCCAGTCCTGAAACGTCTTCCGTTGCTGCTTTTATGCGCCGGACTCCTTCTTCCAGCACGGACTGTTCCGCGGCAATTGAAAGGCGGAGGAAGTGTTTCCCCTCTGCGCCTATTTGACCAAAAGAATTGCGATCCAGTACTGCCACCTTATGTTCGTAAAGTGAAAACATTTGAAAAAGATTTGCCGGAGAGCTCTGTTCTTCCGGAGAAAGGCGGTGATGCTTATTTATCAGATCAAGATTTTCGCAGACGGCAGAAATATTTGGAAAAAGGTAAAATGCACCACCAGGTTTCTGACAGCTGATTCCCGGGATTTTGCTGATTTGATTCCAGATCAAATTTCTGCGAGATTCAAAAGTATCCACCATCTTTTGCACTGCCTGTTTTGACAATGGATTTTCCAGAGCTTCCCTGGCAGCTTCCTGATTGTAAGGCGGCACGCATGAGAAATAATTGATGTTCAGTTTTTTAAATATGTCTGCTTCTTCAACAGTTGGAAAAACAGCATAGCCTATTCTCCCACCTGTCCAGGAATAGGTTTTAGAGAAACCGCTGGCAATAATTGTTTTTCCTGCCATGTCCTTAACTGACGAAATTGAAAAATGCTGCTGTCCGTCAAAAATTATGTTTTCATATATTTCATCTGAAAAAACACGCATGTCCGGTCGGCAGTGTTCAAGAATGACTTCTGCATATTCTTCCAGCTGAGTTCCCGTAGCAACTGCTCCGGTTGGATTGGAAGGGAAGTTGAGGTAGATCAGCTTTGTTTTTGGAGTTATCTTTGCTGCCAGCTCATCCGGAGAATAAGTAAAATTGGCAGTTTCTTCCAGATGCAGCGGAACAGGAACTGCGCCAACATATCTGATGAACAGTTCATAAATCGGGAATCCTGGACTAGGATAAATTACCTCGTCCCCCGGATTGCAGTAGACCTGCTGCGCAAGTCCAATCGGAGGCTTCCCTCCCGGAAAAACAACCACCTGTTCCGGATTTGTTTGCAATCCTCTAGTCTGGTTGATCTGTCTGCTGATTGCCTCACGCAGGGAAAGCAAACCTTTTGGATCACAGTATTTTGTATTGTCCAGGTCCAGCTGGCGCTTTATTTCATCCTTGATATGACTTGGGACCGCAAAATCAGGCTCACCAAGATTCAGCTTGATGACTTCCCCATTCTGCTGTTCTACACGTACAATATGAGGACCTACTTTGAAGGCATTTTCCGAATCAATACGTGAATTTCGTTCTGCGAATAAATTCATTTATTATTTATTTGTCTTTTGATTTGAACGGGATTTTTCAGAAAAATTATTCGCCTGCTGCTTTTGCTGATTTCGTCCAAAACAAAATACTGCTGTGGCAACAAACAGGAACTGAAGGCAGAAACCTACAAATACCTGATCAAGCAGCAGTAGCGGTTCTATTCTCTGGATATTGGCAAATGCCGGAGCAAAGTCAGCTACCACAAATGTCAGAGAACCAAGCACAACAGTCAGTTCAACTTTCTCACGAAAAAAAAGCAGAAAAAAAGGCAGCAGCATCAAGGTATTCAAAATGCCCTGCCCCCACAATAGAAGAACTTTTAAGTGTGGAGAAAGCGGCGGCAGGTACAAAAGTTCCTGCAAACGATCTGACCAGAATGGGGCGGCATAACTTTCATCAAATGTGATCTGAAAAATAATAAACAACAGCATGTAGGTAAATCCGCATCCCAGCACCTTGACTGTTCCAGGAATATTAATCTCCTGCTTAAGTCTTCGCCAGAGAAATCCCGGACCAATGACCTGCTGGCTGCTGGGGAGCAGAAAAGTCACCATCATGCCCACGAAAATTGCCGCAATTACTTCCGGAATAATTTGTGACCAGAAAGCATCATTTAATTGTGCCCCCCATAGCAAATGCCTAAAGGTCTGCCCAAGCGGACCAAGTGCAATTAAAAATGTAGAGAAAACGATTATTGAGCTTGAGCGTTTCCAGTATATCATATTTGCCACAGGACGCAGCGCGAATCCCAGTAGAACTCCAGCCAGGAACTGGTAAAAAAAATCCTGGGCAATTGCCAGTTCTGCATCCACCGCACGCAGCGAAAGCATTTTGGCGACAGCGTATCCCGCTCCTAAAGAAGTTGGGGCAAGAAATTTTCCAGGTCCGGAAGTAAGCATCTGTATATTAATTTTTTGAGTTGAGTTTTTTTGGAAACTGGCACTGTAATGGAGTAACATTTTTTAAGAAATATGGCAAATAAACCCAATAAAGCACTATGGCTTCTGCGCTATTTGAATTGCCCTCACGCACACTGGTTTCCGGAGAAAAAATTTTAAACCTGTCCCGTCCTATCCTGATGGGAATACTCAACACAACACCGGATTCATTTTCAGAGGATTCCAGCTTTTTTGAATTTGATGATGCATTGTCTCAGGCCAGGAAAATTATTGCTGATGGTGCTGACTGGCTTGATATCGGTGGAGAATCTTCAGGGCCTGGCAGTACAGAAGTGCCGTTGGAGGAAGAACTACGGCGGGTGATTCCGCTTATAAAGGAAGTTCGTTCTGAAAGTGATATCTGGATTTCTGTGGACACCTGGAAGTCCGAGGTTGCACGCCAGTCACTGGATGCAGGAGCAGATGCGGTTAATGATGTGAGTGCTCTCCGTGCTGATAAGGAAATGGCTGGAGTGATTGCTGAATACCAGGTCCCGGTAATCCTGATGTACTCCAAGGACTCAACTCCACGCACAACAAAAAATCATACTGAATACCGGGATGTAATGCACACTATCATCTCATTTTTCAGGGAGCGGCTTGAATATACAGAGTTAAATGGAATTCAAAAAAGCCAGATTGTAATTGACCCGGGAATGGGTTATTTCATCAGTGGAAATGCAAAACACAGTTTTGAGGTCATACGCAGGATTTCTGAACTTCATGAATTTGATTTACCCCTGCTTCTTGGACCTTCAAGAAAGTCATTCCTTGCAGAAGTTTCAAGTGGTCGCAGTTTAAATTTTTCTGAAAGGGATTTTCCCTGCGCGCTGGTTTCCAGCATTGCCCTCTGGCAGGGTGTTTCAGTTTTGCGTTTTCATGAGGTGGCTCAGGGACGTTTGCTTATTGACACTTTTGAGGCAATGAAAAAAACTTCTGCCACTTAGTTTTATAGAGTGCTGGAAACAAATTAATGATTACTGAATCTCTCAATCAGTTTGAGACGAAATTTTATTTCTTGACAACTGAAGGCAACCCAATAGCATTGTTCAAAATCTGCTGATTTATTCCTTAAAGTAATCAGCCAGCAGCAGATCCGCTGGGAGTTTCATCAAGACTGGTACCGATATGCTCTGCCTTCGCTCCCTTCATTTGCGCAAGCAGGCAGAGGTAATTATAACCAAGTGTTGCCGCTGCCAAAGCAGTAATTTCCGCATGGTCGTAAACTGGCGCAACCTCAACAATATCCATTCCAATCAAATTCAGATCCCCCAGGGATTGAAGTATCGGCAAAACCTGGGTGGTACTCAATCCGCCTACCACCGGAGTCCCGGTTCCCGGTGCAAAGGCCGGGTCCAGACAGTCAATGTCAAATGTAATGTAAACTGGATCGTCAGGAGAGATGACATTGTGTATTGTGTCAATCACAGCCTGAACTCCGTGATTATGTACCCAGGGAGCATGCAGAATGTTGAAGCCATGAGTACAGTAATTTTGTGTCCGAATTCCGATTTGCACTGACTTTTCAGGAATAACGATTCCCTCCCGTGCTGCCCGTAGGAACATGGATCCATGATCCACCCTATTGCCGTCGTCCTCCCAAGTGTCTGAATGTGCGTCAAAGTGAATAAGGGAAATAGGGCCATGCACCTTGTGATGTGCACGCAGCAGGGGATAAGTAATGAAATGATCACCCCCGAAACTCAATAGAGAAGTAGACTGTTTCAAGATAGTGTCTGCATGTTTTTCTACCTTCTCCACAACGTTCTGCGGATATCCGTAATCGAGCCACACATCTCCGTAATCCACTACAGCCAGGTATTTGAATGGATCGAAGTTGAACGGGAAAGCATCCAGTGAGGCAAGCTCAGTAGAGGCTGATCTAATTCCGCGTGGTCCGAAGCGGGCTCCAGGGCGGTTGCTGGTGGCACAATCATAAGGAATTCCCGTCACGACAACATCGACACCGGTTAAGTCACGCGAATACTTACGCCGAAGAAAACTGAGTGCACCAGAATATGTCATGTCATTTGACCGGCTATTTAAATCTTCCCGGCGAAAAGCACCATCACCCACTGTTTTCATAAATCTCCTGTTGACAAATCATTTCCAAGTAATTTCAAATATTTCTTAACACATAGATTTTATTAATATTTTCAGTTTCCTTACATTAGGACAAATATTGATTCAAACAACCACGCGCTCTCTCCTAAAAGGCACCTCGTCCGGGATGTCATCTTCAAACTCTCTTGCAGCAAGGTGTCCGGAATGCACTGAAGCAGCAATGATACCAGGCGCAAAGCAATCGCCTATACACCGGAGTGTTTTTATGCCTGCCTCTGTAAGCTCTTCCTGTCTCGCCTGCAGAGCATGATAAAGTTCATCGTTGGGCAGGCGTTCCGTGACCAGCACCAGAGTGTCACACTCATGACGGGTACGTCGGTCCGTGAAGACACATGCTAATTCGACTTCTTTGGAATTCACTGAAACAAGGTTTTGCTGCGTTGCGAGTTCCACTCCGAGTTCAAGCAGGCGGGATTGGATTCGCCCCTGTTCCATCGTGTGATGCGTCCAGTTGGAAATGTCCGGTGCGGGAGTGACCAGAAGCACCTTATGACCCTCCAGTTGAAGTTTTTCTGCAAGCACGCCTCCCATGTAGTAATGCTCATCGTCGAAAATCACTACGCTCCCGTTTGAGGAAGCTCCGTCCATCACGTCATCAGGTGTCAGTACGGTAATATTATCTAATCCGGGAATAGGATTTCGGTGTTCCCTTGCAACGCCGTCTCGCCGCCACCTCGCTCCTGTGGCCAGAAACACATGAGAATATCCGAACTTGTCTTCCACACTGAATTCGAGAATGTCTTCTGCGCCAAGTTTACTTCCCCTGTACAGGGTAACGGTGTCCATTTTTTCAAGCAGGGTTTCTCGGTAATCGCGAACACGCCCCCATTCTGCAAGTCCAGGCAGTTTGCTTTCCCTGTGCACGCGCCCACCTAATTTTTCCGAAGCTTCCGCCAAAATCACACGGTAACCGCGTTTTCCGAGTGACAAGGCGCATTCAAGTCCTGCAGGACCGCCGCCAACTACCAGCACTCCGTCGTCGCTCTTGCTTGGTTCGATCTGCTCCGGATGCCAACTGCGGCGCCACTCCTCTCCCATCGTCGGATTCTGTGTACAGCGCATCGGTACGGACAGCCAGTCCCCGGCCACACATATGTTGCAGCCGATACACTCCCGGATTTCATCAAGTCTTCCCTCCTCAATTTTCTTTGGTAAAAACGGATCGGCAATTGATGGCCGTGCAGCTCCGATCATGTCCATAACACCACGCTGAATCAGGGAGACCATTGTGTCCGGAGAGGTGTAGCGTCCAACGCCAACCACGGGCTTGGAAGTCAGGGATTTGACGAAGCTGATATACTGTTCCTGGTAGCCTTCCATCTCAAAGCGTGATGTGGCCGAATCGTTCTCCCATTCACTTATGTTCACGTCCCAAAGGTCAGGCAGTTCAGCCAGCATCTCCACCACTTCACGTCCCTCGTTTTCACATGTGATCCCCTCTGGTCCCAGCAGTTCATCCACCGCAAAACGAACCGCAACAGCACAACTGTCACCCACTGCATCTATTGTTTCCTCCAGCACTTCCCTGAAAAGGCGCGCACGGTTTTCAAGCGAACCTCCGTATTCGTCAGTACGATGGTTGAAGCGCCGGGAGAGAAAATGCATTAAAAGCGTCAGGTTGTGTCCGGCATAAACATAAACGAGGTCGAAGCCTGCCTGCCTTGAACGGACAGCCGCCTGACGATGCCACCTGCGGAAGTCCCGAATATCTGCCTTTGTCATTGCCCGTGCCTGCACGGGATCGTAGGAGTTAACTGAGGTCAAGCTGGGCGCAATTGGCGGAATGCGGCTGTAGTGATTGGCGTTTGAATATCCGCCGTGCACTAGTTCGATTCCAGCAAGTGCTCCATGTTCATGAACTGCCTCAGCCATTTTCGCCAGTGCAGGAATGTCGCCGTCATCCCAAAGTCGTCCCTCTACTGCTGAGCCGTTGTCCGAGTTCGCATGAATTTCCACCTCTTCAGTGCAGACTACTGCCCAGCCGCCTTCAGCCTTGACTCCTCGCATTGCTGCCAGAGTATTGGGTCGAAGGTAGCCCATGCCGTTGCAATGTGGTACCTGGTAAAAACGATTGCGGGCCGTTACAGGGCCGATTTGCACCTGCTCAAAGAGAATGTCGTAATGTGAATCACGTCCGCTCATTGAATGTCTTTCCACAAACCTTCACGGCGCAAGTCCTCGGTTGCTTCGAGGATGCCCTTCTCGAGGAGATTGAACATTTCGTCAATCTGCTCTGATGTGATGATCAGCGGAGGAGAGAAGACGCACATGTTCAACAGTGGACGCACTATCAGTCCCAGTGCCTGGCAGTGCCTGTCAATTCGTGCACCCATCTCCAGATCAATTTCTAGTGCGTCGGGATTATCTGGATCAACAATAAGCCCCTCTACACAACCGATCAGTCCAGCACCACGTGTGTCACCTACCAACGGCAGTTTACGTAGTTCCTTTAGGCGATTTTGAAAGTGAGGAGTAACTTGTCGGACATGCTCCAGCAGTCCTTCGTTTTCAATGATTTCAAGATTTTTGAGAGCAGCAGCAGCAGCCACGGGATGACCGGAATAGGTGTAGCCGTTCGAAAAGGACGACTCCTGTGAATGTTCACCGGAAATTTCACTGAAAATTCGATCAGAAATTAGGCAGGCACCCATTGGCACATATCCCGATGTCAAGCCCTTGGCACAGGTTATAAGGTCCGGTTCAATGTCGAACACCTCCTTGGAAGCAAACCAGTGCCCCAGGCGTCCGAAACCTGTTACCACTTCATCGGAAATGTACAGTACGTCATGTCTCCGGCAGACCTCCAGACATTGCTGGTGGTAGCCTTTCGGAGGCACGATCACCCCTCCTGATGCCAGTACCGGCTCGGCGATGAAAGCACCTACTTTATCTGCTCCAATTGTCATGATAGTTTTTTCAAGGTCCTTGATTTTTTCCTCAAGATAATCCTCAATGCTAATTCCCTCTGGACGTCTGCTTGGATTGACATCGGGAAGGAAATGCACCAGTTCGGAGGCAGTGTCCATCCAGTCCTTGTCACGTGTTTTGCCGCTGACTGTTGCACTGAGGTAGGTGCTGCCGTGGTAAGATTTTTCCCTTGATATGATAATCTTTTTTTGAGGTTTACCCCGTACATTGTTATAGAAATGCACAAAGCGGATAGCAGTGTCCACTGCAGTGGATCCACAGGTAGTAAAGAAGACATGTTTCAGGTCTGCAGGGGCAAGTTCTGCTATTTTACGTGCCAGTAGTGCACTAGGTGATGCACTCATGTTCCAAGGAGAGTAGTAGGGCATTTTGTAAACCTGGTCTGCAATAGCCTCAGCCATTTCTTTACGTCCATATCCAATCTGAACGCACCACATTCCACCTGGACCATCGATAAGCTTCTGGCCATTTTCATCATAAAGGTAAATGCCATCGGCTGTTTCTGCGAAGGTACGTGAGTTGGCCCCGACCTTCTTCATGCTTTCCCATGGATGAACGAAGTTTTCATTGTCGAAACTTCGTATTTGTTCAAAATTTTCAAGGCTCATAAATATTCCTGATCAAGTTAAGTTAGTATAGAAAGAATAAGAAAGTATAATCATCTCATTCAAAAGACAATGCCAAAGAGCTGATCCACTATCTCAGCAGTAAAGCCGATAAACTTTAAAATATGAAAGGAGGAGTAAAATCTGATATCAAAGCTGCATCAATATTGAAACTTGCTTTTTTGGCACTGAGAATATTTTCTGATGATAAGTCTTATCAGCTAAAAAGTTTTCTGATAAGAGATATTTCCACCATCCCAGAAGTCTTTGAAAAAATTATCCAGATTCCAACTGGTTGTGAACATTAATGCAGACTGGTTGCTTGAATCCTGGAAATCCCAGCTCACCCGCATTTTTAATTCAGGTTTGCGTCTTACTTTGTCTTCCCTGCCAGCACTAAGATAATTGGTCACTTTGTCTGTATCTCCAGCATAAAGTGCATATTCGAAGAATCTGTCAATTGAGGTTTTGTGTCTTATAATTCCGTAAAGCTGCAAAGTCCATAAATGAAAATTATAATCATCGTAGGTAGCATCAAGCTGACGGAATAAATTTTGGAATTTGTCTTCACGCAGTCCAATTGTACCATGAAATTCTGAATTCAGAGGGTACAGCCAATAAAAGTCAGCTGATGAATAAAGAAGCTGCTGCTCACGGTTATCCGGAGATGCAGATTCGGATGGATTTTTTGTTTTCCTTCGTTTTTGAATGTCAAAACTGCGTAAGCTGATTCCGGCAATTTGCTGTTCACCAAAATGGTAATCCAGCATGGCACGGCTGTCTTTGCTTTCATATGAGACTATCAGATCATGTTCTGGAAAAACCTGTTTGAATTTTGTGTCCTGAACGTAAATGAATCGTCCTCTCCAGTTATTCCAGCTGAATGACCCCTCAAGATTATTTTCCACAGGATGAGGAGAATAATATGATGTGTCATAAAAATTCTTTTCGTTATAATAAAGATCCTGTAAAAGTTGCTGAAACCTTATATAATTCCATGGACGCTTTCCCAGTGTGATGCTTCCGCCTTGGTC
>LULM01000140.1_pt1 | contig 15695 bp, 13 predicted proteins | sample 728151 | NCBI WGS metagenome assembly LULM01 (sample SAMN03860289, study PRJNA289734) | marine metagenome | biome: seawater column; feature: ocean; material: water; isolation source: Red Sea water column Station 149 - depth 200m | place: Saudi Arabia: Red Sea | collected 2011-10-15 | depth 200 m
TCTATCTGCTGAATCATCAGCTTTATTAAATCGATCAATTAACTTAACTAATATGTCATATAACTCTTTTAACTTTGATGTAATTAGTTTCTGGAGAAACACCCACATTCCTCCTACCATACCTAATACAACAACTATTGCTCCGCCTTCGTAATATTCCACATCAATCAGCGTCTGCTATCGTTATTGTTCCTGCATCAGCCAATCGTTTGATAATGGCATAATCTGTGTTTGATTCGTCTAGTGGGACTCCATATTTCACACCATCTATTGTCATTGTGATACTGTCTTTCTCACCTGTTGGCAAAAAATTGACATATTGAAATGTACCTGTTCTGATTTTTGCTTCGTTCATTTACAACTCCGCATCTGCTGTTGAACCATTATCCCAAATCGCATAACTTCCTGCTGAGTTATACACTCCGCCCGAAAGCACATTAATTTGTTGTTGCGTACCTGTGTGCCCTGTCATGGTAGGAGCAGTTCTCATTGGGACTGGAAACTGCCAATGTGAATAATTAAACCCGCCTGTACCTGTACCTGTACTAGAGTTGCCTAACCACGCACCACTTGCTGCTCTCTGCAAATAATATCTTGCACACCGTAAAAAATTTTCCCCATAGGTTTCTTGTTGGAAAGCACTTGCTGTTTCGCCCAATTCCAATTGTATTCCAGTAATGTGGAAGTTATTGCTTGTTGAATCTAAATTATTAACCTGCCCAACAGCCGCATTTGCAGCAGTAAAACTTGCCCATGATGTTGCTAGAGTTCCTGAAGTATAATTACTTCCAGCAGCTAACCAAAAAATTGGCGTTAATGACACATCCGCGTTTCTATCAAAAACCCCTGTCGTATCTCCCGCAAAAGTTACTGTTTTGTACTCCCAAGTATTGCTGGAACTTACAGTGTAAGATTTTGAAATGTGGCGATTATTATCGGCATCATAAAGGGATACTATGTTTGTCCCTGTTTTGGTAGCATTAACCCAAAAGGAGAGAGTAACAGGCAAAGCATCTGCTGTACCTTTTTTCCAAGCATATAAATCTTGCCCCTCTAGCCGCTGTTCAAGCCACCACGTTTCATCTGCTGCAAGAGTTTCAGTCGTAGTACAATCTAATTTCAAAGAATATTGAAAGCCATTAGGTACTTCCGTAGCTCGTGACATAGTAACTTCACCGCCAACTGAACCTTGTTCTGTTATTTTCCACCTATCCTGAACATGATATCCACTATCGCCATTTCCTATATTTGCTACTGAAGTGGCTCTCTGACACAAACTCGTATCGCCATTGTAAATATAGTTGCGACTTCCCCCAATTTGACCAGCATTAATTGAACTCACGCCACTAATGTCTTTGCTGTTTAGCGTAATACCTTCGTCAGCATTATGAGTAATCGTTACATCTTGATCGTCACCAAGCTTGATGACTGCACCATCGCTGTCTAACAGTAAATCATCGCCTATAGTTACGTCATCGCTCACCGTTAAGTCTTGACTAACAGTAACTAATCCGGCAGAAGATATGGCTATTGCATCGGTATCACTTACTGAACCAATATTTCCAGCATCAGGAATAATTAAATTACCAGCCAGTGTTGTGTTTCCTGTACTCGCTACCGTAATAGCCGTTGTCGGTGCGTCATTATCGTTTCCGTCATTTACCCCGATAACTAATTGCCCTTTCTGATCGTCAGATGTTCCTTCGTGACTAGCTTGAATTTTTACTAATGTCGATTCTTCTGAACCACTTTGTAATCCTTTAAATACTACTTGGGACTCTCTACCGCCAGATGTATCTTCTGATGTTGAATTTTCAAGCGTTAAAGTCGGTGATGAGTTATAAATAAATGGATTATCGCCACCAGAATGGCTACCGCCAATTAACATAAACTTGTCTACTGACGCTTCATAGGCCACTAAATAAACGCCACCGCTTGTAATAGAACCCGCCGCTATTGCTGCCCCTGTGGGTGTTACGATTGCTTTAGCCCCTACCGAATCAACATTTAATGTACTACCAGCACTGGTATTCGTATGGTTGGCTTTAAACATATACGCATCACCAGCCGCATAACTAGCTACTACCCTTGATGCCGCTAAAAGATACGCATTAGAACTACCCGTAGTTGTTTTTGCTCCTTGACAATCTTCATACCATCTTTTCATTCTGGCGATTCCTTCTCGCCATGTATCATTTACCGTCGAAGGCGCACAACCATTAGCCATGCCATTCGGACTTGCGGCATTATTATCGTCTGCTGTTACAGAATAATCTCGTATTTCTGCCATTGTTTTTTCCGTATTTTATTTTTTAACCTGTTATAAAATCGTAGGCTCTACCAGCTAAATCTCCAGCGAGTCCTAACCCTTCAAGCCCTGTCATGGCATAGGCCATATATTTAGCAATTTCATCTTCATCATATGGTGTCATTTGTTTTACTGATCCACCATAGTCACCAGAAATTAAATTAAGATAATTACCTAAATCGACTAATCTATCTTGATCTTGTCGTTCATAAATATCACGTTCTTCTAACATTTTTTCACGTTCAAATGCTTCTTTATCTAAACCTACATCAACTAATCTTGTAGGTGCGGCATATGCTAATTCTTCTGCTTCTGGTGCGTACCGTAAAGCACTATCCATTAAACCCCGTTCTGCCATGTAATTTTTAAAGTATGTTTGATCTGCAGCTTGGCCTAATTGACGAGCTAACGCTTCTTGAGAATCCATTTGTTGTTGTTGCATTAACCCACTACCCATACGGCCTGATTGTGCAAACCGACTCATTAGTTGCGGTGCAGTTACTTTTGAATATTGATCGGTAATATTAGAAGCCATATTATCAAATACCGCTTTTACATATGGGTTACTGTCTGGGCTTAAAAAGTCACCCCTATAAGTCTTTGCTAATAAATCTTGATAATCTTCAGCACCACGAAAACCACCGCCTTCTGCTATGTTGGTAATACCTTCATAACCTTCCATTCGTTCTTTTGACATATCAGGAATAGTGCTTTGATCGTAAGGTGTCATACCACCTTCGTCATAAATTCGTCTTGCCTCATCAGCTATATAATCAATATCTTCCTTTAAATAAGGTGCTGACTCTGACGTTTGTTCTAAATATTTTGTTGCCATTATCTTATATCCCTAATAAATCGATTTAATTCTCGTTGACGTAATGATAATCGTGGACTTCCTCTACCGCTTACCACCGATGGTGGCCTTAACTCACCTCTACCGCCTAAAAACTGTTTTGGTGCATAAGGTGAAAAATTGTAATTTATATTATATCGAGAACCCTTTGGTTTAATCCCACTTATAAAATTAGGTGGTTCTTTGTTTAAATATTCATCTAAACGACTAACATTTTTTCGCATACTGGAAAATGGAGGGCGTTGTTTTTGTATCGGCTGAGTTAACGTATTGGCCGTTATCCTTCCACTTCTAGTGCCTTGCCCTTCTGTACCTACTGGATTTGGATCGTATGGTGTTAATGCACCAAGTCCTAATGGCGTTGCTTTATTAACAAATTCAGATACGTTTATTTCTGCTGGGTTAAACTTTATTGGTAAACCTACATTGTCAAATTGCGATAAATTAGTTATTGGCACAAACGGTGCATCTCGTCCTTCACCAGCATAAGGATTAATAAACGAACCCATGTATTTTTGCGGAGGTAATGGCCTTTTTCGTTGTCCGTCTTTTTTTTGATCTACATTATTTTCACTTTGCCCAGTTCCGCTACCACCAGTTCCTCCACCAGCACCAGTACCAGCACCACCTTGCCCCGATCCTGCTGGGTTATAACCAGCGTGTTGTGGGTAAAATTGTCTGTACACATTTAGGGCAGTTCCATAATCTTGATAAATATCTAGTATTTGCTCCCATTTTCTTCGAGCGTCCTCTGTATCGCCACTTTGGGGAACAGTGCTAGTAGCTGTTCCACCTTGTCCACTTTCTGTATCATCTGCATCGGTTATTAAATTTCTGTTAGTAGTATTTGCTTGTTCTTTATTAAAGGCATCGGTTCGTTCTGCTATTGCTTCTTCTGAAGTTTGGTTTCTCGCAACATCTATACCTTGTTCTGGTAATACTATTTGTTGTCCGTCTAACTCCCAATATTCATCACTATATTTATCATCGCCTTTTGGCCTTATTGCATCTAAACCAGCCCTAGCCGCCTCTTTATCTGCTCCACCAATAAACGCTCTTACTGGATCAAAAGAACTAACAAAACTTTCTAAGAATCCCGGAGATTTCCTTTGTTGTCCTCGCCCCATTTCTCTAAACGCATAATCCAAAGCGTCAATAGCAAAACCAGAACGTAACCCCTCTGGTATGTTACCTGTATCCAGAAATGTATTTAATAACTGTTGTTGCTCTCGCATCGATGCTTCTTCAGACTTAGATGCGTATGCCCTTAAATCACGATTAAAGTTTTCTCGGTTTTTTTCGTTTGGGTTTTGTTCTGTTGTCCACCCTTGAATTTTATTAAAAATTTGTTCAGGGTTTTCATTCCACCCGTAAAACGCAGTTACCCAACCCGGACGATCAAACGGAATATCTTTTGCACTAACAAAATGTTCTTTACTTCGATCTATTTTGCCATCTGCGTCAACGTGATAATAAGAACCTTGCCCTGTATCTACTCGTGAACCTTCTCTACGTGCTGAAGAATCATAAGGCGTATCACCAGCCATTTGGCGAGTGTAAATGTTATATAGCTCTGGGTTAAATATTCTGATCTGTTCAAGTTGTTCTGGTGTCATTAACGTACACCTCCAGTTGACAGATTGGCTCGTAACCCAATTGCTTTTTCAAATCCATTAGCTATATCTAATCGTAATCTAATATATCTTGATGGTGTTCTAAAGTTATGCTCGCCTATTACATTTTGTGTCACGCCAGAACCATAAGTAAAATCAGAATTTAAAGTATTTCTGGTTGCTAAATAAACCGTATTGGTTGCCGTTGAACCTTCTACCAATGGACGCACTCTATCAAGAAATAACATATCCATATCTTCGCTCATAATTTCACCAGTTTCTAATCTGGCTGTTAACGCTGCACCGCCGAATGTTCCCGATTTATGCTCGGTATTAAATACATAAGCTGCTAACTGCCCACCTTTCCAGATGTCTGCATCTAATGAAGCTGGCAGTGCATCTAATGATGTAGATACCGCATCTAGTCCATCCAGCGTATATCCTACACCACGCCCTGCAAATATCATTTCATGACTAACTTCTGCATAACTCCAGTTATTTGTTTTCCAATCATAAATTAATATTTCATCTGGATCGCCATCGCCGTTACAATAACTCCACATAGCTTTTGCATTAGGTACGTCAATAATACCTGTAATTCTATGGTATTTAAGGTTATTTGCTCTTTCAAAAAACCATTGATCAATACGTTTATCACCAATAGGCGTTAAACCACCACCAATGTCATATCGCATAAAACCGTCTTGTGAAAGAAAAAATACCGAATTGCCATATCGAATTACACTTTTAGATGCCGCAGTTCCCATTCCTACTGCCGTTTCTTTGATTCTCCATACCATAGGCGAACCAATATATTCCATTTCCCATATGCTACGCTCTTGAAATACAATACCAATATCGCCACCAGCAATAGCCATTATTTTACCGCCATCACCTACTAAATCTTGAAAATCTGCTTGCGTTGATGGGACTGTACCCCACGACGTTTCCGTTTCTAATCCACTCCACTGTAATCGGCTTACAAATTCTGTTCCGCTATCTATATCACCTAAAACAATAAATCCCCTTACTACAGCTATTTGTTTTGCTTTCGGTGGGCTACCGCCTAAATCACCAAATGTACCACCACCAAAATTGGCTATCTGAATATTATTGTCACGATTAGTCGCAATAACTTTTTCGCCCCATTTTATAAACTGCCAATAATTTTCATCACCTGTTGAATAAGTTGAACCGCCTACACTTGTCCAAGTTAATACACCACTCGAATTAACTAATCGGTATAATTTAGTTTCATCACCACAATACATTTCTGTATTACCATCTTTGTCCGATAGTGATATACCACCTCTTGCATATGCCGTTAATGCTGTCGAATCTATAGACATACCTTTAAAAGGCAAATAAGAATTTAGGTGCGGTACTACGTTTTTTGCTAACGTAACTCCTTGTGTCCCTATGTCGGGTAAATCGGGGCGAAAATCACCAAATGTATATGTCTGGGTAGCCATTATGGGTTAGCCGAATCGGTTTTTATGCCAATCGTACCTTGTGATGCTCTTGGCCTACGATATGTTTCTGATGCTGTCCACGCAGATGTTTTATACTGCCCTAACCAACTACTGGCTTGTTGTTCATCTTGTAAAAATCTAAAAGCGTGGAAAAGACACCCACTTAGATATACATCAGGGTAACTAGCTAATACAAAATTGCTGGTATTACTATCTGATAACGCAGTTGCTTGTGGGTAGTATGAAAATTCGTAAGCATACTCACTATCTGGTTTTACCTCAAACTCTATAACATCTGAGATAGTATAAAAAGCTGGTTGGCCAGTACCAGAACGGTGATGTAAAGATAACTGATTAGGTGCAACGTATCTTAATACTTTAAAATCAGCATCGGCTGTTAAATTTAATCGGTAGCCTTCCAGAAAATCAGTAGGCAACGCTAAAGTAGATGCACTGGTTGATAATGTACCAGTGGATCGTTGTATATTACCCCTTACTCCGCCTATTTCTGGGCTGTCTGGGTGTGCTGGATCACGTTTTATGTACGTTTCCGCTAAATCTATAAACTCATCTAAGTAACTGGTTAAATCGCTTCTTGCTGTCCAGTTTCCAATTGCTGTTTTGAGTTCTGCGTATGTCGTAATTGCCATGTATTTTTACGCTCCTGTATCTCTTGAAGCACTAAATCTGCATGAACCGAATCGCCCATTAGCTCTAACCAACTGCAATTACTTGTCATTGATTGATATTCTTCTCGCCATTCTCCCGAATATTTACAATTTCTTGTTTCAGCGAAATGTGGTATCCCTGCTGTATAATGCACTATTTTAGCATCTATATCATCTTTTTCATATCCAACGCAATAGTTCCATTCAACTGGTAACTCACCAATTGCATCTGCCCACTCAAAAGATTGCGGTTTTGTTTCGGGATTGTTTATATATTCTGTTGTTAACTTTTTACATTTTGAATTATTAAATAGCATTAAAGACGGCCATTCAAATTTTTGTTTACTTTTGTATACACTTACTGCGTACTCATCACTTACGAAATCTTGCAGTTTATAAATGTCATCTAACACAAGCATATCTGCGTCCATAAATAAACTAATACCTTGATAGCCACTTAAAGCTGGGCATAAATAACGACTATATGTAAAATCAGTAAGTCCAGTGCGAGTTATTGGTAAAGTAGGTAAAACCAAAGGCACAATAGAAACAGGTTTGGAAGCCCGTCTGGTTATGCTCCATTGTAGTACGTTATACGCTACTGGCTGTCTTGGATCGATACCAATGTAAATTCTCACTAAACTTTCCTTTTATACGGTTGGTTACTGCGTTAATTGCACCTTTAGTTGTTAACTGTGGCCTTCTATAAAATTCTACCGTTTCCCACCAAGGGCAATCGCCCTCTAGTCCTTCGTGCCAATGCGGTTGTTCATGAACTAATACGAAAGCTGGTTTACCTAATGCTCCAGCCAAATGGTAAACAGTCGTAGGTACGCATACAACAGCATCTAAACAATTCACCATTGCCGCTGTATCTTCATAATTTTGCGACATTGCACCCCAAGGAAACTCATGAATAGTAATCCCCGTGTTTTTCTTAAACTCCGCCACTTCATCACTAAAATCTTTATATTGTAATGATACCCAATTCATAGGCAACTCAAGTAACGGTTGTAAATCTTTTAAATCTAGTTTTCTAGTTCGCCAACCATCTGAACCTGTAACGCCACCTGTCCAAGCAATTCCTATTTTTGGTGCTTCACCTAAAGAATCTAATAATCCTTTCCACATGATTTCTTTTTCTGGAACAGTTTTTAAATATGCACCTCTGGGTTTCATATCTGCCCACTGCATCATCGTGGCCATAGATGTTTGATGGGTAGAAGTAACGGCTTCAGTAAACTCTGGATCAAACTGCTTGCCATATACTTCCGCTTTAGGAAACGTGGCTTTAAACAATCCTTCTAGTTTAGGGTGGCAGTTAATTTGTTTTGGCGGTACAGGACACGCACTCATAAATGCAATCTGATCCCCTAAACCCTGTTCACCGTATACCATTAAATTAGCATCTTGTTCGCCATTCCACTCTGGCAAACCATAATCATGTTTTTTCCTGAAGTCAGCATGGCCTAACTGGTATTTATAATGATACCAACCTTCTCGCCATTCACGTTTATGTAACTTTGAAAACGCATAAGCAGTATGAGCTTGTGAATGTGACTCTATCGCCAGTGATTTTTTCGCCCAATTCTCTGCTTTCTCAAAATTAAAATCTTGCACATAAGCGTTTGCTAGCAATCTATACAGCATAGCCTTGTGAATATCTGGCTCGCTTTTGGGAATCGCTCTAAGGGCTTCGTTGAGGGTTTTAATGGCTTGTTTTGGCGTCTGTAGTACGGCTTCAGTCGCACCTAGCATCATCAGGGTACGCCATGTCCGTTGCTGTGCCACAGCTTGTTTAGCCACTGGGTATGCAAAAGGGGCTTTACCGCCATCAATTAGAAATCGTGCCAGTAAAATTAAACCATCGGTGTCGTTTGGCTTATCGTATAAATGTTCTACTAAACACGCACCAGCAAACTCTGTGTCATTATGCTCTAGTGCGTTATGTACATCTAATAATAATTCAGACACGCCCTGTTCCAGTTCTAAGGTATGCGTACTCACTATCATTCAATAGCTTTCTGACTTCATTCCACTGGTGTTTGTTAAATACATCTACCCCTTTTTCCTTCTTCCATTTAACAATAACGGAATTAGGTATAGAGGCAACGTGCCACCAATCGTTTTTAATACCTTGCTTGGAATATTCGTTTATCCCTTTTGCCCCACCAACATCATAGTTTCTAACCGCTTTATTGGAATCCAGAGTAGGTTCACAATCCTGTATATCAGCAATCGTTGTAACCTTGTTTACCTCGTCGTAGTCATGCCACGTTTGGGTTTTAGTTACTGGATCATAATCAAGTAATCGTTTAGCCATGAGTTTTAGATATTTTTCCAAAAGTTGAATTTTTTGGCATCTGGTTCATCGCACCAGCTTTGAATACGCCAGTATTTTTCATCATCTGGTTTTTGTTAACTTTAAATGTCTCAGTGCTATTTGCCGAGCTTTTCTTACCATATTTTTTTGGCATCTTTCTTACCTCTTAAAAGTAGGGGCTTGCCGAAACAAGCCCCATTTGCCATGAGGGGCAGGGGGTTTATGAAGTAGTCGTTGTGTAAATCTTACCACTTGCCGCTTCGTTCTTAGAACCTAGCGTATATTCAGTGATAATCAAACGTCTATCAGAGTCACCTGTTTTGCCCAAGTCTTCCGTTTCTATACCACGCAAGAAGGCTACACACCAGTATTCCATGTCTAGTGCATATACTGTTCCTGCTGGTTGAAATCGGTTGGCTACTATTTGGTGTTGGCCGAAGTCTGATATATAAATATCAGCCGCACCAATTACCGATCCCGGAGCCAGTCCGCCATTTGGTTGTGCATCACGATACTGAGTACCGATACCAGCAAAGCCAGAAGCGATTTGCTTGTTAAACGAGCCAGCCATAATGATTCCCGGATCGCCACCATTATCCCAACAAGACTTCACGACAGATTTTAGATTGGCTTCCACGAAGGTAGCCGCTGTTCCAGCTGTCGGTGCAGTTCCCGGAACGCCTGAAGTAGTTGGAGGTGTAGTTGCATTAGCCCCTTGCTGTACTTGGTTCGTACTAAGCCAAGCTCCCAGCCCCGCAAGTGTTCGAGCAGTTCCCGCTCCACCCGCAGTTCCAGCTTGTGCTGAAGTTAATGCAGTTTCCATATCACGCTTCAGTTCACGTCCTCTTTTGGAAATCTGGTAAGACAACTCATCGGCACGTCCAGCAGTATTCACCGCTCTTAATGTACCAGTAACCCTCGGGACTTTAGTGCTGATTTGCGTATAGTTGCCTAATCGTGAAGTAGGCGATGCGGTGTTAGTTGTAGCATCGTCACCTTCTATTTGAGCATTACTAGCGGCTGCGTCTAACGAATCGGTTTGCCATTCGTATAACGTCATTGTAGCCGTTTCTCTAGTTGCATTTGTCATGAAAGGCGTGTCAAGAGGAGAAATATCATAAATAATATCTGTTAAATCTTCTCGCTCTCCCACAGCCGAATAAGTTTGGTATGAACCTGCTGGTACTGCCATTTTTATCTACCTCTATTAAATCGTTGTGAAATTAACACAGATGCGTCCTCTACCTTACCTGTTTTTTTCAGTCTGGCATGAGCTTTCTTAGTTGCATCTGCTGTAACGGCCGCTTTAGTTCTTTTTGCACTTGGTTTAAGCACTTTTTTACCTATGGCGGCTATTTTTTTCTTCGAGGCTTTACTGGTATTCTGACTTTTGTCATATAACATTGATTTATACGCTAACCTAATAGCCTTTGCATCGGTTTGTAATATGCCATTATCGTCATTGATTTCATCTACCGTATAGCCATTATTTAACAGATATTCTCTTATTTCCGCTTGCTCGGCTTCCATTTTCGTTCTGTTTTCCCACTGTGGAAAATACTGAAATAGCCTATCAGCTTCTTGCTGTAGTTTTTCTTCTCGTATTTTCGCCAATTCTTCCGTTACTTGCTTTTTTTGTTGCAAGTATTTTTGTTTAGCATCTTGTCTTTTATTAACTAATGCTTTTTCCCGATCCATAAACTGTAATCTCTTACTGTTCCAATCTGTCGGGTTTTCGGAGCGTAATTGCTCCCAATTTATTGATTCAAAATCTTTTTTCAGTTGTGCCACTTCATCATTTAGTATAATTGCATTTTCACTATGAAATGTCTCTACCGCTTGTTCTATGGCTTTTAACCGTTCACCAGTTTCTTTTATTTGTTGATTAGCTTTAGCGGTTGCTTCTTTTGCTAACTTGGAATTTTGTACATTATCTTTAAATTCACCAATCGTTATATCTTCACGTTCACCATTTGCGTTTGTAATGGGTATTTTTAAGTTATAAAGATTGGCTGCATCAACATCAATGTGTTCTGCTAACTCATTTAATGTTTCGACTTGGAAATGCTCAACTTCTTCTTGCGGTGTTTCTTGTGCTACTTCTTCTGTAGGCTCTACCGCTTCTTCCTCTACTGGCTCTTGAGCTAGTGGCTCGTTATTTGTTTCCTCTTGTTCAACCGTTTCTTCAACTGGTGCTTCAACTACTTCTTCTGTTGGCTGTGCCTCAGTTTGAAATAGTTGTTGTTGTTGCTCCTGAGCTTGCTCTGGTGCTGGCTCTGGTGCTAGTGCCGTCTGTATACGTTCTTCTATTGATGGTTGCCTCTCAGCCATTAAATTTCTCCATTTGCATCTCTGCAAGTTGCCCAGTTTTCATTACCGATTGAATATGAAAATCGATGGATTTCACTGCTAACAACATTTTATAAATATTTTCACGCTCTAACGTCTGACTCATACTAGTTGTTTGCCATGTATCCATTAAACTTGTTTTTATAACATCTATCGCATCAGTATATACAGGATTCTCTAAAACTTGTCTAGCTAAAATTGCTCGCTCTTTTTCTTTGATTAAAGGGTTACGACTCATTCGTATTTCCTTGTTCTCTTAATCGTTGGTTTTCAGCTTCTAAATTACGCACATACGCTTGCAAGTCTGGGCTTTCTTCGCCCTTTTCTTGTTTTAAATCTTCGGTATATATTTTTGTTAAAGCATTTATTTGTGTCTTAAGCAGTTCTATTTCTCTGTCACGATTATTCTCGAAGCCCTTAAATTGCAATTCTAACTCTTTCAATTCTTTCTTGGCATCGGCTTCACTAACTTTCATTTCCAGTGATGCCACTTTAGTATCCATATCAGTTTCACGCTGTAACGATTCTAACTGCAATTTCTTGTTTTCTATTTCTAGCTTCATTTGCGTTTCTTGGGTTTTTAACGCTTGTTCTCGCATTTTTAATGCCGCTTCTGCTGCATTTTTCTCTGCCGTAACTCTTACTTGTAACATCTTGCTATCTGCGTCTGTTTTTAATGCTCTTGCAGTAGCCAGTTGTATTTCCGCTTCTATGTTTGGTTGCGGTGGCTTAGGCGGTATTGTACGAGGATCGGTAAAGTATGCAGAAGGTTCTAACCCTAGTGAATCTACCATATCAGATAACGACTGATACATTTGATGGGGTTGAACAATAGTACCCATGCCTCCAGCTTCTGCTACTTGTTGTTGTTTCTGTATAATACCTTCTATCGCTACCATGCGACGTTCCCTAGATACTGTTCCCATACCTACGGCAACCGTTGTATTTTCTCTGGTTCGCCATTCTGCTGGGTTAACTGGAATAAATTTCCCTGTTACGTTAATCATCATTTCTCTATCTTGATGCTGATTCAACAGGCGATGGATTATTCTAAATACGTCCTTGAAACCTATTTCTGCTATAATTCGTGCGATTAACTCAATTTTCATTCTTTGCTGATCATAAGCTAACATCGCTACGCCAGTGTTTACTTTCGCCAGTGAATTAGAATCTAGCCCTGCCGTATTGTTCCCTACCCCTGTTCTGTTTTTTTGCACTTCATCTAAATATTCCATAAGTTGATATGCTTGGGGTGGTAAAGCGTTATGCGGAATAGGTGTCACATATTGTTGTGGTGAACCCTCGCCTTTAAAACGCACCACACCGCCCGGACGAGAAGTTAATAAATCATCTAGGTTAACGTGTGTGTCGTTTACTAATGTTCTTGAGTTATTAGCCAGATAAGTATTATCTAGCATCTGTCTGGTAAGAACCGACTTAATTCGTTGTAAGTCCATAGTTAAGTCAGCAAGACTCATACCGAAGAATTTATGTGGCATAGGAATCGGTGATACGGTAGCAAACGGCATATGATCTACTTCATCAATGCTTAATAACCTAGACGAGGAAGCAGTATAATGCCCACCAGCCAACACAACCCTTAATAACTCTGCTACATCATCGCCATCTCTGTCTATGTTCACATAACACTCGGTAATCCAATACATACGCATGGATTCTTCTGATATGTACTCATATGGCTCTCGCTCGTCAGTTGTATTTCTTCTGGCTATTTCTTCTTGCGTTTCTACATCTTCATCAAAAGGAAGTGTTCTTATAACGTCGGGATCGTAGCCCATTTGCACTAACTCAGAAAACGACTTGTAGGCTCGGTGGTAACAGAAGTTACTATCAGATACATAAGGACTTCTAGCGTTTCTGGCGATACCAAATTCTTCTGGGGCAACTGGCTCTATTTGTACTTTACCTGTCAGTGTTTTACACCTAAAGGTAACATTCATTAAACCGTTTTCCAGTTCCTCAAATTCTATTATTTCACGTTCTATATTAGAATCGTTTTGCAAACTACCTAGTTGAACGTCATCAAGATTTTCGTAACGCTCTTTTGTTTCTTTTACAGAATCGTCCCAATATATTTTTAAGATGCCTGTTTTGCTTAATAACGCATCTTTTAGGAAAGCATAAGTGTTATAAAAACCTTTGTTTTGTTTCCAGTACACATAATTAACTACTTCGGTTTCTATTTTTGCCTGTTCTACATCGTCACCGTTTACTGGCTCAAAACGTACCATGTTATCTACATCAGTAAATATTCTGGCTAGTGAAGGCATAATCCACTCTATCGTTTCCATTACCTCTCGGGTAACAACTTGGCTTCGTCCTTCTATTTCATCGCCATACGGCTCCCCGTTATAATAATCTAATGCTTCTGCTCGTTCGTGGGCTAGTTCTCCACTAGCTTTCCCTGATGCACTATCTACTTCTCCCCGACAGATAGATGCTATTTGTTCATCGGTTATTGCTGTTGCCATATTAAACTATCCCTGTATTGCTATACTCGATATCTGCCCAATCTAGTTTTAAAGGCTCGTGTAAGCAACCATATCTGAAAGCGTCTGCCGCATGGCTCGCCCAATCATGCACTGGACGCAGTTTAAATACTTGGTTCTTTTCATCATATTGCGAACGATACTGTCGTAACGCATCAATACCTCGTCGGCATTTCATTTCGTCAAACCAACAGTTTTTCAGTTTTCTTCTCACTGCTTCTATTCCGTCCTCTACTTTCATTTGCGGAATAATCGTTGGTTCTACGCCTAAATTCTGTAAAGTTTCAACCCTTGTACGCCCTGTGTCAAGTGATCGCTGTCTAACATCATGCGGAAAAACGTGATCGCCATAGTTCCATTCGTTCTCTTTTGCCTTATCCTGTAACACGTTTGCATAGTGCCCTAGACTTTCTCCATTGTTTTCGTAGTAGTCTATAACCCTTAATTCTGCCCCTATACGCTGTACAAACCAGATAGCCGTACTGTCACCTATTCCCAAGTCCCACCATGTTTCTACCAATGCACCTGTATCATGCTGAACCTTACCTATTCTGCTTTCTTTTTCAGCTTCTTCTAGCAAACGCCCGTAGTACGCCCCTTGTATGGCGGCCGTCCAAGAACATTCAAACTCTTGCTGGTATTGATCCTCCGACATATCTTTTTTAGCGGCTTCTAGCTCTTCTGCATCGATGTAATTCGTTTCTGATGCCCGATGTACTTTGACATACCAGTCTTCATCATCTTTTACTTCTTGATATAAATCGAAGAAATTATTATGCCCTTTCGGTGTGCCTATAAATATTGCCCACCCCTTTCTATCACTAATCGCTGGCCGTATTATTTCTGCCCACAGTCTAGGACTCATCTGGGCATATTCGTCCATCATAACGCCATCAAGATAAATACCACGCAAAGAATCTGGGTTATCCCCACCATACAGACTAATTCTTGCTCCATTAGGAAAATCAGCTTTTAACTCGCTTTCATTAAACACTATATTAGGTATTGGCTGGCAGTAATACTTCAGCATATCCCAAGCGACGTTTTTAGCTTGTTTATAGAATGGGGCTATATAAGCAAAGCGTGGTGCTTTTAACTTACAAGTAACGGCCTGTTTAATAGCTTCGTTAATAACAAAAACAGTTTTACCAAATCTACGGTGACAGACTAACAGAGCAAACCTTTCTTTTTTATTATGTGCTTTTCGCTGTAATGGCCTTGGCCGATAAGGTATTTTAATCGTTACCATCGTCTACCCATTCGTCCCACGACAAATGTATCGTTCCATCAATTTCTTTGCGATCTGTTTCTTTCCACCCAGCCCTTGTTTTTAACCAGAACATTTGTGCTGTTAGGTTTCCAGAACGTGCTGTATCAAATAAAGAGCGAGCTATAGCGGCATTAGCATCTATTCGCCCATCATCTAACTCTTTACGGTAATACTTTGTAAGGGTATCTGCACTTATTTCTAACTTAAAAGCAATATCCTCATACTTTGTACCGACAGCCGCCATTGTTTTTACCATGGCTCGATTACCATCGGTTGGATCGTGTTTTTTGCCTTGCATGATAGATTCTTCTTTTATAACTCCGAAAGTG
>LULM01000139.1_pt1 | contig 15689 bp, 27 predicted proteins | sample 728151 | NCBI WGS metagenome assembly LULM01 (sample SAMN03860289, study PRJNA289734) | marine metagenome | biome: seawater column; feature: ocean; material: water; isolation source: Red Sea water column Station 149 - depth 200m | place: Saudi Arabia: Red Sea | collected 2011-10-15 | depth 200 m
ACTAGACCATGTGTACCGCGAATTACTTGCGGGTAGAGTTCACCAAGAGATGATTAGCTTCATCGAGCAGGAGTGGCAGAAGCGAGACGAGCAGGAATACGATGAAACCGTCCCTAGTTTTAGCAAAAAATGGTACACGGATGTTCGTGAGATGGAACGTCATCGTGGATTGGAAATCGGGCCTGACGGCACAGTGATGGAGGTCAAATGAACTTTGCAGTAGAGAAAATTGAAGGAGAGTATTGGGTCAGTGATACCGACGATATGATTTTTGGATGTGGTGATATGTATGGGCCTTTTAATACTTACAAAGAAGCAACTAATTTTATGGAAGAACAACTATCAATACTAAAAGAATACGGAGAATAAAATGAGCAAAGGATTTATTATTTTAATTATTTTAATTACGAGTGGATGCTGCTCCTTGTGCGAGAAAGAACCAGAGTTTAAGCCTCTGCCGCCCGAAAAGTTGCATGACCTACTTCATATCGGCAACAATTACGCTTACAAAAGCGTTACAAAAGAAGATTATGATATAGAAGATTTCTGCTCGACAGAAGGCTAAAAGAACGATATATTATGAAGTGCATTAAGAAGGATAAGGAGATTAAACGGGTATCAGACGCCCAAGCGAAAACCTTAACGAAGGAGGGATGGAAATATGTCCCTAAAAGCGAGTGGCGAAAAGTGCGTGACGCGCAGAAACCCGCTCCAAAGAAGGCTAAAAAGAAAGCAAGCAAGAAGCGTGACAAAAGAACAAAAAACTAAACAGTACCTAGACAACTACCTGTCTAGCACTCTCCAAGAGACTCTTGAGCGTAAGGCTCAACAGTATAAAAAGTACGGCATGGAGAAGCAAGCCAAGAAGGTTCGCGCCTTCAAAAAGGATGTGCGGGAAATGGTAGGTTCACTATGAGCGACGAAGGTTCAAGAAATCAGAGTGGTAAATATAGGCAACGCTATTCTCAACCTATTGATAATCCAGAAATTCCCGAAGGGGAGGATTGGTGGAACAAAATTTGCGAAGCGCATGGCGAAAAGAATTATTGGAATAAGAAAGATAACAAAAAAGATAAATGAAACCGTTTAAGCTAACATTACATAGTGGTAAGGAGTGCGTTATCATTCCCGATAAAGTTAATTACGCAATGCGGTATGAAAATGGCGAAGAAGAAAATGGTACGGTTGGAGAATGGACTCGCGTTTTCTTTGATAATGGTCACGCTATTGACATTGATGAAGATGTAGATTCATTTGAAAAAAAGATGTACGACTCATTAATTTAATTAATTAAAATTGGAAAAGGTAGTAGCCAACTTGCATAAACGTAGAAAGAGGCTCGGCTTGAGTCTCTTGCGTTATACCCATGCTTTTATGACAGGCTATGAGCATAAGGGAACGAAAGAGAAGTGTCCTTATGATAAAGAACAGCTAACTAAAGCCTATTGGGAAGGACGAAGAACTAGGCTGAATTATGACCATCTGGTAAAGAATGACTTTTGTGCAAAAAATGTCTTGACCCGAATTAGGAGATAGTTTATACTTGTCTTACAGTTAAGATTAACCTACGATGAAACCTATTACAAACCAACAAACCGTCGAGTCCAGCGGCATCCAGAAGTCTGTATCTTTTGGAATCAAATCCTCTGGGCTACATCACATCCTCGGAATCCTCCGAAATCAACTTTACTCGGATAAGGAACTTGCAGTAATCCGTGAATACTCCTGCAATGCAGTTGACGCACACACGGCAGCAGGGCATCCAGAACGCCCAATCGAAGTTACCCTACCAACAAAGATGAGCCTGTTCTTTAGGGTTCGTGACTTTGGCCCAGCACTCTCTGAATCTGAAATTCAAGAGGTGTACGCTTTCTATGGTGAGTCCACCAAGCGTAACACTAACGACCAGATTGGTATGTTGGGTATCGGTTCCAAAGCGGCATTTGCTTACGGAGACAATTACGTTATCAATTCTTATCTTGACGGCAAAAAGTATATCTACAATGCTTTCATTGACCCATCGCAGATTGGTCAGATTTCCAAGATTGGCGAAGAACCGACCAAGGAAGAAAATGGTATTGAAATCGTTGTACCCGTTAGGGGCGAAGATGTAGACGCTTTCGTAGACAAGTCAAAAGACCTCTTTCGTTGGTTTAACGTGATTCCGACGATTAAGGGACACTCTCAATTTGAATATGAGAATGAAGCACTCTTTGAGGCAGACGAATGGAAGTGGTTAGCCGAAAAGCGTGACCGTTATGACAAAGGCGAGGCAATCGCAGTCATGGGGAACATAGGTTATCCCATCGACGTTTATTCCTTGGGGGATTTCAGCGAAGAAGAAACTAACTTACAAGAATTGCTTTGTGCCAACCTTGTAATGAAGTTCGGCATTGGTGATTTGGAGATTTCGGCATCACGCGAAAAGCTACAATATACCGAATATACTCGTAAGAAAATTAAAGAGAAACTGAAAACTGTTTCTGATGAGCTTATCAGCGTCATCAGTAAAGAGTTCAGTGGTTGCAAAACGCTATGGGATGCAAAATGCCTCATGGGTTCCATCTTTGATATGGCAAGCAACCTTTACAACTTGCGGAACTTTGTAGCAAAGAAAATGAAGTTCAAAGGCAAGAAGATAGGTGATACCAGCATCGGTGCTTACTATCAGTTCGGCAAGGATTCAAAGGGAGACTACACTGACTCTGGAAGTGTCGAAATGCACACTTGGAAAAAGTCATGGAGAAGCGACAAGTATCGCATCGAGGAGAATAATCACCTTACTGCATCCAAAAAGGCAGTAGTTATTGAGAATGACCAAGGGCATCGTCGCGGAATCATGGGCAAAGTATTGCCTTACATTCTGGAACAGGAGAAGAAAGTCTATTTAATTAAATTTAATAGCGAGGCAGAGAAGAAGCGTTGGAAAGCGTTTGCGGGTTTCGACACTGAAATGCTCAAGTTGAGCGAGCTTGAGAAACGTCCGTTGAGTGATTTCGCTGGATACTCTGCTGCTCCTGCTGGTTCTGGAGTGGGCGAGAAGAACAAAAAGCACTCTGCAAAGTGTTTCACGTTCAAATTCGACCATAAGGGACAGTATTGGGACAGAAAGAAGTCCTCTTGGTGGAGCATCGCAGACGTAGACGTAGCAGACACTAGCGAAACGCGAGTGTACGTTATCCTTGACCAGTTCCAAGCGGAGAGGAATAATGGCGATGGATACCCAACTACCGAAGTACCTAACAAGATTAAGGAACTCAAGGAGTGCTTTGAGCAAGCTCATATTCCCTTCCCCGAAAACGTGTACGGGTTCAAGCTCAAGAATCGTAGTGATGTGGAAGGTAAGGACGGTTGGATTACCCTCTGGGATTACATCCAAGTCACGCTCAAGGAGAAGCTCAAGGACGGTGAGTATGAATTGGCATGGGCCGATATGCTGGAATTGAAGGCACTTGAGAATGACCGTGACCTTGTGGAAGATTACTGGAATTGGGACGCTAAAGGACTCCTGACGCAATTAAGAGCCTCCGAAGCGGATTTGGCACTCAAGGATGCAGAAGGTTCTGCTCATGCGTTAGCGTGTAATTTCGGGCTAATGAAGGCACGTTCTGGACGCGATGGTGTTGAGACAATCAAGAACCTTTGCTCTCAATTCGGCATCGAAGTGAATCTGAAGGGTAAACCATCATTTTCGCTCATAAAAGAGTTCAAAAAGGCACTAAAACGCTACCCGATGCTCAAGCACATCAAATCCGATGTGTGGAGGCACGGCAAAGTGCAAGGTATGAAGGAAATCGTTAACTACATCAATCTGGTTGACGTATGTAACCAATCCTCAAGCACAGAGGAATAAAAAACAGGGGGGCGTGAGGGTTTAGTAGGTTTTCCCTCGCGCTCCCCGTCTTAAAAACGAATAAAAAAACTAATTAAATTAATTTTATTAAGGAAAATGGAAAACAACGAATCATCAACTCTTGAAAAACTGAATTTGGCAATCGACAGCCACAAGTTCTACAACCAACAGTGTGTAGAATTAGAAAGAAAAATCAACATCAAAATTGACAGCATCTTTCAGACAGAAGAAACAGGAAAGAATATAAGTAAGAAAGATATTGTTGATACAACCAAAATGATTAAACAACTACTCACAAGCTCAAACAAGTATATGATGGAAGGGCAAAGGGTTGTAAGTGAGTTGGAAAAAGCAACAGAAAATGATGTTCCAATAGAATTTGCAAAAAGCATGAAAAATCAATTAGTCGCCTTGAATAGCAAGCAGCAGCACATTCACAACAGGGTTGAGGAAATCCAAGAGATGTTGAATGAGATGTATGGACTTGATGAAGATGATACTTTTTAGCAAAAAAGACTTGCATTAGAATAGGAAATCGACTAGAATAGAAAGATAGAGGAAACAAAATTATGATACCGCACATATTGACAGAAAACAGCTTGACAGTGGTGCTAAATGGTCAGGCTCAAACCATGAATAACGACCATCCCGCTTGGGAACAAGCGAAGGTCGCGCTCAAGGATTCCGATTGGGATAGGCTTGAGAAGATGTTCGATGTGTCTCATGCCGTAGAGGATTACCTCGACGCTGATGCCAACATCGAGGTAAAGGACGGACAAGTATTCTACGGAGGCGAGTCCATCCACAACTATTGCGTAGACAAGATTCTCGACTTCATGCGAGAAGGTCTACCATATCAACCCTTGGTGAAATTCCTTGGAAAGCTCATGGCGAATCCCTCTCGCCGTGCCACAGAGGAACTGTATCGGTTCTTGGAGCATAAATCCATGCCCTTGACTCCCGAAGGCAACTTCCTCGCTTACAAAGGCGTAACGAGCGATTTCAAGGACTGTTATAGCCGCAAGTTTGACAACTCTGTTGGACAGACCTTGAGCATGATTCGTAACAGTGTTTGCGATGATGCCAATGTCGGTTGCTCTAACGGGTTCCATGCTGGCAGTTATGAATATGCCAAGAGTTACGCTTCTAATGGGGGCAATCTGATGATTGTGGAAATTGACCCATCTGATGTGGTCAGCGTCCCGCATGATTGTCAGTGCCAGAAGTTGCGTACTGCTTCCTACAAGGTCGTAGGTCACATGGAGAGCATCGACGCTCCCCCTCTGGACGATGGTATCAACTATGACTACTACTCCGACGAGGAGAACGAGGCATACGCCGAAGGATACGAACAAGCCAAAAAGGACTTGGGATACGGAGACGAATAGTAGCACGGGGGGGCGGGGAATAAACCCCGCTCCCCAAGTTATTTTTATTATTTTAATTAGCAAGTGCGGCTAATTGACTGAACTTTCATACCTGTTACATATACAAAGGAACCTACTTATGATGAAATTACAACCTTATAGATATACCTTAACATATAGTGACTTTTGTAATGATAATTTGCGTTTGCGTTTGCATCTGGTTAAAAGGAAAGAGTGATGATAGTAATTACTTTGACGACAACATGAAATTCTAGGGGGGCTTTATGCCCCCTTTTTCGTCACTTCCCCCCACTTTTCCCCACATTAACTTCAAAGAAAAAACAACTTCAAATATGCCCCTATTGCAAATATACTAGATAGGAATAGAGAGAAAGAATAAAAGTATTACTTATTGTCATTTATTATGGGGTCTGCGTGAATTTTATTTATTAAAATAATTAAATTAATTTCATTCTATTTATATGTTTGGGGGCAAAAACTGTCTATTATATTATAGTGTATTTTATTAACATGGCTAACAACCATAAAATTAAAGTAATAGATAAAAAATTAGGTCGTCAAAAGGCAGTTGGACAGGCATATACAGATGCAAGAGTAATAGAGGTAGACCCAAGACAAAGAAGTAAAAGTTATTTAGATACTTTAATACATGAGATGCTTCATGTCTATAATCCAGATTGGTCTGAAAGTAAAGTTACAAAAACTGCAAATGAAATGACAGATATAATTTGGCAGAAAAATTATAGAAGAATCAAAAGATAATTTAGCCGCCTAATTAAAATTAATTTATTTATTAAATTAGGCTCGAACATTTTGGCTTGTAAATATAGCAACTAGGTTCGAACAGTGTGATTTGTAAATATAGGTTCGAAGAAATTGCCCCCGAAATATAGAGGGACGAAATATAGGTTCGAAGAATCTGGTCGTTAAATATAGCCGCCGACATCTCCAGCGAAATGTCAAGCAAAAACGACCCGTCCCGTTGAGAATGAGTCTCATTTGCGATTTTTAAGATAATAACAAAGAAAAAAGCTAATTTTTTTAATTTTAATTATTTTAATTGGAATTTTAGTTTATTTACTTGACTTAATTTTGGAAATACTTCAATATATTCAATAATATGACCACCCCAAAGAAAAAATCAAAGAAAAATAAATATGAGTTAGATAAAGCTGGACTAAAACTCGCTCAACGCTACGAAATGGCATGGCATAAGCTATTCTACTCTAAAAATAGATGGGTACAAGAAGAAATAATCAATGAGCCGCACGGTAGGCACGCGAACGAGATTGCCAAGGAAGTAAGAAGGATGGCAGAGGATGAACAGGTACAAATCGAAGTAAGTGGGAAGATTTATTAAATTTAATTTTATTATTTTATTTACTTGACTCTAATCTGGATACCCATTATACTGTAAGGACGATGAGCGCAACAAAGAAACGCAAAAAGGGTGCGGGGCGTAAGAAAGGGAGCGTTAGCTTCTGTATGGTTCCCCTCACAGAATTAGTATCCAAACTGCCCAGCGGGGCAATTATCGTAGTAAGTAGGAAGTTCTGCGAATCTATGGGTATCGAGGGGCAACCTGTCGTATCCACGCCGACCATGATGATGCCTCTTGCTGCTGCTGCCAAGGCTAATGCCGTACAGGTCACGGACTTAAATGAAAGTGAGAAAGAAACCGCGCCAGACTTTAGCGTTGACAACTGGTAGGATAACCCTTATACTTGAGAACGATGATTGATACCTACTTCCCAGACATAATCGGCCAAGACCGTGTTAAGAAAGCATTAGGCTTTTACATTGACGGTTTTAAGGAAACCAACTGCATACCGCATCTGATGTTTACTGCACCTCGCGGGTGCGGCAAGACTACGATGGCAACTGCTATGGCAAAGAACCTGTACGTCGATGGAGCGATTAAGCCTCTCATTACTATCAACTGCTCTACCATTAAGAGTCTCAAGCAGTTTTTCAACATGATTGTGATACCTCACATGGTTGAGCGTGACGCAACCGTGCTGTTCGACGAGTGTTCCGAGTTGCCCAAGGATGTGACGATGGCACTGTTGACCATCACCAATCCCAATCCAGACAACCGCAACGAGTTCTCTTACGAAGATTACAATGTAGTATTTGATTTTCGTCGTTTGAGTTTCATGTTTGCCACTACTGAAGGTCAGAGCATCTTCCATGCACTCATGGACAGAATGGAACGCATCGACCTAGAAGAATATAAGTTAGATGAATTGGGGCAAATCGTGATGATGGGACTCAAGGATTACACCGTCGATAAAAAGACGTTAGGGAGCATTTCTAGCGTATTACGGGGCAACGCTCGCGCTGGTCAGAAGATGGCAATGAAGATGAAGCTGCATCTCGATGCTCAAAGTAAGACGCATTTTGACGCAAGGGATTGGAGGCAACTGATGGATAAGCTCGGCATCCTGCCGCTTGGTATCTCCGTACAGGAACTCAACCTCATGCGTTACATGGCGCGGAAGAAGGCTACTCGCCTCACCGAGCTTGCCGCTATCACTGGATTGTCCAAAGGTGCTATCCAGAAGGACTACGAGTTGTACCTGTCCAAGATGGGCCTCATGGAGATTCAGCCAGAGGGACGCTCACTAACCACTAAAGGATTGGAGTATCTTAATGAGCTTGATGGAGTTAAAAGAGACAAGTCAGACAAGGCTAGTAAAAAATAAATATAAAATAGATGATGAGCCAATCCAGATGACCGATTATGAATGGCGCGGCACATTAAATGATAGTGAATTATTTGTAGTTATTAAATATAACCTTGGTGCTTGGAAAGTTAAATATGCTGAAACAGAGTATGAATTATTAGATATAAGTTATATATATGCAGCACAAGAACAAAGCCCAATGAAATACATAGTAGATAAAAATAAAATTGATGTAAATAAGCTAATAACATTCTTACAATGGAAATAATGAAAAATAAACTTGAATTTAGTCAGGAAGTAGGCTAATATATAGATAGTGGGTGCAACGCCCACGGTTCGTTCATCATCATCGAATCCTCCTGCGGGAAACTGCGGGGGGATTTTTTTTGTATTTAGTCTCATCAAAGTGTAATAATAAATAAGACCTTGCTAAATATAATAAGGCAAGCTCAAACAGGTTATGTTCAAATAAGTCTGAAGAATAGGCTCGTTAAATATGAGACTGAAATAAGGCGAAAATATACAGGCCTAAATAAGTAAGGTTTATGTTATTGAGACAGATTCTCAAGTGGTCTACTATACCTGTGAATAACTTTTTGAATTTTATGCTTGACACCGCCGGGACCGGTCCCGCGATGTCAAGCTTTTTTTATTGCGGGGTTGTGGATAAGTTTGCTGTTGACATAGAAACGGAAGTGTAGTAGACTGGTATACATGATGAACGAACTACAAAACACAAAAGAGGAAATGGCGTTCGCGCTGTTCGGTCGCAGTCCTAGCTTGGCGAAAGCCGCAGGGCAGTGCGTTAGCTGCGGGGAATTCAACCTTGAGTTCCGCGACGAACTCTCCCGCAAGGAGTACGGTATCTCTGGCTTGTGCCAGTGCTGCCAAGACAGCGTTTTTGGCGTAGAGGAGGACTAAATGGACGCTAGCATTTTTAAGCGCGAGGTATATCGCAACCTGCACTTCAGGGACGACATCGTTTATTCCGTGCGCAAGGACGGCCTTGTGGAGGGGCATGCCCTGATGGTTATTCTTGATGGCAGTACTGCTAAGCCGGTCAAGCTCGCGGTCGGCCCTAAGGGTAACGAGCGCGTACGTGAAGAGCAGCGCAAGAACGTGCACGCTGTAGTGCGCGGGCATATGGTTAACGCCGTGTGGTATTATAATGACATGGATGCATTCGAACTGGGCCACGCAAAGGACGCTTGCAAAGAGTGGCAAAAACATTACATGGAAGAGCGCGAGGGATATCGATGGCTTGAGGTTGTGTACAATCCTTACAAGTACAAAACGTTCATGACTCGTGACACAGATCCTTTTAAAGGCCCTGAGGACGTGTATGAACCAATCCTTACTGCACGCCAAGTGATCATCGGCCCCAAGTGCTGGGCACAAGTACAAATCGATCAGGAGGTTAACTAGTGAATTGGATCCTAATCATATTATTGCCATTTGTAACTGGTTGCGTTGGAATATTCTCTCCAGATTCAATTGGTTATATGGCCAACGGCGTCGCTGAATCTTTTGACCCTACCAAGCCTCGTGGTTTTTCGTCTCCTGAAGAAGTATATCGTGCACATAAAGTTGCAGGTATTGCTTTGGGTGGGCCTAGACAATATGGTATGCGGTCTAGAGAGATGAGGTATTACGAATGGCTCAAAAAGAATCCAGATGCAGAACCGTGGGAGTTTGAAACTTATTATGATCCGGTTGCTAGAGAGTGGCGCAGCTATAAAAGCCGAACGCAATATTTAAACAGAAATCGATAATTATCCTCCATCAGGGCGGGCCCGGGTTTTATGTGTTTGACCGGGTCCGCCTTCTTTTTTTCTTGACACGCCGGGACCGGTCCCGCGGCCTGTCAAGCTTTTTTTATTCACAGCCCGTGAAGATTTCGTATTTTGGCCGAATTTCTCACCGGAGAAAATGCCTCTTTTTACGAAACTATTTGCCACTCATTTGTGATTGACAAACCATTTTGTCGCTCATTTCAGGCGTTTTTTGATCGGCAAGTCGTTTTGCCGCTCATTTGTGACCGTCTAATTAGGCCCAATTAATCGCCATTAATTAGGGGTAAAAAAAAGATGCGTGTGACGTGCATTTTTTTCTTGCCAGTGATTAGGAAGTATGAGATAATGGTTTTAGTCGATTGAGACATAACTACTAACGAAAGAGAACGAACTATGCCTATTACCGCAAAACAAAGCAAAAACAAAGACTGGGATTTCACCGTAGCGCAGGAGGAGCTTTTCCTGCCTGACGGCAAAAAGTCCGGTTTCTACGCATCCCGCCGCCTCGACAACAACGAGGTGCTGGGCTGTCACACTAGCCGCTACGGCATCGTCCAAAATGGCGACCTAGTGGAAAAAGCCGAGGGTGCTTTTCGTCGCAAGGGATTGGGCGATTTTGAGCGCAACATCTATGTGACTGACGGCGGGGCCAAGCTGCGCGTCAATTACGATTTCAAGGGCCACGACATTGAAGTGCCAGAAGTGGGTGACAAGATGGGCTTTCGCCTGACCTTGCAAAACTCATTTGACCGCTCGCTGCGCGTGTCCTTTGCGCTCGGTATGCTTCGCCTCGTTTGCACCAACGGGATGCAGACGCTGGAAAAGGAATTGGATATGCTCAAGAAGCACTCCAAGAACTTTGACCTCGGCGCGTTGCTCACTGACGATGCTATCGACAAGGCTCTGGCTACGTTCACCAACACGGGGAACACCTACGCTGGGCTGGCTCGCGTTGGCATCACTCAAGAGCAAGGCATTTTCGCCCTGCAAAACCAAGCCAACACTGGTTTGATTTCTGACAAGGTGCGCGAGGGCATCGCAAGCGTGTGGAACAACCCACGCGAGGATGGTGCTGACGGTTCGGTTGGTGATGACCGCAACCTCTACCAACTCTACAACGCTGCCACGCAGTACCTCACCAGCGACAACTTGGTTGACAAGAAGTCTGGCGATGCTGTCGGCACGTTTGAGTCCACCCGCTTCGAGTACGCGAATCGCGTTAGCTCGCAACTGCTCAAGCGGTTCAACCTCGCCAGCGACAACCCCAAGCGGTTTGACAAGCTGGTTGCGGTTGCCAAGGCTGACGGCGTAAAGGTCGAGAACAACTAGGCCAAACCTACAAACACCCCCCGCCTTCGGGCGGGGATTTTTTTGCTATTGGGGAAACTTTTTGCTTGACACCCGCGGGACCGGTCCCGCCCTTGTCAAGCCTAAACTTAAGTAAAAAAAAGTAAAAAAAGACTTGCACTGAAATGGGAAGTGCGGTATACTATTAAAACAGTGAGGGTAACACCTCCACGATCTTTGAAAATTTTGGGCCTGTTGACTTCATGTCAGTGGTAAAGAGTAGCGAACTGCGTAGCGGGACGCGGATTGGAAATTTCCGGTCGAATACTCCGCCCAAAACAATTTGAGGACGGCGACGGCTGACCTCAAGGGAATGGCTGAACAACCCTCCATCATAAGGGGTAAGGCACAGGGATGCGCGTTAGAGTGCAATCGCATGAGGCGTGTATTTCTGGTAGACCGGTAAACTTGAACTGTATTGTGCACTGGTCTTGATGGTAATGCAGCAATCCATCTTCCCACTAATTTTGATCTTTTGCTGGTACTTCCGGCATTAATCCTGCGGTTGGTAAATCCCATTAAAGAAACAATTCACAACAAAGTGAAAGTTCGCCGCTGCAATTTACGCAGCCTGTAAATCGGCAGTATATCCGTTTGAGCCTGTAATGGGCGATGGAAGAAGCTCGTTTGGCTGCACTTTTTGCTTGACGCGGCGGGACCGGTCCCGGCCTTGTCAAGCTTTTTTTATGCACGGGGTGTGAATTATTTTTTCATTTTTTTCTTGCCTTTTTCTGCTCAACCTGTATAATGCTCGCATGAAGATTAAAGCAAGAGTAAGCAAACAAGGATTTATGGGCAGCGCGTCCCGTGAACATAGAGTGAAGAAGGGCAAGGGCTCTTTCACTCGCAAACAAAAACACAAAAAAAACATTGACACAGATTAGGAAAAGGTTTATTATTATGAAGATGATGGACGATATAAAACTAACCTACATTCCCGATGCTCATGGCTGGATTAAGGTTTACTTACAAGCCAAGGACGCAGAAACCGCAGAGGCATGGTTTAATGCTTTCTGGAATCACAACGCCACAAGCCAAGAGGAGCCAGAGTGGATTTTTGACAATGAATTAGCTTTTGGCTCAACGTGGGAAAAGTTCACCCGCGCCATGAATGACATTTTTCTTTTCATTCTTCTTAATGATGATGAAGATGCTTTCAAAGGTGAGGAGGGCGGCGCGATGCCATTTGCCAAGGAACTTGCCGAGGCCAAAATTGCAGAGATGGACAGAAAAGATTCATCCATGCGTTACGGTCGCCAAGGCCATGTTTACACGATGGGCGATGTTCACACTAATGAGGAAAAGTCGTTTTCTTCTGGAACGTGTGACGTTTAAGCTTGACCTTTAACCCTTGAAAGTATAGAATCTAGTCATGTTGAAATTCAAAGATGCAAACGGCAAACTCAAGAAGATGGCAAAGAAGCTTGGCGTTAAGCTTAAAACCTTCACTCTCCCTGCGGGCTATACTTGCGGCGGTGCAAAGGATTGCCTCGCGTATGCCGACAGAAAAACGGGCAAAGTGAGAGACGGCAAGGAAACGCAATTCCGTTGTTTCATGGCATCGCTCGAAGCCACCTTTCCAAGTCTCCGCGCTATGGTCTGGGAGAATTACGAGCAGTTGCAAGTGACATTGAAACAGGACAAGCTTGCAGGATTTGAAAACAGCCCACACACAGCGAACCTCATTCACAACAGCTTGCCAAAGAAGTTTGACGTAATGCGCGTTCACGTTGGCGGCGATTACTTCAGTAAGGAGTATTTGCAAGCGTGGATTGAAGTTGCCAAGCGCAATCCCGACAAGGTGTTTTACTCTTACAGCAAGAGTTTGCATTTGTTCAAGCAATTTGCTTTACCCGAAAACCTTGTGTTAACTGCTTCCCGTGGTGGCAAGTACGATGATTTGATTGACCTCCACGCATGGAAAGAGGCGATTGTCGTATTCAGTGAAGAGGAGGCGGAAGAGCTTGACTTGGAAATTGACCACGACGATTCACACGCAGCGTTTGGCGCGGAGAACTTCGCGCTGCTGATTCACGGCACACAGCCAGCAGGGAGTGCGGCAAGCGAAGCCTTGAAAGTGATAAAGAAAAAAGCGAGGGCAGCGTAATGATTGCGGCGCTTTTTATATTATTCTGTTTGGCGTGTTTATATGTCAGCGAAAAAAATTGACTTTTTTTGCTTGACAGCCGGCGGGACCGGTCCCGGCCGTGTCAAGCTTTTTCTTTTGTTATTTTTTTTATTTTAATTGTTGACACAAAACAGGGAATGCACTATACTATATAAACAGTGAGGGTGATGAAGCCCAAGCTAAAACAAAAAAAACTGATGAACAACCTACATTCATATACTAACTACATCACTGGCACAGAACTTGAGAACGGAAAGATTCTCCTGTATGCTGGTAAAACCCGCAACGGTGTCGAGCAGCGTAAAGCTGGCAAGATGGCTGTTGGCGCGTGGTGGGGCATTGGCCTAGATGGTCGATTGTTTGACACTATCCACGCCAACCCTAACACCAAAAACGATAAGCTCACGGAGCAGAAGCACATTAACACCGTTCGTGCGGTGGCGCAGTTGCTCCCCGATGTTATCGTAGCGGGTAACACTAACAATGATGGATTTTATGGGGATACAATCTCGTCCATCAGTCCCGTAGTCTACGACAAGGTTGTAGCGTGGGTGCAGGGAACGCGCACCATGACTGAAAAGCGCATGGCTGCCAACAAGCGGAAGCTGGCTCGAAAGCTCGCGCAAGTGAAGCGAGCTAGGAAAGCAAAGAAGGCTAACGCTTAACCCTAACGAGGGGAGGGAAACCTCCCCTCTTGACTTTTAATCCGAAACCCCTTATAATTATCATCATGGAACGAATCAATTATATTGTTGGAGTGATTATCTTTGTTATATTGTCTGTGGCAGCTATAGCAGATGAAAAGAAAGTAAGAAACTTATCAGAGCAAGACCTCGTTGTCGCTAGTACCATATTGGCAGAAGCGCGTGGAGAAGGGAGGGGCGGTATGTATGCCGTTGCTGCCGTTATCTCTCAAAGGGCGTTGAATCGAAAAATGCCCCCAGATAAAGTCTGCTTGGAAAGAAAACAGTTTTCTTGTTGGAATAATATTCCGCGAAAGAACTTTTATACTTACCTCTTTTCAGAGAAACAAGCGGATTACGCAATCAACCTTGCACACTTTGTTAATCTAGGTTACAAACAAAAAAAGAATCATATTGATAGAAAAAAATACAAGTATGCTGACCACTACTTCAATCCAAATCGTGCAAATCCAAGTTGGAAAAACAAAGCGATTGTTAAATACAATATTGGAAAACATACCTTTATGAGATTGAAGAAAAATCCTGTGAAATAAAAATAGCTTCAAATAATAAAGAAAGGCAAATATGACCCGTCCCGAATAAGGGGCGGGTTTTTTTAGGGCAAAAAAAAGGCCCGCTTTCGCGGGTTGTGTTTACCAACTGAAGGTCGGGTCTTCCCGCTCTTCGTGGCGATCCCAAGAGGGATCGAATTCCCGAATATCATATTCGGCGCGGCGAACGGTGCGACCGTCATCCTTGAGGATGAGCCACTTGCCACCGCGAGGGGAGGCGGCAACTACACCGAGGTAGCCGCGCAGATCCTCCACTTGCATTCCTAATTCAATCATAATGATATTGATAGGCGCGAATTCCAAGGCAGTCGCGCTCGCCCATGATGTTAGTCCTTCCAGACCATGTCCAGATACTCACCGTACTCGGTGAGGTACTTTTGCCACTCGACGTCAGTCATTAGCGGCCCATGAATTGCGACCAGATTCGCCCAACGGTCTTGGGTTTCCTGTCCGCGCGTCCATTCTTCATGCTCCATTTGCGCTTCGATGTCTGCACTTATGGTCTCTTCTATGGTTGGCATCATGTCGTTCATCATTAGAAAGAATATAACACGCATCCAAGAAAAGCACAAGGAAAAAATTCAAAAACTATTAACAAAAAAAATGCAATTGTGAGTAAAAAAGACTTGACAGCCGCGGGACCGGTCCCGCTTATTGAGACCGAGTCTCACTAAAATTGTGAATAACTTTTTGAAAAAACCGCTTGACTTTTTGGCAAAAATGAAGTATAGTATTAACATGATGAACGAGGAACAGCTTAACAAACTCCGGATTAAAGAAGAACAAACGCGCCGCCTGTTAAAATGGGCCAAGATAGAAGAACAGTTGAGAAATTTTAGAAAGTTAAAAAAAGAGGAAAAAGCTCTTGAAATTAATCGGTAGGACTACGGATGTCTCACCCAGTATGCTATACTAGACGCATGAAGAATATGAAACAAGTAAACACCACCAACGAAAACATAATCCTCGCGTGTGGCGAAGAAACCAAGCGCAATGCGGAAGTGCGCTTCCGTCAACTCCAACACGAGGCTGGACGTGGCACAACTGAGTCGGATTACGCCAAGCTTGAAAGGTTTTGGAGAGTCAGAAAAGTTAATCGGTAGGACTACGGATGTCCCACCCTCTATGAGATAATGTACGCATGATGATTAAAGAAGATAACAAACGAACCGCCTACGAACTCTGGTTTCTGGGTGATGTCCATGACCGTGGTATTAAGAACCGCGAAACCTTCACCG
>LULM01000143.1_pt1 | contig 15562 bp, 22 predicted proteins | sample 728151 | NCBI WGS metagenome assembly LULM01 (sample SAMN03860289, study PRJNA289734) | marine metagenome | biome: seawater column; feature: ocean; material: water; isolation source: Red Sea water column Station 149 - depth 200m | place: Saudi Arabia: Red Sea | collected 2011-10-15 | depth 200 m
CCACTGGAGGTATTCTCCTTAACATGATGCTTAATGCGACTGATTCCGCCGCGCTTAAGGTCATCAACAAAGATGGCGGCATTAGGGTCTACCAGCAGTTTACTAACATCGTCTGTTTGGACTGCTTTCTTCCAGCCATCCCTGTAGTAAACCCTAACAGACAAACCTTCAATGTCTCCAATATAAATCTGACCAAAGTTGTTATCAAACAGGTCAGTATTATTCCACTTAATACCAGTGGCATCAATTGTCTTAGAGAGTCCACCAAGCAAGCCACTACTTCTGGTAATGTTAACATGGGCAACTCTAGCATCCCAGAGGGTCTTTGCCTCTGAGATAGATTCTTCAGCTACACGTTGAGCTTTCTCTCTAATCTCAACACACTTCCTAACGATAGATTCCTTAGTGTGCTTATTGTAGCTGAGAGACTCACGAGACGGAGTAACGCTAAGTTCACCAATATCAAACTGAATAGTAATATTAGTGTTTAGGATTGAACGAGTTTCATTATCGTCGCTAAAGTTATCTCGATCAATAGGATAGGCGACCTGTCCCATAACGGCAACGGCATAATAGTCGGCGTGCCTGTCGATTTTACGAACAGCCCAACCATCACCTTCGATAAAATAACTTTCCGGCACAATCTCAATAGACTGACCAGTAATCTTCGGAGCAACCTTGAACCACTTATAGAGGTCTTCGGCCTCGTCCTTAAATTCCTGAATATCGTTGTGGTAACCTTCACACTTAACAGGGAAGCTAACCTTCAACCCATTAGGCTCAGAGGTAATCTGAGTGTTGAGAAGGGCAAAGACGGGTTCGTCGTCTTCATTCTTATAAGCGGTGTAAGTACGATGCTCACGGTTAAAGAAAGACTCGACAGTAAAGCTATCACTATATGCGAAAGGAGACTTGCTCCCTAGGCCCATACATCCAACTGCGTCGTTACTATCGGTTCGATTGCTGCGAAAGTATGTTGTGTAAAGGTGCATACAGTCGCTATGTGAGAGTCCTGTTCCGTAGTCTCTAACTGAAAAAGTAGGTTCCATGTTTGAGGGAAGGTGGACTTCAAATGGTTTACTGCCGTTTCCAGCATCAACATGAGAATCATACGCATTGGTACTCAGTTCCCTGATTACTGCCCTGATCTTATTGGAATACAATTGGTCTGACAAAATCGAGAACGCCTTAGCGGTGGCCTCGATAGTGTAGTTCGACTGTTCAAAGTCGGCAGACTTTTCAATGTGGTTGACCTTTGTTTGCAACTTCATCTTCTCATCCTCGCCAAAGGAATTCAAAAAATGCCAACCTGCGCGCCGTTCGAACCTCTCCCCTAGTGGAGCAGCGCAGCATTGGCTCATGGAGGCATTATACCACCAGACAAGGGGAGGTCAAGGTGCTTCTAGAAGAAAATTTCCATCGGTAATTTTACCGCTAGATGTTGACCACCACAGATCTGAAACATCTAGGGCTTCTAGGATTGTTGAACAACTTTTGCAAGGCTTGCTATTGCAAAGATGTCCAAATTTGTTGAGTCTTATAGAAATGACTCTAAGATTGCTGTCTACTCTAGTTTTTCCCCACAGTTTGCTTATCATGTCTACTTCACTGTGAAGATATGGATATTTTATAGTTTGGGGAGTGTTGAACATCTTGGCAAATTTTAGAGCTTTGCCACTGGGGTAATGAGGGATGTTTTGACCGATAGATAAAAGTTTATTTCTCTTCCATGCAAAAGAAAAGTGAAAAGTTCTGTATCTCTTTTTTTTGTCATAAGCCGGATAAAAAAGTTCTCTTGCTATATCAATAGACTTTAAAATATTTTTATTCATAAAGTTTTACTGCTTCAATTATATTTTCAAGCTCATCATACATAAGCACAACACTCTGCTTGCTTATAACCTTGGTTTCATCAAACCAAGTTTGCACTAAGGAGACCTCTTTTTTGTCGTTAGAGGTATATGCCCTAGTTTCCCAATGAAAACTGCCCATACTTTCATCACACTTATACACTAACGAACTCATTAAGCTCTCCTTCTGTCGCCATACTACATTGTATAGCTCTCCTTAAAAGAGCTTCTCTGGATAATTCTAGTTCGCCATCGCCCCATAATATCAGGGAGTTATTTTGAAGTTCCCTTCCAAAAGAAAACGATAGAGGCCAAGGCGTTAGAAAAGATGAGTTCATTTCGTTTAGGTTTTGCACAGCATCACCGTCAGCTTGCCCGCCGCTAAGAAATGCAATCATAGGAACGGCAGAAGGTACACATTTCTTAAAACAGTTGACGGTATATAGGGCGACTACATGACTGTTGGTAATTGTCTTTTTTGCATCTGAAAAGTTTGTTGGTAAGGGAGTTTTGCTGGCATAACCATTAAGAACCATGTTTGGTTTAAGTATTATAGATTCTAATTCTACTTTTTCATAGTACAGTGCATCAAATACATGGTGAAGAACCTTCTGTGTAAACTCATTTGAAGTGTGTATGCTGTGACGACCGTCCATTATCACTTCAGGCTCTACTATTGGGACTATTCCTTCATCCTGACACTTTTTAGCATATCTAGCAAGAGTCCAAGCGTTAGCAATAATACAAGCATCGGTATCATTAACACTAAGAACAGCACGCCACTTAGCGAACTCGGCCCCCAACTTGCCATATTCTTTGAGTCTGTCTGGTAGTCCATCAAGCCCTTCGGTAAGTTTTCCACCATTATCGTCATAAGGCTTAGCGCCTTTGTCTACTTTAATTCCAAGACAAATACCCTTTTCTTTTAGAGGTAATACTGTCTCATCGTTTCTTATTGTCTCGTCGAAAAGTATAACGCCACCTATATAATCCTCCAGCCTGTCGGTCGAGAAGAGGTTGTGCCTGTAGCTGTGTCTAGTACCCTCTGTGCTATCCACGCCTATAGAGTCAAACCGTTTTTTTATAGTTGGCGAGCTTTCATCAGCCGCAAGTATTCCTTTGTTATAGGCAGGGCCTCCTATTATCCTGTATATTATATTTTGCATGCTATTTCTCTTTGTTCCTTATAGGTTCTATTTTTTCACGATGCTCCCATTCTAATTTTTTCCGCTCTCTGTCTAGACGTGCCTCTTCTCTGAGATTTTTTCTTCTAGCTAAAACTCTTTCTCTAGCCTTTTTTTCTCTAGACTTCTTCTTCCTGAATTTTTTCTTTTCGCTTCGAGCCACTTGGTATTTCCTTAGCTTCTATAGTTACTTCGTATTGAGTTCCACCAAATAGATCGCACCCCATTGAGTGAAGCACGTCTTCAATTGTAGCGCAATTCCATCCACTGGGATGACCAGTCTGTCCTCTGCCGTGAATTTTGCCTTGATTCCTACCGTTTAATCCAGTAAATAAAAAGTAATCTCTTTTCATGGAATCCATGTAGCAACGAAATTTCATCGGTCTGACTTTTTTATTAATAGCCATTATCCTTCTCCTCCAACTTCAAGTTTAAAAGGATTGTTAGGATCATTATGATGCTTAAGATCCTTATCCTTATGGTCATAATCCTTAGCGTGTGTGACAAGGTCGCTACTGCTTTGAACTTTACCACCTCCTAAATTCCATACAAGATCTATACCATACTCTTCGCAAAATTTAACCTCTGGGACATTGTCAGATTTCCTATCCCCTCCATTACCAAAAATATCAGGTCTTAGTTTGTCTAGAGCAGAACAAACAGTGCCGTCTGAGTCATCAACTGCAACAACTTGATGAACACAAGTAAGCGACTCCAATATCTCTTTTCTTTCTTCGAAGCTCATAAATACGTAGCCCTTCTTTGTATCAAGCCAAGCGTCACTATTGAGGATTAAAGTAACATCTCCAATTTCTGATGCGGATTTAATCATGCGAAGGTGGCCAACGTGGATTGGATCAAAACCCCCGCTTAAGGCTATGGTTTTATTCATTGTAAAATACCTAAAACTTTAAAAGTCAAAGAAAGCGATGCATTGTTCACCTTCTTCTGTGAACCTCATGCTTGCAGCCTTATTCATAAACTTTAGTAGCTCATCAGGCTCCAAACCAAAGATGATCTCTTTGTCTTCGGTGTATCTTTTTTCAAAACTTGTAACTTGGATAGGACCAGTTTTGCTGTGGGATGCACTTGCCAACCAGACGACATTAGACGCATCCATCTGAAAGAAAACTGTTACATCATTTTTGAATTTAATCTCGGGCATTTTTAATCTCTTTAAAATGGAGGCGGGGGGAATCGAACCCCCGTCCTAAATAGGTTTAAAGATAGCGTCTACGAGTGTAGCCTAACTAATCGTCTCGTAGGCAGAGTTGGCACAGCCTGTCATGAAGTCGCTGGGGACATCCTCCAGTGTAACCAGCTTCCACCGGATTCGCAAACTTTTTTTTCAGGAAGTTGCAAACCAGCTTGCTTTACGCAGCAAGAGCGTACTGGCGATTTTCGACAGTTAATAGGTCGGTAGATTTTTATACTAGCCCTTCCACCAACTAGTACTCGCAGCTATAATCTCCTCTACTTAGTCGAAGCCTTGTCGCCCCCTATGTTTTTGACCATTCTTTTTACAGGCTTTATGAAATAGTGTCCTATAAACCCTCCTATTCTCGGAAGTCCCAAGGAGGTTCTCAGATAGTTCTCAACCCTAGTGAGAGGACATATTTCTCTTGTGAAAGTTGTGACTAATATAAAGCTATTAAGTGGCATCCAGACCCATAGTGGATAAGTGAATGGAAGAATAAAAAAGGCTAGTATATTAACCATGATAACGAATGTATGGAACACTATCATAAAATGTAGTGCCGCTTTCTTATACACATCTGCCCTTGGGGGTTTTTTTGAATAGAGAGCTTTTAGCATCTCTAAGCTAACCTTGAGCGAGTCGTTATCTGTCTTTTGTCCAATTTCTTGTTCTAGTCTAGCAGTCAATTCTCTTGCTTGGTCTGCATCTAAAAATTCATCAAGTATCTCTACTATACTATTAGCTTCTTGAGTACTGGTTGGCATGATTAAGTCCCTTGTAGTAGTTTATCTAGCATCTTACTAAATTTTTTATAGGGGATATTCTCATACGAAAGAACTCGATGAGAATCTAATGAGCCATCGCCAATAATGGTGGCTATGGCCGCTGTTGGGAAAGCGGTTGCCTTTTGCATCGCTGACCATTTTAAATCTGAGTTTATAACTTTTTCCTCCACCCATTCGTCTATTGAAACCCTCATAACCACCAGATCCTCGTTTATATTTCTGGTTGCTTTGCAAGCCTCGGAAAATATTCTTTTAAGATCCTCGTCTTTGTGACCACATTCATGGATTAAAAATTTGACTATATCACGATGCCCCGGCCATCTCATTGTTTTGTAATGACAATTTTCAACACCTCTCTTCTGCATGCTATCTATAGTATTAGATGCTCCACCGCTAGTATAAAAACATTCGAGATCACCCACACTAGTGGAAACTTCTGAAAGCCCGCCAAGAGCAGATACCACGTCTTGAAGACCATGCTTTAAAACAAGACAGTTACCTTTGTATTCATTTATAAGACCGTCGACAGACCAAGTACATGTATATTTCAGCAAATTATTTGGATTTTTTGGTATGCCACCAACCATCATCTCGACCGTTTGTGGGATAGTTCCATCTTTTTTAGCCACGCAATTACTATATACATGTTCAGTTAAAATGTTTATCCAGCCCGGAGCAAGGCCAACATCCGTCATAACAGGTTTGCTAGCCCCTTTTAAAGCAAAGTTATTTATAGCATTGCTGGTTTGGTCACTACCACCAAGATCACAATATCTAACACCACTTCTAATACAATACCTAGCGAGTCTACTTGATTGGTGGTATGGCAAAGCAGAGATAACAATATCTACATCGTCAAGCAAATCCTCATAGTATTCTTCTGATGTGTCGTGATAGTGTATAAAATTATGCTTAGAAAAGTTGCCAAGAATATTACCACATTCTGATAATGAGTCTTCTGAACTATCTACAATAGTAAGTTCATGGCCTAGCTTTTCCATCGCAGATGCAATACATCTACCCATTTGCCCAACACCAAATATTGCAGGTTTCATTTTACACCTCTAGTAATTTAATCTTCTTGTGTCACAGCCCTGCCCTTTAACAATTCCCAATCCTTTTCTGGCCTTGTCATTAGGTTTGTATTCCAAGCACCAGTAATAGTGTTAGCTTTAATGCAGAGCGTTTGAGCCAGATGCATTAAAGCATTTATGTCTTTTGGAAAACAACTACCGCCAAATCCATAGTGACCATCTGGACCGGGGACCGACCAGTGGCTTTGTCCAAGTCTTTCGTCATAAAGAGAATACTCAATCACCTTGTCATAATCTATTTCTAAGCTTTTACATATATTATATATCTCATTAGCAAAAGAGACCTTTACAGCAAGAAAAGAATTTGTAAGATACTTAACCATTTCCGCTATGGTTGAATCTGTTTTTATAATATCAGCCTTTGGAAATATTTTTGAGTAAAATTGTTTTAGCCTAGTTGTTGCAGGTCTTGGGCCACCTAAAATTACACGGGTTGTATTTTTAAAATCTTCCTCGGCCTGTCTTTCCAAAAGAAATTCTGGATTGAATACAATCTCAGAATCTTGACAAAGTTCCTGTAGACATTTTGTTGTGTTCGGTGGAATTGTAGATTTAATAGCTATTATATTTTTTCTGCCAGTACTACAAGCCTGTTGAACAACATTCTTTACTATTGATATGTCGCATGAGCCATCTTGTTTCATAGGTGTCGGAACGCAAACAAAAATTAATTCACAGATCTTAGATAAGTCATGTATAGACTTGTGCGTGGATAAATCCTTCCGCATTTTGTCATATGTATATACTTTGTAATGCGGAGAAAAGCATTCTTTCAATGCGCTGCCAACAAACCCTTGACCTATAATTCCTACGTATTGTATTTTCATATCTTACAAACAGCCTCACTAATATATGAAATAGCAGACTCGGCATCTTCTAGGGAGAATGTGAGTGGCGGTCTTAATCTGATAGATTTTTTACCACACTTTAAACTTAACATCTTTTTTGACAATAAGTTAAATGTTTCGTCACGAAGAGACGCTGAGGGAAGATCAAAAGCTATCATTAATCCTCTTCCGCGAACATTTTCAATAACGGGAAGTTTTCTTAATCCCCAGAGTATATGTCTTCCAATATCATCAGAATTTTTTACCAAATTGTGTTTTTCAATTTCATCTACAATGTATAGGAATCTGACCATATCAACAATATTGCCGCCCCAAGTAGAATTAATACGACCGGAAGTATTGAACACATTGTCTTGTATTTCGTCTATCCTGCTTGTTGAACAAAAGCCACATACTTGAGTTTTCTTTCCAAAACACATCATATCCGGCACTACATCAAAATGTTCATAGGCCCACATCTTTCCTGTAAGACCCATACCTGTCTGTACCTCATCAAAAATAAGTAATGAGTCTCTCTCGTCTGCTATGCGTCTTAGGTTTGTAAAAAACTCATTTGGAAAATGATTATCTCCACCCTCTCCCTGAATAGGTTCTACAATAATGGCGGCAACCTCGTCATGCATCCTACGCTCTATATCTTGCCAGTCGGCATCTACTGTAGTCCACTTAAACTTAGGAAAGAGTGCTGTTTTTTCTGGAGTTGTATTTGTTAATGAAAGCGTGTATCCGGTACGTCCATGAAAAGCATTCTTTAGATGAAATATATCTAGGTTGTTTATATCAACTGTGTGATTGTATCCCAGCTTTTTAGCTTTCCAGTCGAAGGCTGCTTTAAGAGCATTTTCTACACCTAAAGCCCCCCCATCAATAAAGAAATAATGGTCGAAGTCAGGAGTTATTTCAGAAAACTTCTGCACAAAGTGTGCATATTCTTGTGAATACATGTCGCTATTAGCCATTTTTACACGGCCAATAGAACCCATCTCGTTTTGCGCTTGTATTAAGGCTGCGTTTTTCCAGCCCAGTGGTTGGCTCGCAAACTGTGAGTAGCAATCAAGATATCTTTTGCCGGTTTCTTTGTCGACTATCCAACTGCCTATACTTCTACTATGATCCACCACGACGTGGAAGCCGTCTGTTAATATGTGTTTGCTGAGCAGTTCTATAACTTTAGAGTCAGGCATTTAACCGCCCCACCTGATTTGATAAACTCGGACATATCACAGCTATAAACATTGTACCCTAGAAATGTGTCATCGAATCTTTTAGATGGAGTTATTATAGAATCGTTACTAACGACACTATTGCATATAAATTCGTGAGCTTGAGTCTTTGACGTGGGCGCAAGTGTAATCTCCTCATGATTAACGGCTAGATTAATCAGGTTGGCCATTATGTCTCTTTGTGATTTGTAAGAGAAGGCATCTAGATAATATAGAACTCCTCCATCATAAGGAAAAAAACAGGTATCTAAATGATAAAATCTAGGGTTTACTAACTCACAAGATACATGTTTAACGCCGAGGGCATTTGCAATAATTTTATGAGATCTTATGTCGGTTCTGAATCCATAACCCATAAATAAAATATCATTAACAAAAAGGGCGTCACCAGCACCCTCAAAAAAAATATTCTCGTCTATCTCTATTACTTGATAGCCATTCTTTAGAAACCAGCTTTTGAAAAATTTTTTTTCCCCTCTTCTTTCTTCATTCTTGAAGTTTGAGAGAATAACTCTGTCATCTACTACAAGACCAGCATTTGCAGTGAAGACCATGTCTGGGAAATCCGGTTCTTGTAAAATATATCTAAGGTTTGCTCCGCTTTGAATAAGTCTATCATGGAGATAAGACCACTGTCTTTGAGCTAAGAGGGTGTCTGGTTTGTTTCTTAGCTTCATCCAGTCATTTATCTCATATTTGACATCGAAGTATGTTGGCGCACAAACTAGAAATTCACTCATCATTTAGACCAATTTGTTCTAGGTTGTTCTAAATCAGTATCCTTTGTGTAATCAACCAACAACTCCTCACCAGCAGAAATGTCACGGGTAGTTACTATAGCTTTTGTTAAGCCTTCTGTTAGAACTTTGCAGTTTTCTTTTTCCTTGGAGTGGTTGTATTGATTATTCGGTATCAAATTAACCCAGCTACAAGGTGAGTCGACATAATCTACTAATTCTTTATGAACATGGGTAACATGTAATACGGTGTCTCTTTTTATGTCAGATTTTGCAAAAAGACCATTGCCATGAATACTGCTTGTAGAAAACTCTACATTTTCATTCATAACACTTTTTATAAAAGAGCTAGACTCCATAAAGGCCATCATTCAGTACCCGTGTTCATCCCCTGTGGGAAATTAAGAGAGTCTCCATGATTTACGGTCCAAGCTACCTCGTGGGTAACGGATCTAAATGTTCGAGCAGCACTTGGCTGTCCGTTTCCAGACTTTTTTACTCCTCCGAATCCCAGATGGCTTTCAGCCGCAATGCTACCACCATTCCAGTAACCAAGACCAAAATCACATTCGTTACGAATTCTTCTTGCAACTTTAAAGTTCTCCGTTACAACACCTAGAGATAAACCATAGTCAGTGTCGTTGTAGATGTGTATTGCTTCAGAAACAGAGTCGTAAGGAATAATTGAAACATGAGGTCCGAATACCTCGTTCTTTAGATATGGAGCATCTCTCCACTCAGTCTGGTAAACTGTAGGAGTCATAAAGAGTCCACCTGAAACTGGTTTGGTTCCAGCAAGCAACACATCCGCTTTAGAATCATTAAAAACCATACTGTTGAATTTTTCAACTTTATCAAGACCCTGCTTGTTGACCAGAGGTCCGTAGAATGTGTTGTCGTCAAACGGGTCTCCTGTTTTTAAATCACCGCTTCTGTTTGCGAATTCATCTGCAAATCTATTATATAGTGAACGGTGAACAATTAATCTACCGGCAGACACACATCTCTGGCCGGATAGCTTGTAAGCGCTAGCTAAACAAGCCGCCATAGCCATATCGTAATTAGCATCTTCATGGATAATTACCGCCGACTTGCTTCCCATCTCACAGGAACAGGTTTTATGCCAGCTTTCTGCACAAACTTTACGGACGTGCATGCCAACATCCGCACTACCAGTGAAGCAAACATGGTCTACGTCCTTGTGAATTAGTTGGTCTCCAACTTTACCATCTCCCTGAACAACATTAAAGACGCCGGGAGGAAATCCAGCTTCATGATAAAGTTCAGCAGTTAATTGTCCAATCCAAGGAACGTCTTCACTGGGCTTAAGAATTACAGTATTGCCTTCTACCAGAGCAGGACCGGAACACCAGAAGCCGCCAATAGCAAAAGGAAAGTTAAAAGGAGCAATAACTGCGACCACACCTTTTGGCTTGCGAAGCATAAAAGCATCTTTTTCAGGTAGTTCAGATGCGATTGCTTCTCCATAAGGCATTCTCCCTGTGCTGAAAGCGTACTGAGCCATATGTAAGGCTTCGTTAACCTCAGCAATAGATTCGTTGTATACCTTGCCTGTTTCTAAGCTAATTACCCTAGCAATTTCATCCCTGCGTTGCTCAATAATTTGTGCCAGTTTAAGAAAGTATTCTGCTCTCTGGACTCTGCTATATGTTCTCCATCCATAGAAAGAGTCTCTGGCAAATTGATAAGCAGAATCAATTTCTTTATCCGTAGACTCATTAAATGTTCCGAGTACTTCACCTGTTGCGGGATCTATATCGTCAAATGTATCACCCGATCCACGAGAAAATACTCCATTAATATAGTTTTGTCCTTCGATAATCGGAGCAGTGACGTTGTGTTCTAGTTCCATCTTGATGTCCTTATTATTATCTTGATTGTGCCATTGACAGTATAGCCGGATCTACTAGATCTGTCAGTCGATTAGTAATCCTGTTTGATATTTCTTTAAACATATACCTTGAAATAGGTTCTGGATCTAACTCTCTATTATAGTAGGAAGTAGAAACATCCTGCATCTCCTGTAACTTATTCATACCTAGACTGAAAACAAAATCAATAGCACTGCCCAAGTGCTGCCATGCGGTAGGAAAAAATACCGACCTCTCGTAGAACCAGAGTTTTGGCATGGAGCTAAATACTATCATACATCCAGCCTTTACCGACTCAAAAAACCTAAAAGACTCCTTGCTTATAGCGCCGGGAGGACACAAAGAAACTTTTGAGTTTGATAATAATTCACAGTACTCAGACTTACTTAACCCTGAATTAAAAGAATCTGTATAATTAACAAAACTCTTATACTTACCGCTCTCAACTAAGTTGTCAAGATGTATTTTAAAGTTATGCCTAGATCCAGTTTCTGGTATTTGTCCAGAGAAACAAAAGTCGTACTCTCTTTCGGCAATTGGTTTAACTACAGCAGAAAAGTTGTTTGTTACTCCTAGAGGTAATGGCTTAACCTTTGGATTATGCCAAGGCTCGTCCCATACATTAGTCATATAATAAGGCTGGAAGATTATTAACACATCTTCTCGGGATACCTCTTTCGGAACACTGTGTGATTCGTCTGAAATGTCAATAAGAACAATTTTTTTTCTTCCAACTGTGGGAAGTCTCTGAAAATGATGCTTTAAAACTATGACTAAGTTGTCTCTCAACATTCTAGACAGAGTGTTGACAGTCTCTGTCATGTAGTCTCGCTCAACAGCGTTTTTAACCAAGAGGTTTATTACTTCACACCCCATTTAAGCGCCATTTCTTCCTAATAGCCAGTTCAAAGTGTCGGGATAACTTGCTTCACTGTCCTTCTCTACCTTTCCTTTATCAGTAGACTCCATTAGAGTCTTTACTGATTTAGTACAGAAACCTTTCGCTCCTCTTTCGATTAGTTCAATTATCACACCACCAGAAACTTGTAATGGTTCTGTAAATATTTGTCTTATATCATCTTCTGGACAATTTATGATTTCTTCTGATAAGAATTTTATACCGGAATCTTTCCAAGAAGAAACTAACCCACTAATATCGTCTACCTGATAGGCCATGTGATGGATTCCACCAACACCACCTCTTTCTTTTACCCATTTACCAACTATAGAACCTGAATCTCCGTCGCTAATAAAAATCTCTGGAGGCAAATGAAAAACTGTGTTTGGGGAAGGGGGTCTAGTTCTACGACCACCCTTTAAAACCCAAGGGCATCTATCATTCCCCTTTTCTGGAGGTGACATAGCGCAGCATCTAGCTGAACTACCATCATCAAAATTAATGTCAAATTCTTCTGAAAGAGTGTACCCAAACATATTTGTGAAAAATTTGGCTGTTTCTTTTCTATTCTTTACCCTGTAGGCGATATGGTCTAGCCGCATTGTTGTTTCCCTGTTTTATGTTAAAGGATTTCCGTATCTATCTTTATCTTTTAGTGCATCAACCTCTTCCCAAACCTCGCTCCACCCATCCTCATTGTCACCCCTAACTCTCGCGGCCTTATCATCTATATAGATTGCCCCTGCCGGTTTACCCATCCAAGCATAGGTATATTTAACCCCATGCTTCTCTAGCCAATTCATCCACTCAACATAACCTCTCTCGTATTGTCTGTTAATATTGCCATTTTCTCTGTCGCCATATCTAGCGGTGTACAATACAACCTCGTACCCCATGTCGTATAACTTATTAACTTGCTCTATGCCGTGTAATAGGGGGTCTGCTTTGGCATATTCTCCACCGTTACCTTTATCAGCTATCACTCCATCGCAATCTACTATTAGTCTTTTACTGGTGTCTACCATATGAGTCTCCTTGGCTTGGGTCTATCTACATCTCCAGAAAATTGTAGTTCTGGGATCTATATTACAGTATACAGAATAAGTATGAACCTCATCAAAGTGTTCTAATAATAATTCTTTAGCTTCATGCTCATCCTTCCATTCATATTCATGAGCAGAATGCATGTTGCTTTCATCGCTTAAAGAGGCGGGAGTGTCTCCACAAAAGAATCCATTTTCATTTAAGGACCGTTTGATTTTTTCAAACAGTAATTTCTGATTTTCCTTAGAGAAGTGTTCTATTGATCCTCTCATTAGAACTACATCATAGTAGTCATTTTTAGCGTTATGAGTAAGAATATTTTCATAGACATATTCAATGTTTGGTACGCTGGAATTTTTCTCTATAAGATAATTTTTATACTCATTAGAATCGTCTATATCAACACAAGTTATCTCACTGGCCATGTGCCTAAAATATTCATAGTCTAAATACGCATCTCCAGCACAGTAATCCAATAATTTTCCGTTTTCCGGTAGAACTCTAAGTACTGAAGCTACTGATTCCAGCCAAGAGTTTTTGTTTTGTGTGCTTAGGTCTAGTGTATGATGTCTTTGGTCAAACCAGTCGGGAGTTTCAAAGCTCCATTGGCCATGCTTTAGATAGGATGAGGCAACTTTTCCTAGATGTAGTGACAATTTAAGTAGATATTCTCCTAATATTAAACTCTCTCTGTGCGGTGCAGATTTATTCTTCAAAAAATCTTTATCTAAGCCTATGATAGCTGGGTTATCTAAAATTTCTTTCATAACAGGGGTTATCTCAGATAAATTATGATATCTTAGACAATCATCGAAGGAATTGACCACTTCTGTTTTTACGTTCATTTCTTATCCTTATCCATTGTTTTTTTATGTGGGTTAAATACCCTCGGCAGGACTCGAACCTGCAACCTACGGTTTAGAAGACCGTTGCTCTATCCTGTTGAGCTACGAGGGCGAAGATCGTTTAGCTTCTTCGTTTAAAGTAACTCAACACTTCCTCAGTAGAAACTAAATATTCTCCGCTATGTGTAGTGTATGGTTCCCGATTTGAGGGGAACCCAGTTTCAGTAACAATAAAATTATCACTTAATGAAATTACTCTACTTGAACTTCCAAGTATATCATCTGCTTCTGCTCTCATTATAAGGGCTTTAGTACAAGCACTGAAAGGTTCAGTATCATCAACCGCGACCTGTAAATTACCACTCTCAACATAATACTTAGCCACGACATTCTCCTTAGATACAACGCCACTTTAGGTGCATAAGCAACACCTGATTCAAACGTCTGTTGGTGAGACCCATCTTAAGCGAGTAAACCCAAGTCAGCGTTAGCTGTATGCACCGTTTTGGTTTACACACTTAAAATTTTTGGCAATCGCTGGCGAGGCGACGTGCATATGCCGAGTCTACGCGAGGTATGTAGTCGCGTCCTTGCCTACTAACCAATTCTTGTGCTGGATAAAGGTGAAAACCTGAGAAGTGTCCTTAACTTCTCCGATACCCTTTTTTACCTCAAGAAATTGGCGTTCGCCGTTCAAAAAAGGTCGCTGTGAGGAATTGAACCTCAATTAATCCCGATATGGGGGTTCTGGGATTAAGGGCGTAACCATACGCAGCGACTGATATCCTGAGTTAGAACGGAGCAGCGGTTGTTTCCTGCTCAGTTTCTAACTGTGCTTGCGGCTTATTTGGATTGTGGCCAAAGTTAACTTCATCAGAGACGATTACTGTCTTGTTAACCTTTTGACCATCCTTGTTTTCCCATGAATCGTCCTTAAGACGACCTTTAACCGCAATATTCCTTCCTTTTTCAAGATATTTGCAACAGGTTTCTGCTGTAGCACCCCAAGCGATAACGTCGATATACAGAGTTTCTTCTGCTTGTCCTCGCTTAGTGTTCACCGCCAACCTCAGATCACAGACAGATGTTCCACTGTTTGTAGTTCTAAGCTCTGGCGTCTTAGTCAGATTACCCGCAACGCACACAAAATTAAAGTTCATCTTCTACTCCTCAAAAAGAACACTGGCCTCCGTATTTAAACGTCAAGAACTTGACGCATCTTCCCTCTAAGAACCTGATAGTTACCACGGTTTGACTTTGCTTGTGCTGCGTTTGAGACGTTTTCTGCAAGTACAGTTGTCAGACCTAGCTTTGTAGCTGCTTGTTTCTTACCCCTACAGGTTGATGAGTAAGTACCCTTTCCAGTCGACCGACATACCGCAGTCACAGGGTCAAAACTCTTACCTCTAGTCTTACCGTTTTTTGCGGTTCCGACTATCTTCTTGTTTGTCACCGACCATTTGTATGCGTCGGTAGTTTGTGACAACGCTACTAGAAATTGTGATTCAGTCATTCCTCGTACTCCTTTTCCTTTAGTACATTAACATGTACATCGTGAATATTTGCTCGACAAACCATAATGCGAGCAACCATTGTATAATCGTTCTGTGCTTCTTACACACCTCCGGTAATAAACATACCGCAGTTACAGCTTGTGTTGCAAGAACGGTTATGAAACATTTAACTCCTATAAAAACATCCACCCCACACAATCTCATCATCGCTTTAGCGAAGGGATTTTGCTCCATCTCCTGTATATATTCTAAGTTATCCACTGTCATGTATACGTCATAACATGAAATGGAATAACATATGAATAAAAATATCAGGATTGTCTTTGTTTTCATTTTCCATCACCAACCATTATATCCTCTCGGATCGAGTTCGGTCAACCTCTTTTCAAAAATTCGGGCCGAACACTGGCTCTGGCGAAAAAACTAAATCAGGCTGGATAAGCTGAGACA
>LULM01000649.1_pt1 | contig 15419 bp, 10 predicted proteins | sample 728151 | NCBI WGS metagenome assembly LULM01 (sample SAMN03860289, study PRJNA289734) | marine metagenome | biome: seawater column; feature: ocean; material: water; isolation source: Red Sea water column Station 149 - depth 200m | place: Saudi Arabia: Red Sea | collected 2011-10-15 | depth 200 m
TAGTAATGGTCATCATCGTATACCAGCACTGAATCGGCGCCTGGGAACTCGCCCGCCATGATGTCGAGGCTGACGTTATCGACCGCGGTCACCTTGCCGAAGCGTTTGGAGACATTCTGGATCTGGATGATCGGCTTGGGCGCGTCGGTCATGGTCAGTGGGTTTCCGCAATGGCTTTGACGCCCTGAAGTTTCAGCGCGACGGCGGTGAGCAGGATGGTGAGGAGGATGAGCAGCGTCGATGCCGCGTTGACTTCGGGCGTCACCGAGAAGCGGACCATCGAATAGACCTTCACCGGGAAGGTGATCGTGTCGGGGCCGCTGGTGAAATAGGTGATGACGAAATCGTCGAGGCTGAGCGTGAAGGACAGCAGCGCGCCCGCGATCAGCGCCGGGCGCATGTGCGGGATCAGCACATCGCGAAACACCGCCCATTCGCCGGCGCCGAGGTCCTTTGCCGCTTCCTCCTGCTCGCGGTTGAAGGTCGCGAGGCGCGATCGCACCACCATCGTCACGAACGGAAAGCAGAAGGTGATGTGGGCAATGATGATCGCGCCGAGATTGAAGGGCCAGATAAGGTCGGTCGGCCATTCGAGCCATTTGGCGAAAAAGATCAGGAAGGCGACGCCCATGCATATTTCGGGAACGATGATCGGCAGCGAAATCGTTCCGTCGACCGCGCCCTTCAACGGGAAGCGGAAACGCCAGAGCATCACCGCCGCGACCGCGCCGAGGATCAGGCTGATAAGCGTCGCGAGCGCCGCGATGGTGAGCGAGTTGACGAGCGCTTCGACCAGCACGTCGTTGCCGAGCGCCTTGTCATAATATTTGAGCGTGAAGCCGCGCCAGACGACGTTGCGCTTGCTGTCGTTGAAGCTGAAGATCATCAGCACGACCAGCGGAGCGTAGAGAAAGACCATGACCGCGCCGACCCACAGCCGCATCCACAGGGTGCGGCTATATTCCAGCGGCGCGCGCGGGGTGCGGGAAAAGATCGCCATCAGCGCGCCTCCGGCACCTTGCGCCGCATCGATTGCAGCGCGATCAGGATGAACATGGCATAGATGAGGATGAAAGAGAGCGCCGCGCCGAATGGCCAGTCGTTCGCCTTCTTGAACTGGCGTTCGATGACGTTCGCGATCATCTGGCTGTCGGTCCCGCCCATCAGGTCCGGCGTGAGATAGGCGCCGAGCGCGGGGATCAGCGTGATCATTACGCCGGCGACGATGCCCGGCGCGGCCAGCGGCACGACGATGCGCATGATCGTGCGGAAATGCCCCGCGCCAAGGTCGAGGCTCGCCTCAATCAGGCTGCGGTCGAGCCGGTCAAGCGCCGCATAGAGCGGCAGCACCATGAAGGGCAGATGTACATAGACCAGCCCGAAGACGACCGCGAAATTGTTGAAGAGCAGTTGCACCGGCTCCCACGTCGGAAGCGGCTGCATCCCGACGAGCGTCTTGAGCCAGCTCGCGCCGTCCCACAGCGCGCCGAGCCCCTTGTTGGCAAAGCCCTGGGTGCCGAGCAGCATCATCAGCGCATAGGTGCGGATCAGCAAATTGGTCCAGAAGGGCAGCATGATGCCGAGCAGCAGCCACGGCCGCCATTTCTCGCTCGCGAAGGTGATCGCCATCGCCACGGGAAAGCCCACGATCAGGCAAATCAGTGTGACGAGCGCCGCGACCGCGAAGCTTTTGCCGAAGATCGACAGATAGAGAAATTCGGTCGCGCGCTTGTAATTTTCGAGCGTTCCCGAAAATTCGATCTCGGTCAGGCCGCGGTTCTCGCCGAAGCTGTAGAACCAGACGATCGCCATCGGGATGACGAAGAACAGGAGGGTCCATAGCAGGGTCGGAACCGACACCGCCGCGAAGACCCGCTTGTTCGCTTTCCAGTCCTGCTCGGCCATCCCCCCGATGCCCCTTTCAGACCGTTACGACGCCCGCACCTTCGTAAAGGCTTCCTCGTAGAGCGGCTGAAGCTTTTCGTTGAACTTCGCATATTCGCACTTGGCGAGGACGTCCGCGGGCGGGAAGATGACCGGATTGTTCTTGTAGCTGTCGGGCATCAGTGCCTTCGCGGCGGCATTGGGGGTCGGGTAGAGGATCGTTTCGGTGATCTTCTTGTCGACCTCGGCATCGAGCATATAGTTGATGAAGGCGTGGGCGTTCTTCGGGTGCGGCGCGCCCTTCGGAATGCACAGCGTATCCGAATTGAGCTGGCTGCCTTCCTTCGGCACGACGAAATCGAGATCGGGATCCTCGGTCATCGCCTGCGCGATGTCGCCATTATATTCGAGCACGACATCGACGTCGCCCTTGAGCAGCAGATCCTGCCCGTCATCCTCGTGGAATTTCTTCACATATGGCTTTTGTTTGATCATCATCGCCGAAATGGTCTGAATATCCTCCGGCGTCAGCGAATTGACCGATTTGCCGAGATATTTGCCATAGAGGCGGAACATGTCGCCGGCCTCCGACAGCCAGGCCATGCGGCCCTTATATTCGTCGCTGTCGAACAGGACCTTCCAGCTGTCGGGCGCGGTCTTCACCTTCGACTTGCGATAGCCGATACCCAGAACCAGCCAGGTGTAAGGCATCGAGAATTTGCGGCCCGGATCATAATCGACGTTCAGGAAGCTGGGGTCGATATTCTTCATGTTCGGGATCTGCGCATGATCGAGCGGCATCAGCATGTCGGCGCGCGCCATGCGTTCGACAAAGTCGTTCGACGGCACGATGACGTCATAGCCGGGATTGCCCGCCTTGAACTTCGCGAACAGCGTGTCGTTGCTGTCGAACAGGTCCATCGTGACATCGACGCCCGTCGACGCCTTGAAATCGTCGAGCGTCGTTTCGCCGATATAGGTGTCCCAGTTGTAGAAGTTGAGCTTGGCCTCTTCGCCGTTGGCAAGCTTCTTGTCGCTGCCCTTGCTGCACGCGGCGAGGCCGCCGAAGCTGATCCCGATTGCGGCGACGCCCATCGCCTGAAGCAGCGAGCGGCGATTGCGGCCCTGCGCGAGCAGTTCGTTCAAATCCATGGCTGGCCTCCCTGATTGTGACCGCAAGCTGACTCATTAATGTCGGCTTGAAAAGAGGCTTTTTTGCACCGCAACACGAATCCGTGACATTTTCGTGCGTCGTGGCCCAGGCAGGTCGCTATGCGTTGCGCAGATACCAGTCGTAGTCGATCGTCGGCACCGTCCCGAAATAGCGATCCTGTTCGACCCGCTTCACGATGCTGAACATGTCGACGAAGCGGTCGCCGAGATAATCGCGCATCAGCGCCGAGGCGTGGAAGCGGTCGACGGCCGCGAACCAGTTCGACGGCGGCTTGTCGTCGCCCGAGGCGTCGCGATCATAGCCGTTGCCGACGACCGCCGGACCCGGGTCGGTCCGGCTTGTCATTCCGTGATGCATGCCGGCGAGCACGGCGGCTACCGCGAGATAGGGATTGGCATCGGCGCCGCAGGCGCGATGCTCGACATGCCGGCTTGGCGGCGGCCCGGCCGGGATGCGGAAGGACACGGTGCGATTGTTGACTCCCCACGTCGGCGCTACGGGGGCGTAGCTGTTCGCCTTGAACCGGCGATAGCTGTTGGCGTGCGGGGCAAAGAGCGCAAAGCCGTCGCCGACGCTGCCGATCATGCCGCCGATCGCGTGGCGCAGCGCATCGGTGCCCTCGGGATCGTCGCTCGCAAAGATATTGCCGCCCGCGCCATCGTTGACCGAGACGTGGATGTGCATCCCGCTGCCCGCCTGTTCGGCGAAAGGCTTGGCCATGAAGGTCGCCTCGAGCCCATGTTGCTGGGCGATCGCTTTGACCAGCCTTTTGTACATGATCGCGTCGTCGCAGGCGCGCAGCGCGTCCGGCTTGTGGCGCAGCGTCAGCTCGAACTGGCCCGGCGCAAATTCGCTGATCGCGCTTTCGAGCGGCAGGCCCTGCACGTCGGTCGCCGCATAGAGGGCGTCGAAGAAGGGACGAAAGTCGTCGAGTTCACGCAGGCCATAAACTTCGACATTGCGCGGCGTGTCGCGGCTGTAGCCGGGGCGGGCGGGGCGCACCGACCCGTCGCGCGCGCGGCGCGGGTCGAGCAGGTAGAATTCCAGCTCGACTGCAAGCACCGGGGTCAGGCCGTCGGCGGTGTAGCGGTCGATCACGCGGCCGAGCACATGGCGGGGATCGAGGTCGTGCGGCGTGCCGTCGAGTTCATAAAAATCGACGAGGAACTGCGCGGCCCGATCGCCGCCCCACGGCGTGCGGACAAGGGTGCCGGGGATCGGCTTCATCGATCGGTCGGCGTCGCCATCTTCCCAGACCAAGCCCGTTTCGACGGTGTCCTGTCCGGTGATGTCGACGACAGTGATCGAGCCGGGGAACATGCGTCCGCTTTCATAGACAGCGAGCACTTCATGTTGGCGCAGCCGCTTGCCGCGCGGGACGCCGCCCATGTCGGTATAGATCATCTCGATCGAATCGATGTCGGGATTGGCCCGGAAGAATTCCTCGGCCTCCGACCGCGGCGCGATCACGCCCGACGACTTCGCCATTGCCCCACTACTCCTTCAGCGCCTTGATGCAGTCGGCGAAGCCGCCGACCAGCCGGTCGATCTGGTCGTCGCCGGTCACCGGGCTCACCAACATCATATTGTGAAATGGCGCCAGCAAAATTCCCCGGTTGGCGAGGAAAATGTGGATCGCGGCCTCCAGCGCGGGGTGCATCGCCGCCTTCGCCTCGCCGCCGCTGCGGGGCGGGACGGGACAGGTCAGAAACTCGACGCGGGCGCCGACCTGCGTGACGTGCCAGTCGAGCGACGCAGCGGCGATTTCGCGCTCCAGCCCCGTGACCAGCCGCGCGGCACCGCGCAGCATGGCGTCATAGGCGGTGGGGGTGATGACCTCGCCGAGCATGAAATCCATCGCGGTGATCGCAAGCGCGTTGGCGGAGAGCGTCGTGCCGATGCCGCTATGCCCCGGCGGGCGCGCGCTGTTGAGCGCCGCCATGCGATCCGCAACGTCGGCGCTGAAACCATAGACGGCGCACGGCACGCCGCCGCCGATCGACTTTCCGACGACCATCAGATCCGCCATCGGACCGTGGCTGCGGGCATGGCCGCCATAGCCCGACGAGATGCTGTGCGTTTCGTCGAAAACCAGCAGCGTGCCCGTCTCGTCGCACAGGCTGCGCAGCGTTTGGAGAAAACCCGGCGCGTCCTGCACCATGCCGACGTTGGTCATCACGGGTTCGGCGAGGACGCAGGCGATATCGCCGCCGCGCAGCGCAGCGGCAAGCGCTGCTTCATCGTTGAATTCGATCACCGTCGTCGTGGCGCGAAGATCGTGGACCTGGCCGATCAGGCTCGCGCGCATCACCGGCGCGCCGTCTTTCAGATCGACGAACGCATCGTCGACCGCGCCATGATAGGCGCCGTTGAAGGTGAGGATTTTCGGGCGCCCGCTGATCCCGCGGCACCAGCGGATGACGGCGCGATTGGCTTCGCTCGCCGTGGTCGTCACCTGCCATTGCGGAAAGCCGAACATGGCCGAAAGCTTCGTCGACAGCGGGGCGCCGCGGGCGGTGGGCAGCATATAGCTCAGCCCCTCGGTCGCCTGCCGTGCGAGCGCGGCGGCGAGGGCGGGCGGCGAATGGCCGAACAGGCTGGCCGTGTCGCCAAGGCAGAAATCGTCATAGGTCCGCCCGTCGATACTCGTCAGCGTCGCGTCCTTGGCCGACGCGGCGACGATCGGCACCGGGCTGGGCCAATCTTTCATCCAGTGGAAGGGCACCGACTGGAACCAGCCGGTCGCCGCGGCCTGATGCGCGAAAGCGCGCGGGTTGTCCGCGCGGAAGCGTTCGGCCTCGCGCGCGGCGACGCGGGCGATGGCGGCGTCGGCGATCATCCCAGCCTGTCTTTCAGTGCGTAATAGAGAAGGCCGAGCGTCGCGAGCGGGCGGCGCAGCCATTTGCCGCCGGGAAAGGGGCGCGACGGCAGGTTCGCGAGCACGTCGAAGCGTTCGGCGGTCCCCGCCAGCGCCTCCGCGATCAACTCGCCGACGGTCGTCGTGATCAGCGCGCCATGCCCCGAAAATCCGTGCGCGAAAAAGACGTTCCCGCGCCGTCCGATATGCGGCAGCCGGTTCATCGTCACCGCGACCGCACCGCCCCAGCCATAGTCGATTTCGGCATTGGCGATCTGCGGAAAAACTTCCGCCATAAACGGCCTGACGAAGGCGGCGATATCGCGCGGCGGCATTTGCGAATAACGCTCGCCGCCGCCGAAGATCAGGCGCTTGTCGGCTGAGAGGCGGAAATAGTTGAGCACGAAACGGCTGTCGGCAACCGCGGCGTCGGTCGGCAGCAGCGCGTCGGCGTTGGCGAGCGGCGCGGTCGCGATATTATAGTTCATGATCGGAACCGTGTAGCGCCCGAGGTCGGGCTCGACCTCGCCGATCCAGCTATCGGTGGCGTCGATGACGTAGCGTGCGTTCAAGCTATCGATCGATGCGCGGCAGCCCTCCACGATCCGCACCCCGGCGGCTTCGGCTGCCTTCGCCAGTCCGAGCGCATAATTCAGCGGATGGAAATGCCCGCCCTGCGGATCATAGACACCGCCATTGTAGAGCGGGCTCGCGATGTGAACGCCCATGTCGGCCTTTTCGACCACATCGGTTACATAGCCGTGGCGTTGGCCCAGATAGTCGGCTTCGCGCCGCATCGCGGCGAAATCGGCGGGCGTCCACGCCGCTTCCAGATGACCGGCTTTCAGATCGCAGGCGATGCCGTGCGCCGTCCAGCGCAGCCCGGGGATGAGCTGCCCGCCATTGCGTCCGGAGGCGCCGAAGCCGATCCGTTCGGCCTCGTAAAGGATCACCGAAAAGCCCCTCTCGGCGCACGCAAGCGCTGCGCTGAGGCCCGTGAAACCGCCGCCGACAACTGCCACGTCGCAGCGGTCGTCAACGGCCTCACCACGCGGCCGCCATCCGGCTGCCGTCGCGGCATAATAGCTGTGGTTCAGCGGATCGGTCATTTTGGTCAGCGACCTCCACTCCCGTTAGCGTCGAGCCCTTCGACGCCGCCTGCGGCGGCGCTCAGGATAAACTTCCGGCTTTGACCGGAAGTCGAGACGCCGTGCACGCACGCGCCGTGTCTCGACTTTGCTCGACACGAACGGGGGAGGGAAGCTGGGGACGACACGCTAAACCCGCATCAGCAGATGTTCGCGCTCCCAGCTCGACACCACCGATTGGTAGTTGAACAGCTCATAATCCTTCACGGCATAGAAGATTTCGAAGAAATCGTCGCCAAGCAGGTTGCGGACCTTCTTGCACGAGCTGAACCGGTCGAGCGCGGCTTCCAGCGTGCGCGGCAGGCGCAGACGAGCGACGCCGCGATCGCCAGATAGGGATTGCTGTCGGCGCCGGGCAGGCGGTTTTCGACGCGGCGGTTGTTCTTGTCCGACACCGGAATGCGAAAGCCGCATGACCGGTTATCGACGCCCCACTGGACGTTGATCGGCGCCGCGCTGTCGGGACGCATCCGGCGAAAGCTGTTCACATTGGGCGCCCACATGGGCGAGATTTGCGGCATGAAGCGGATCAGCCCCGCGACATAGGATCGAAAGGCCGCGCTGTCGCGGCCGTTGGCGGTCGCGAACAGGTTGCGCCCCGTTTCGGCATCGACGACCGACTGGTGAATGTGCATCGCGCTTCCCGGCTGGCCCGCCATCGGGTTCGCCATGAAGGTCGCGTAGACGCTGTGCTGTTTCGCGACGTTGCGGACGACGCGTTTGAAGAGAAACACCTCGTCGGCGAGCCGCAGCGGATCGCCGTGCATGAAATTCACCTCGAGCTGTGCGGCGCCCATTTCGTGGATCATCGTGTCGATATCGAGCCCCATCAGCTCGCAATCGTCATAGATATGATCGATGATATCCTCATATTCGTTCATGGCTTCAAGGCCATAGGGCTGGCTCGCGGTTTCCGCCCGGCCCGACTGGCCGGTCGGCGGCGTCAACGGAAAGTCGGGGTCGGTGTTCTGCGAGACGAGATAGAATTCGACCTCGGGTGCGATGATCGGTTTCCATCCCTTGTCCTGGTAAAGGCCCAGCACCTTTTTCAGGATCGTCCGCGGCGCGATGTCGACCTCGGTCCCGTCGCCATTATAGGCATCGGCAATGACGAAGGCCGTCGGCGAGGTGAAGCCCGGCGCGACGCAGATGGTATCGGGGTCGGCAAGCAGGATCTTGTCGGGATCCTTGTCCCAGATATCGTCGATATCCTCGGGATAATGGCCGTCGATCGTGCAGATGAAGACGCTGCCGGGGATACGCAGCGACTTGTCCTTGACCGAAGCGAGGAATTTCTTGGCGGGCAGAACCTTGCCGCGCTGGACCCCGTTGATGTCGGGAACGATACATTCGACTTCGTCGATATTATGGTCGCTGATCCATTGTTCCAGATTGACTGACATGCGCCCCCGATTGGGCCGAGGAGCCGGCCCGTTTGTGGAAGGTGCAGCGTATAGCGAAGTCCGCCAGAGCGCCAGAGGGGCCGTTGTCGGTCATTTCTCAATGGAATGTTTCAGGAGGCAGAGTGTCGCGAACCGGCCGATTGCGGACATGGATTGTAGTTGACCAGCCACTTTCTAGCGGCGCCTCATTCAAGAATCCTATTACGACAATGCCTAGCCTAGCGTGCCAAAAAATAGATAATCGCGAGTAGCATCGCTAGCGCTGTCGTCGTGCGTTCAAGGGGGAGCCGGGCGGGAGACTCTTCGGCCCTGAAACCTGAAAACCCGCCCCCATTTTTTCGAACTATTTCTTCGCGGTGAATTTGTGCGAGAACGATACCGGGGTCCCCTTTGGATGCCAAAGGACCGGGCGATCCATAGAGCAGCGGGACGTCAGTCAGCAGGTCCTTATTCAAACCTTTTGCTGCTTCGCCGCGCTGCGTCAGATTCCTCGCAAACTCCGTCGCGCTGTCCAAAGCGAGCCGGTGGCTTGGATCGTCTACTAATATTGTAGCATTGGCTCGCTCGCTACGCTCCTGCTCGTTCGCCAAATCACTTCCCTTCAATATTGTGCTTTCAGTGAATTTAGCGCCGGATAGTAAACGAGAGGTTCTGCGCGCAGGCAAACGGAGCAGAAGTTGCTCGATCTATTAGTCTGTACGCATACCCACCTAGCATGAGGCCGATGGTCTGCTTCCCACCCCAAAGTCGCCATCCCGCCCCCGATTTTTCGCTGTCCTACTTTGTTTGGACGCGATAGCGTCGCACGAAACCTGTCGCGTCGGTTGTGCCGACGCCAGACATGGAGAACGGACAAGGCTGACCTTCGGTGAACTTTGGGACCGACAAAATAATGGCCGCTTGCTGCCCTCGGCAGAGCAGGGAGATGATCGATGCAGGGTGACAACGACCAGCTGGCAAGCTTCTGGATGCCCTTCACCGCGAACCGTTCCTACAAGGCCCATCCGCGCCAGCTCGTCGCGGCGAGCGGGATGTATTATCAGTCGGGCGACGGACGCCGGATCCTCGACGGCACCTCGGGCCTGTGGTGCAGCAATGCCGGCCACTGCCGCCCTGAAATCGCCGAAGCCATCGCCAAGGCGGCGAAAACGCTCGATTTCGCGCCGACCTTTCAGCTTGGCCATCCGCTGCCCTTCGAGCTGGCGCAGCGTCTCGCGGCGCTGATGCCCGAAGGACTCGACCGGATATTCTTTACCAACAGCGGGTCCGAATCGGTCGATACCGCGCTCAAGATCGCACTCGCGGTGCAGCGCGCGAAGGGGCAGGGGACGCGCACCCGGCTGATCGGGCGCGAGCGCGGCTATCATGGCGTCGGTTTCGGCGGAATCAGCGTCGGCGGGATCGTCAGCAACCGCCGCACCTGGCCGGGGCTGCCCGGAACCGATCATCTGCGGCACACGCACGATCTGGCCCGCAATGCCTTCACGCGCGGTTTCCCGGCGCACGGCGCCGAACTCGCCGACGACCTTCAGCGGCTCGTCGACCTGCATGGCGCCGAAAGAAATTTGTGACCGGCATGGCATCATCCTGATCTTCGACGAGGTGATTACCGCCTTCGGCCGCGTCGGTGCGGCGACCGCTGCCGAGGCCTGGGGCGTGACCCCCGACATCATCACCATGGCGAAAGGGCTGACCAACGCGGCGGTGCCGATGGGCGCAGTTGCGGTGAAGCGCGACCTCCACGACGCCGTGATCGAAAGCGTGCCGGGCGGGATCGAGCTGTTCCACGGCTACACCTATTCGGGCCACCCGCTCGCGAGCGCGGCGGGGCTCGCGACGCTCGATCTTTATGCGCGCGAGGGGCTGTTCGAACGGGCGAACGAACTCGCCGGCTATTGGGAGGATGCGGCGCACAGCCTGAAGGGGCGGCGCCACATCATCGATATCCGCACGATCGGGCTTGTCGCCGGCATTGAGCTCGAACCGCGACCCGGCGCTCCGACGGCGCGGGCAATGGAGCTGTTCCACGCCGCCTTCGACAGCGGCCTGCTGGTGCGCGCAACGGGCGACATCATCGCGCTGTCGCCGCCGCTGATCGTCGAAAAGGCAGAGATAGACGCGATGTTCGGCCAGCTTGCCGAGCTTCTGGACCGCATCGATTGACCGCTCCGCTCGGGTGGGCGCACAAAAAAGGGGCCGCATATGCGGCCCCTTTCTGCAAGCGGTTCTGAACCGGGACAGGTTCCCGGTACCGCCTCAGCGCTTGTCGACGGGGACGTAGGCGCGCTGCGTCGGGCCGGTGTAGAGCTGGCGCGGGCGGCCGATCTTCTGCGCGGGGTCAGAGATCATCTCGTTCCACTGCGCGACCCAGCCGACGGTACGGGCGAGCGCGAAGAGCGCGGTGAACATCGTGGTCGGGAAGCCGATCGCCGACAGGATGACGCCCGAATAGAAGTCGACATTGGGGAAGAGCTTCTTTTCGACGAAATAATCGTCGTTGAGGGCCATTTCCTCAAGCTGCAGCGCGACGTCGAAGACCGGGTCGTTGACCTTGAGCGCGGTGAACACCTCGCGCACGGTTTTCTGCATCACCGTCGCACGCGGGTCGTAATTCTTGTAAACGCGGTGGCCGAAGCCCGTCGACGCATTCTGCTCATGGTCGGCATGCAGGATGAAGATGCGGTCGAGCGCGCGGACGACCGCCGGATCGACCTCATATTCCTCGGCCGGAACGCCGAAGGTCATACGCAGGAAGTTGTGCGTGTAGCTGAGATCGTTCTGCGGGTAGATGAAGGGCTGACCCACCGAATATTTATACGCCATCGCCGCGATCGTCGGCATCTTGGCGATCAGGCGGTGGCTCGCGATCATGCGCTGGTGCGGATCGTGGATCTCGGTCGAATCATGATAGAAGGCCGACAGCGCGCCAACCACGCCGCACATGATGGCCATCGGGTGCGCGTCGCGGCGGAAGCCGCGATAGAAGGTCGCAAGCTGTTCGTGCAGCATCGTGTGGCGCGTGATCGTGGTATCGAACTTCGCCAGTTCGTCGCCGCTCGGCAATTCGCCGTTCAGGAGCAGATAGGCGACCTCCATGAAGGTCGAATGTTCGGCAAGATCGCCGATCGCATAACCGCGGTGGAGCAGGACGCCTTCGTCGCCGTCGATATAGGTCAGCTTCGACTCGCAGCTCGCGGTCGAGGTGAAGCCCGGATCATAGGTGAAGGCGCCGGTCTGGCCGTAGAATTTGCGGATGTCGACGACGTCGGGGCCGACGGTGCCCTTCAGCACCGGACTCTCGACAGTCTTGTCGCCCAGGGTGATTTTCGCGGTCTGGTCGGTCATATTTTTTCCCCTGATCTGCGGGCGGGAGAGTGAGTGGCTACGCCCCTGCCGGATAATTGTGCGCTGCGTCAAGTCGCGCCAGGCTCTCGTCGCGTCCCAATAGCAGCAAGACGTCGAAAATGCCCGGAGAAACGGTGCGGCCGGTCAAGGCGGCGCGCAGCGGCTGAGCGAGCTTGCCGAGGCCGACACCGGCCGACTCGCTCGTCTCGCGCACCGCCGTCTCGATGGCATCGTGCGACCAGTCGTCCAGCGCGCGCAGGCGGTCGGTAACATTCGCCAGCAAGCCTTCCGGCGCTTCGGCGATCAGCGCGGCGGCTTTCTCTTCGATCGTCAGCGGACGCACCGCAAACAGGAAGACGGCGCCCTCGGCAATTTCGTCCAATGTCTTCGCGCGCGGCTTGAGCACGTCCATCGCGCGCGCCAGCAAGGCGCGGTCGTCGCTGTCGAGCGCGCGCCCGACCAGCGTCTCGACCCGCGGCGCCACCAGGCCGGCGAGCCGGGCATCGTCGGCCTCGCGGATATAATGGCCGTTCAGATTTTCGAGCTTCTTGAAATCGAAGCGCGACGGCGAGCGGCCGACGTTGGCGAGATCGAACCATTCGACCGCCTGCTCGCGGCTGATGATTTCGGCATCGCCATGCCCCCAGCCGAGCCGGAGCAGATAATTGTTCACCGCCTCGGGCAGATAGCCAAGCTCGTCGCGATAGGCATCGACGCCGAGCGCGCCGTGCCGCTTCGACAGCTTTGCGCCATCGGCGCCGTGGATCAGCGGGACGTGCGCATAAACCGGCTCGCGCCACGCCATCGCGCGGATCAGCGCGAGCTGGCGGAAGGCGTTGTTGAGGTGATCGTCACCACGGATGACGTGGGTGATCCCCATGTCGTTATCGTCGACGACGACGCTGAGCATATAGGTCGGGGTGCCGTCGCTGCGCAGCAGGATGAAATCGTCGAGCTCGGCATTCTGGACCGTCACCTCGCCCTGCACGCGATCGTGGATCGTCACCGCGCCATCTTGCGGCGCGCGCAAGCGGATGACGTGCGGGGCGGCGGGATCGCCGTCGTCACGGTCGCGCCACGGGCTGCGGACGCGGAAGGGGATGCGCTTTTCCTGTGCTTCGGCACGCATCGCGGCCAGTTCATCCTGCGTCAAATAGCAGCGATAGGCCGCGCCCTTGGCAAGCAGCTCGTGCGCAACCTCGGCATGGCGCGCCGCGCGCGCGAACTGATAGACGGTCTCGCCGTCCCAATCGAGGTCGAGCCACTGCATCCCGTCGAGGATCGCGTCGATGGCGGCGTCGGTTGAGCGTGCGCGGTCGGTATCCTCGATCCGCAGCAGGAACTTGCCGCCGTGATGGCGCGCGAAAAGCCAGTTGAACAGCGCGGTCCGCGCGCCGCCGATGTGCAGATATCCCGTGGGGGAGGGGGCGAAGCGGGTGACGACGGCGGCGCCCGTCGCTTCGGGGGTCGCTTCTGCCAATTCGGTTTTGTTTTCGGTTGCCACTCTGGCCTCTTTCACTCAGGCTGCCGGCCGCGGAACAGGGACCGCGGCGGATTTCGGGGCTGCCCCTAGCATGGCGACAAGCACGCTTCAAACGCCCATTGCCGCGCGGACGCTTTCATGGTTCGGCGCGTTTCCGGCGGCGCTCGAGACGCGCCTGGAGACCGAGCGCGAGCGGCTGCCGCTCTGGCTTCCCGTGGCGCTCGGCGCCGGGATCGCGCTGTGGTTCGCCTTGCCGACGATGGCGCAATGGATCGGGCTTCTTTGCGCCTTTTCTGGCGGGGCGGCGTGCGGATTGGCGATCGGCTGGCAGACCCGCGTTGGCCGCGCCCTGACGATCGGTTGCGGGGTTGCCGCGGCAGGGCTGCTGCTGATCTGGGGCCGCGCGCTGTGGGTCGAGGCGCCGGTGCTCGCGCGGCCGGTGACGACCGAATTTTCGGCGCGGGTCGAAGCCGCCGAGCCTTTGCCAGCGCGCGCGCAATTGCGGCTTGTCGTGCGGCCGCTCGCGCGTCCCGATCTGCCACCGCGCCTGCGGCTGACGCTGCGCGGCGACCAGCGGCGCCCAATTGTGCCGGGGACGATGATCGGCGTGCGCGCGCGGCTGATGCCGCCGCCAACCGCGAGCCTGCCCGGCGGCTATGATTTTGCGCAGCGCGCCTGGTTCGACCGCATCGGCGCGGTCGGAACAGTGCTTGGCGATGTCATACTGCCGCCGGGCGCCGAGCAGGCGCGCCAGCCGCTGCGCGCGCGGCTGAGCGAGCATATCCATCGCCGGGTTGCGGGGTCGCCGGGCGGCGTCGCGTCGGCGCTGGTGACGGGCGATCGCGGCGCGATCACGCCCGAGGACGAGGAGGCGATGCGGCGCAGCGGGCTGGCGCATCTGCTGTCGATCAGCGGACTGCACGTCACCGCCGTGGTCGGCTTCGCGATGCTGCTGGCGATGCGGTTGCTGGCGCTCAGCCGGCGGCTCGCGCTCGCGGGCTATGTGTTGCCACTTGCCGCCGCCGCCGGGGCGCTAGCTGGGGGCGGTTATACGTGGTTGGCCGGCGCCGAGGTGCCGACGCTGCGGTCGTTGATCGCGGCGTTACTGGTCCTGGCGGCGATCCTGCTGGGGCGCGAGGCGCTGGTCGGGCCGAGTTTCCAGCTCAGCTTCGCGGCGGTAACCGCGATCGTCGCGCTCCACGAAAGCAGGGCGATGCAGCGCTTCGTCGCGCGGCGCGAGGAGCCATTTGCCTTCCGCTTCGGGCGCGGCGTCGCCGGCCTGCTGATCACCGGCATCGTAGTCGAGGTCGCCTTGTCGCCGATCGCGCTGTTCCATTTTCACAAGGCGGGGCTTTATGGCGCGCTCGCCAATGTCGTCGCGATCCCGCTGACGACCTTCGTCATCATGCCGGCGGAGGCTTTGGCGCTGCTGTTCGACGCGGTGGGGGCGGGGGCGCCCTTCTGGTGGGTGGCCGATCACGCGCTGCGCCTGCTCATCGGGCTCGCGCATCATGTCGCCGCGGCGCCTGGCGCCGTCACCACCTTGCCCGTGTTCCCGCCATGGGCCTTCGGCGTCGCAATGGCGGGCGGGCTGTGGATATTGCTGTGGCGCAGCGGGTGGCGCTGGGCGGGCGCCGTGCCGCTGGTGGCGGGGATGGCGGTGCTGCTCGCACAGCCGCGCCCCGACCTGCTCGTGACCGGCGACGGGCGGCATATCGCAGCCGCCGTGCCGGGCGGCGGCTATGCCATGCTGCGCGATCGTGCCGGCGATTTCGTACGCGACGCGATGGCCGAAGCGGCGGGGATCGACACGCCGCTCGTCGCGCTTGGCGATCTCGACCATGTCGGTTGCAATCGCGATTTCTGCCGTTGGACCCAAGGCAGGGGCGATGCGCCGCGCGTCATCCTTGCCGCGCATGGGCGCGACCGGATCGCGGGTGAGGAGATGGCGGCCGCCTGCGCAGCCGCCGATGTGGTCATCAGCGAACGCTGGCTACCGCGCGAATGCGTCGCGCGCTGGCTGACGATCGACCGCGACACGCTGGAAGAAAGCGGCGGCCTTGCGCTCCGCCTGCTGCGAATTGTTGCGCGCCAGATCGGCGCTCGCATCGCGGCTGACATAGGT
>LULM01000147.1_pt1 | contig 15349 bp, 18 predicted proteins | sample 728151 | NCBI WGS metagenome assembly LULM01 (sample SAMN03860289, study PRJNA289734) | marine metagenome | biome: seawater column; feature: ocean; material: water; isolation source: Red Sea water column Station 149 - depth 200m | place: Saudi Arabia: Red Sea | collected 2011-10-15 | depth 200 m
CTTGTACGGCTTGGGATTAAGAAAAGTGTTAGCGTTTTGTGCTAGATTTTGCTTTTCTAAATCCATGACTAAAGCTCTTATCATATAGACGAGAATATTCGTATGATTTTGGTTTTATCACATCACCAATAATGATAATAGCTGTTCGTGTAATCTTTTGTTCCCTAACTCTTTTTGTAATTGTATCTAACGTTCCGATGATAATTTTTTCATCATTCCAGCTTGCACGATAAACAACGCCAACTGGTGTTGACTTTGGATATCCGCCTGCCACTACGTCCTTTACTATGTTTGATAAAAGATGAACGCTAAGATAGAAAATCATTGTGGATCTGTGTTTAGCAAGCTCTGAAATTTTTTCACGCTTTGGAACTTTTGTGCGTTTTTCTGCTCTTGATATGATCATTGTTTGTGTTATGCCAGGAAGTGTTAGTTGAGCTCCAAGTGCAGCTGCAGATGCTAGAAATGATGTTACCCCTGGTATTATTACAGAATCAATTTTTTCCTTTTGTAGATTGTCCATCTGTTCACGTATTGCTCCATAAATTGACGGATCACCATCATGAAGTCGTACTACTTTCTTTCCTTTGTTAGCATTTTTTTTTAATAAATCAAAAATTTCTTCGCGTACAAGTTTTGCCGCATCATATTTTTTTGCTTTTTTACACATCTTAAGAATCTCCGAGGGAATCAAGGAACCAGAATAAACTACTACATCTGCCTTCTGAATCAGCTTTTTTGCCTTCACAGTGATTAGATCTGGGTCACCAGGACCGCAGCCCACAAAGTAAACCTTAGGCACGTTTTACCACCAGGATCGAGAAATATTTGGTAGTCAAAGTGTCGTCATTAACTTCGCCCAAAGTCATTTTTCTGATTATTTCGTGGTCTGTTCCAAGATCTTGCCCAATTGCAAAAATGGAACTGTCAGGAAATCCTGCATCCCTTAAAACCTGTATTACTTGATCAAAATATCTTCCATCTTTAAGAAAGATCATACTTTCTGAGTTTCTTGCTATCTCCTTTACTGTAGTCAAATCATAACAAGATGGAATTACTGAGACTTTTTCAGCACCTTCAGCTACGCTAACTCCAATTTTTGATGCAAAACTGAATATTGAAACTATGCCTGGCACTACAGTGATCTTAATTTCTGGATGATTAACGCTGATCTCTCTGTGCATGTATATCCAAGTACTATACAGATATGGATCTCCTATTGTGAGATAAACAACATTTTTTCCAGATAGCACCTTTTCAGCCATTATCTTTGCATTTTTTTTCCAAGTTGCCTCAAGCACATCCTTATCCTTAGTCATTGGAAATATGAGACGAACAATTTCCTGATTTTGTGTCTTATCAATTATTTCAGAAACAACAGATAGTGCAATGCTTGGTCTATCTTCGTTAGAAGCAGGGCACATGATAGTGTCTGCCGATTTAATGGCGTTTACAGCTTTAACTGTTAGTAATTCTGGGTCTCCCGGTCCGCATCCAACACAAACTAATTCAGCCATAAAAAATCATCCCTTTAGTTTTTTGTGGCAGATAGTACTGTTACTGGATTTCTGGCAAGCATCATGGTACCTGTGGATGTCTTCCTACTCTTTGAAATTGTAATTTGAGTTATATCAACTGACTTGAGTCCCTGTTCCTGTACAAAAGATAGAACAGAAAATATTGTCTCTATTTGTATCATTCCTACTACTATTCTTCCCTCTGGCTTAAGTTTCTCTAGACACATCTTCACTATTCCTGTCGTATCTTTGCCTGTTCCGCCAACAAAGATGGTATCCGCTTCAGGCAACTCAGAAATAGCTTCATCTGCGTTTTTACCTATTACAGAAACATTTGATATTCCAAATTTTGCAAGATTCTTTTTTGTTAATTCAACAGCCTTTGGATCATAATCTACCGCATGCACATGACCAGAATCTTCTATTTGTATTGCTGCTTCAACAGATATAGAACCAGATCCACAACCAATATCATAAACAATCATTCCTGGCTTTAGCCTGCCCTTTGCAATCTGAATAACTCTGACTTCTTCCTTTGTAATTGGAACTTTTTCATCTCGCTCAAAAAGTTCATCAGGAATGCCAGGAGTTTTTGTCTTCCACATTGATACAACCAGTCTAAGTAAATGGTAGTGAAAAGTCCTCTTTTGGAAGATTGAGAAGTGTGTAGGTCATAATCCATGCGAACAAATACAAGAATATGTAACTGCCCATTCCTGTTGTTACAAGTTTTTTCCTATCTGATTTTGGGAAGTTTATCTTCATTCCTTTTGCTATGAAGCAAGTGATTATGAAAAGAACAATCATGAAAATTATTGATGTCCATCTGCGTTCTTCGCTATCTTCAATACCATCAAAGAGAAATGTTGCAACTGAACCGCCAATCATTGCAAAGGCAAATCGCAACCAGAAAAGAATGTTAGTACGTTTTTTGGTGATGTCTTGTTGTTCCTCAGAGATCACTGGTTCGGTTGGTTCTACATCTGGTGTATCAGAGGATGGCGCTAAAGGAACATCAGCGAACTCTGGTTCTGGTTCAGGTTCAGTTTTTACGTCGTCTCCGGTTTGATCAGGTGAAAGTTTCTTTTTAATTTCATTGTAATCCCACTCATTTAGTCCAACTGCATTGTAAATTGTATTATCAGGGTAGTTTCGCTCAAACCAATCACGATATTTCTCTTCTAAAATGTACCTCTTGATATAACTACGAGGATCTTTGTTAGGATCTACAAAATCCTCAATTTTTTTATCCTTTGAACCAAACCTTATTCTTTTTTTACCGTGTCTTGCCAATGAAATTTCTAGGTTGACTCAGTCATGCCTTTTTTAAAACCTTTGTCTACATATACAGATAATCGATAAGAGTATAATCGGAGACCATTTAGTGATATTATGGCCTTAGCTGGAATTGAATTAAGATACCTTGTTAACGATATCAACAAAAGAATTGAGGGTTACTATGTCAGTAACATCTACGGAATCACAAAGGATAGCTTGCTCTTCAAATTTCATCATCCAGAAAAATCTGACATTTTACTCATGCTGTCTACTTTTGGAATTTGGGTAACAAATGTCAAGATAGAACAAATTGAACCAAACAAATTACTCAAACATCTGCGAAATAATCTTCTTCGATTCAAACTTAAGGAGATAAAACAGATAGGTACTGAAAGAATTGTATATCTAACACTTTCATATTTTGAAAAAGAGTTTGTTATTGTAGTAGAGTTGTTTGGTGATGGAAACATCATAATTTGTAATAATGAAATGAAAATTCTAGCCCTATCACATTCTATCAATGTCAAGCACAGGCAACTGCGTGTGGGCTCACAATATATTCAACCTCCATTAGACAGCCTAGACGTTTTGAATATGACTGAGAAAGATTTTGAACCTATCCGTTCTGCATCAATTGCCGTAGCAAAATGGATCGGAAAAACCTTGGGGTTGCCCAGAAAATATATCGAAGAGATAACAAGCTTGGCAAAAGTTGAATCAAAAAAGAAGGGAGAAGAGATCACTGACGAGGAAACAAAACGGTTGTTTGACTCCGCAACTCAGATTATTAACAACGTTGTAACCGGTAAACATGATCCTGAGATTGTTCGTGGTGATGAGATGTATGTGAATCCAATCTCATTAGCGGGAGAAAATCCTGAAAAAATTGCTAGTTTTATGGACGGGCTTGATACGGTTTTCACTGAAAATATTCTTGCCAAGGGAAAGACAATTCAAAGTTCTCCTTTTGCCAAAAAAATTTCAGAGTTAGAAACAAGACTTGATGAGCAAACAAAAGCAATTGGGATAGTAACTGAAAAATCAGAAAAAATTGCAACAGTAGCAAACTCCCTTTTTGATGGCGTTTCCCAAGGAATTTCATCCATGGATGACCCTAAAATTACTACACTTCTAAAAAAGAACAACTCAGAGATTGTAAAAGAGAAAGGGATAACATATCTCAAGGTTGAGGGTGAAAAAATCAAAATAGATTTGAATTCATCTCTTCCTACAACGGCTTCTGCATTGTTCAATGAATCAAAAAAACAAAAAGCTGCCATAGGCTCCATTGAAAAACTATTAGAAAAAACTGAGAAGGAACTTCAAAAGGTGGTAAAGAAAGGTGAGGGTGCAAAACAAGTCAATGTTACACAGGTAAGAAAGAAAAACTGGTTTGAACGTTATAGGTGGTTTTACACAACAGACGGCGTCCTAGCTGTGGGGGGACGTGATTCTTCATCAAACTCTGCTATTATTCGAAAACATCTTGAGAAGAATGACAAGGTTTTCCATGCTGAAATATCTGGCTCTCCATTTTTCTTGTTAAAGGATAATGTTTCACCAACACCCGCAAGCCTAACTGAAGTGGCTCATGCTACAGTCTGCTTTAGCAAAGTATGGAAGGAAGCATTCTATGGTTCAAGCGCTTATTGGGTTAATCCAGATCAAGTCAAAAAGGGCGCTCCCAGCGGGCAATCGATGGCTAAAGGATCTTTCATGATCGAGGGACAACGCAACTTTGTCAAAATTTCAAGTTTGAAGATGTGTGTTGCCATAATCAAACATGAAGAAAGTTATTTGCTTACTTGTGGTCCGCCAAGCCTGAAGAATACAGCAATCTGCTACGCCATGATAGAACCTACAGGACAAGATATGCCCGATGTTGCAAAAAGAATTCGTTATGAGTTCTTATCAAGCAACGAGGAGATTGCAAAACCATTTAGTATTGATGATTTTGTACGAGTTTTGCCTACAGGCGCGTGTAACATAACAGAATCTGGATCAGTCTAAATTTTCTCGGTATCTTTTTTTGTAAGGATCTTTGTATCTTTTTTTCTTCCTGACACTCTTAGCCAAGTGATATCTCATCCCCGTCTTTCATATTTTCATATTCATCAGGTGACAGAATAAACAAAGGAATGTTTGCAAGCGCACAACCTGATGCAACTGTAAGATCTACCTTTTGGCAAGCCATCGCAGCAGGAGCAACGTTGTTTGATTTGAGAGAATAGATGGTATATGCACCAACACTGCTACCTATTCCGTTTGGGAAAACCAGGATCGAATCGGCAATCTTTTTTCCAAAGAGATCATGTTTTTGGTCAGTAATTTCGCCTGTTTTTTTGTCAATCGAACCCAGAAAGTTGATTGGCTGGCTAGACTTGAGAACTTTGCCTGTAACCTTTCCTCTTACAATAGTTTTCAGAGTCAACTTGTTTCATCCTCGATAATTTTTGATAGTGGTTTTAGATTTACGTCTAAGCCGCTTGAGTTTTTGTAATAATATGCTCCCTTGATGCTATTTGTGGTAACCCTGTCCACATCTTTTTTGGTAACTAGCGGGGTCAGACATGTACAACAGTCCGACATCAATTCGCACCCGGCACTTTCAAGTTGGCTCGCATATCCCAAATGTCTTGCCTGTTCCTGAATTGTTCTTGGACAGAATATCAGACATCTCTTCTTGAATGCCCTTCCCTTTAGCATTGAAGTCAAATCATTCATCTCATCCAGTCCAAGTTGCGGACTGCCGAGTGTGATCAGGTCTCCTGACTCTGTTGTGTTTAATTCATCGTAAACTTTCTGCATCTCCTTTTCATCAAAATCTACCTTTTCTGATGCACCAGAGTTGTCATCCAAAACAAACTTGCCACAACTGCCAGATGTTCCCATGCTGGCACATAATGACTTGTTACATCTTTTATCCAAATTCTTTACGCCAGAAATTGCGACAGATTTGTCTGCCACCTTTCCGGCAAAATATCCTAACAGTCCAAATGTTAGCTCATTTGGATCTGAAACCTTCATTGCGATTGACATGGTTGGTGAATCATCCTTCCGAAGATCAGAATATGGGCTCTTACCAGTGATTGCGCTCGCTAATGCAGAAAACGCACTCTCCTTGTTGGTCTTTAACTTTCCAATCGAGTTTGCATAAATTGCTGCATTGGTTTCTGCAAAGGCTACTTGGGTGCCTTCCTGTGGCATGTCATAGATTTCATAAGGAATGCAAGAGAATGATGGAATCACTCCCATCTTTTTGTATGATTCCCTAATGCTTTCCTGCTTTTGTATAAAATTTTCATCAAGACCAAACTTTTCTACACTGTCCTTGTCATACCCCATTGGGTTTACTGTAGTTCTTACCTTGAACTTTGCATTCTTGCTTAGAGTTGCTAGAAATTCTTCGCCTGCATCTCCAATCGTGTTATAGTTTACACCAGAGACATGCGCCCAATCAATTGGTACAAGTTTTTCAGCGTCGGTTGCTTCGCCGGTAGCTGACAAAATTCTGTATGCTGTTTGCAGTACTTCACCATGTTCGCCGTTTAGCGATTTCTCTTCATCTTTTGTTAATTCCAATAATTGTGATTTGGCTTTTCTCTATAATAGTGATTACTGTTTTGCACCACACTTACCACAAAACTTTGCAGTTGGTTTTAGTGGTTTTCCACAACTATTACAAGATGAAGGTGTTGGTCTTGATTCTGCAGGTCTTCGTCTAGGTCTTTGACCCTGTCTTCGTAGGTATTGCTCCTCATAATCTTCCAGATCTTGTCTAGCAGGTTTTGGTCTTTTTGTTCCACTTGATCCTCTCCTTACAGCAAAGACAATTCCAACAATTGCAGCGCCTATTGCAGCTGCTCCAGCTGCGATATATCCTGGTTGGATTGAACCTCCTGATGATTTGTCAAGCTGACATACTCCATTAACCATAACTGTTCCTGCACCACATCCATCATTGGATTCCTTAGGTGCAAGTTGGCAAACTCCATCTACCAATACTGTTCCTTGTCCACATCCATCAGCTGCAAACGCAGTTGGTGCTATTATAACCCCAAGTAGCATAATTCCTAAACAAATTGGAAGAATCATTATTTTTTCCATCTTATCACACATTCTTTTACTTATCGCTTTGCCCCACAACTAGTACAAAACATATCGTCTCTAGCAAGTTTGGCTCCGCATTCTTCACAAAACCTATTAGGTTTTTTTGATTTAGGTTTCTTTACTTCTTTATTCTCTGTCTCTGGTGGTCTATAATATCGTGAAACTACTTTCCCTTCCTTCTTACCGCCCACAGTTTTTTCAGCAGAGGTGGTTGGCTCTTCCGCTGCTTTCTGGCTCTCTGTAGTTTTTTTGCCTGAAAGGTCTGGTTTTTTCATTCCAACAATCCTGAAAACCTTAATGCCAGTAATCGGAGATCTGCCTTTGATTGCCCACTTGCCATTTTTCATTTTTACAACTTTCGGATCCTGAATTTCCACTTTCCTTTTTGCCTTAACATCGTAGGCCTTCCAAGAAACTTTGGTCTCTGACTCATTAAGATATTTTTTCTCATACTCTTCCAGCTCCTCTTGTCTGGATTTCTTCTTTGGTTTTGATTTTTCTCGTACAGTTTCTTTGGTTCCAGATTCCATTATCTCGCCATCATCAGTAAATGTAAAGCCACCAGTTCTTTCTTGCTTGTTTGATTCAACTTCTGGTGTAATTTCTGGCTCTGTGGTAGGTGCAGGTATATCTTCAGTTGGAGGTGAGCTTGATTCTATAGGCGTACCACAATCAGTACAAAACTTTTCATCGGGTGAAGCTTCCGAACCACACTCCTCACAAAACCGTTTAGGAACATCAGGTGTCGATACTATTCTTGCCTGATATATCCTATCTTTCAAATGTGTCTTAACTAAATCATGTAGAAAATTCTTATCAGAGATGTAAAGTTCCCTTCCACTCTCAAGGGTTTCCCTTATGTGCATTAGCCTGTACTTGTCTCCCCTGCCAAGCGCGATCAGCATCTCCACTTGTTCAATATCAGAAAGCAATGGTTTTGATTTTATCTGCTGAAAATTAAACTTATAACAAAAAATCATACGAAATTGTATGTAAATGAAGAGAATTCTGGATGGTATGCAAAAGACTATGATGGCTGTAAAACCACCTAGATACACAGCTCTGGAAGGATTACATCAGGCTGAAACTGCTAACCCATTCAAAATACTAATTGGAACAGTGCTCTCCGCTAGGACAAAGGATGAGAATACTACCAAAGCAGTAACACAACTTTTCAAGGTGTATAACACTCCACAAAAACTGGCAAAAGCCAAAGTAAAGGATGTTGAGAAGATAATAAAATCAGTTGGGTTTTACCATGTAAAGGCTAGACGTATAATCGAAGTTGCTAATATCATACTCACCAAATATCATGGAAAAGTTCCTCCTGACATGGATAAACTAGTAGAAATTCCTGGGGTTGGAAGAAAAACAGCTAACTGTGTTCTTGTATATGCATTTGAAAAGCCAGCAATACCTGTTGATACTCATGTTCATCGTATATCGAACAGACTTGGTTTGGTTGACACAAAGACTCCCGAGGATACAGAGATGGAGTTAAGGAAAAAAATCCCAAAAAAATATTGGCTTCCCATAAATAACACATTTGTTATGTATGGTCAGAACATCTGCAAGCCAATTTCACCAATGTGTGAGGTTTGTAAAATTAGAAAAAATTGTAAGTATTTTAAAACTAAGAACGCTTCTTAGAAAAAATCAAGACGGCAACCACTACCCCAAGAATGCCAGTGACAACAAACGGAAATAGTGAAAGTGGGTTGTCACCATAATCAGCTGAGATTATTTTAACTGTGTAGATACCATCTGTCACTGCTGGAGGATCAGTAGAACCTTTCATACCGTAAACAGAATATGATTTAATTGTAAATGGCGAGAGGTCAAGATTTGATAGAACGGTTCTCAAACCATTATCAACAGTAAGACCAGTTTGTTCCGAGTATGCAATCTTTGTAGGCTTTCCTTGGATCCAACCATTTTCAAATGCTGAGTAAAGAAGAACATATCCTGTTTCTGGAACGTCAGCAGCTATCCAGTACGAGTATCTTGGGTGGCTTCCCATTCCAATCTCAAAAAACTTACCTGGAATCTCTGAATCATAAATGCGTATTACTGCATCGCCCTCAGGATTTCCATACAACAAATCGTTATGCAACTCCGCCTGCCAGCTACTTTCATGCATATTTTCAAATTCTTTTATCACTACATCGCTTGAAACTCTATTGAATTCAGAATACGGAATTTCAGTTTTTTGAATTAATAATGATTCATTGGTTGGTTGTATGTAGTCTCCAATGATCGGCTCTTGAGCAAAGGCTGGTATTGCTGTAAATGCTAGAAAAATAACAAGTAGATATCTCATGTTCTAAGAAATTTTTGGCGAGGATAAAAATCTAATCGACAAATGGTTTATCATATCCCAGGATTACTTTTGCAACTTCTGGTCGTAGAATAAATTCTGATGGTGCACTCCCTTCTTGGATCAATGTACGCAGTTTGGTTCCACTGATTTGTTCCCTTGATTCCTCTCCATGAGGGCATACTTTTGGATTGGTAAATGTAAGACATTTCTTACAGTAAAAGAACGCAGGGAAAAATATTGGTGCAATCTCAAGATCATGATAATCATCAAATATCTTTTGAGCAGCAAATGGATCATAAAATTTTCCAACTCCGGCATGATCACGACCAATGATGATGTGTGTACACCCATAGTTTTGCCTCATTATGGCGTGATGAATTGCTTCTTTCGGTCCTGCATATCTCATCTCAGTGTGAAGTGTGCCTAACTTACACCTATTTTCAGGATAGTAATTTTCAATCATAGCCTCATATGACTTGATAATCACTTCATCTTTAAAGTCGCCAGATTTTTTCTTTCCAACAAGTGGATTGACGAAAACACCATCTCGGGTAGTTATAGATGTCTTTTGAAGAATCTCATGGGCTACATGTGGTGGATTCCTAGTCTGAAATGCAACAATTTTTTTCCATCCAGCCTTTGAAAAAGATTCTCTTGTTTCTTGAGGAGTCATTCGCAGTTTTCTAATCTCGGTACTTTCTGGTCTCTTAATGTAATCTATTTTCCCACTCAAAAGAAAATCATTCATTGACATAGTTTTCGCAACACCAGGATGTGAATTGTCAGTTGTATCATAAACTCCCTGTACTGTTTTTTCTTTGTCAAAGCTAAATACTTCTTCTACATTCAATATGGCAACCCCTAATCCGTCAGGGTTTTTCAGCAAAACACTACCACTATCTTTTGCTTTTGAGGCAGTTGATTCATCAACATCTAATACAATTGGAATTGTCCATGGTATATCATTAGCAAGTCTTCCCTTCTCTACTACATTTTCAAAATCCTGTTTAGACAGAAATCCTTCCAATGGACTGAATATACCATCGGCAATATTTTCCACGTCATTTGCAAGATCGGTAGTGATTGATATTGATGATAAACCAGAAGGATCAGTATTCGAAAATCTGTTTACTAGATTCCCACCATGTGGTTTAGATACTCCAATACCTTCGGACAAAATTTTTACTTCTTATGATCCATATGTAGACCGCATTCCTTGTCGGATTGATTTTCCCACCACCAGCGGCCTGCTCGTAAATCTTCTCCAGGTTTTATTGCCCTTGTGCATGGTTCACAACCAATGCTAGGAAACCCTTGATCAATTAATTTGTTGTAAGGAATGTCATTTTCTTTGATATAACCCATTGTCTGTTCCCAACTCCAATCAAGAATTGGATTAATCTTTATCATGCCATCATGTTGTTCGTCAATTTCAATTTTTGTAGATGTTTGTCTGTTTTGGGTTTGGTCGCTTCTAAGACCGGTAATCCAACCATCTAATGTAGATAGCATTTTGTTTAAAGGATGTACTTTTCTTACACCACAACATAATTTTCTGTTTTCGGCACTTTCATAGAATAAATTCATGCCGTGGCTTTGTACCATCTCAATTACTTCGGTTGCGTCAGGAAAAGTAATTTCAATTTTAGTGTTGTATTTTTTTCTGATTTCATCCATAACGTTGTATGTTTCCTGATTTATTCTCCCAGTATCTAATGAAAAAACTCTAGCCTCTGGATTAATTTTTGAGAGCATATGAATTACACATACATCTTCAGCACCGAAACTTGATGCTAACGCAAGTTTGGGATGTATATTCTCTAAACCCCATTCCAATACTTCCTCTGGAGTTTTTAATTTATCATTTAGTTCAGATACTTGCTCTGGAGTAAATTTTGACATAAAAATCATTTTTTGATTTGTTTTATAATCATTACTCATACCAATCAATGACAATTCTAAAATTACAAACGAGTAGTGATACTACATGAAAGATGAGGTTTTAATCATAGTATTTCCGTCTGTATTTTCTAAAAATAAGACTAGTTCTCTTATAACAAACATCAAAAAAGTTCTCAGAATACAAAATCAAAAATTTCGTAAAGTAAGAAAAGAGGGAGATGTAATAACAGTCGAGGCAGATGACCCAGTTTTTGCATCATCAGCGATCAACACATTATTTGGAATAAAGGGGGTGGCAATTGCAAAACAAGTCACTAATGACTTTGAATCGATTGTCAATGGCATATCAAAAGTTGCTAAAGATATCTTCCTTAAGGGTGAAAGATTTCTTTTACAGGTAGAAGGAGATGCTAAAGGATTTACAACCAAGGATGTTGAACTTGCAGCAACATCTTCTGTAATAGAAAAAACTGTGGGGATGGGAATTAAACCTGGTACTAGTAAAAAATATGATAGAAAACTTTACGTTTGTTTGACAAAACTAAATGCCTACATCTGTATTTATTATGATAACGGACTTGGAGGAGTTCCAAACAACTCACAAAATGAAGAAATAATTTGTTGTGTATTTGACGAACTGTCAGCCGTATCGTGTCTTGAAACCATTAAACAAGGATTTGATGTTAAGATTATCGTTGGTTATAACAAAGATTCGGATCTATTACATTTAGTAAAAATTGTTAATCAAATAATACGTAGAACGGTTAAACCAAAAATAAATTTAGATTTTTATAAAATAGGTAACAATAAAAAACTAGCACCGCTCCTACTAACAGAAATCACATCCAAAATATTGATCCGAATAGCATCTACAAGTGGTATCAAAAGAATTTCTTTTAGTACATCCCCGTTAATTTATCCAATTGATTTCTCTGAGAACTTAACGGGGCAGGCATTCGACAAAAATCTAATTCCATATTTTCCTTTATCCGGTTTAGATGATAATGTGTTTGAGAGCGCCAAAGAGATTGGATTAGAAAAATATCTCAGTAACATCAAGAAGCTAGGTAATATAAAATTCCATAATTCAAAACAGCCTACAAAAATAATTGAAAGAATTGTTAATGAATCTATAATGAATAAAAAAACTGTCGCAGTTAATATTGGGCCTAACAATGTTCATGAGATTTTGGATGAAGTAAGATTAGATGGGTGAAGATTTATGAAAAAAATAGGGCAGTTTATCTATCCCTGGGGAAATGGGCATTACACACGAATGATGAGGCTTGACAAAGTATTGCCAAAATATCTCAATGAGGAATTTACTACTCATTATTTTAGCAAGGGAGAGGTTTACAAAAAATTACTTGAAAGATTTCCAGATAAACAAAATAATGTGCATGAAGTTCTAATGCCAACTCCCATAGATGGAAAGGTTGGTCCAAGTGTTTCACGATCTCTACTTAACATACTTTTTCCAGTAGCAGATAATCATTCGTTGGTAAATCAAGTTAAAAACTACATGAAAAAAGAGAGGGAGTTCTACAACAAGGAAAAATTTGATGTTGTGATAAATGATGGTGATATGGGTTCTAACGTATTGGCTAAGAAAAGGGGCATACCTAGTCTCTTTGTAACAAACCAGTATATGCCTAAGCTGTGGAAATCTAGAAGTTATTTTTACCCGGGACTATATTTTATATCAAAACAAATTGCAAAGGCTACAAGAATATTGGTGGCAGATTCAGCACCGCCTTATACAATCTGTGAATACAACTTGAATTTCCCTGATGATATCAGAGATAAGGTTACGTATGTTGGGCATTTCTCAAGTAGAAAATTGGTTGATCATACACCACAAACTGATTTGGAAAAGATTGTTGACGGAGCAGATTTTGGATATTGGATGAGAACTGGAAATAAATCTACAAATGATGGAACTGGTAAAAGATACGAAGAAGTTTTCCATGAAACTGATATGAATAACGAAAGACGAATTATTTCTCATGCCAAGAATGACAAATCTATTGATAGAGTTGTTGGGAAAGATGGGAAAAAATATTCAATTAAAGATGCATATGAAAAAAAGATTGATTGGATTCAAATTGATGTCGGCTTTTTGACGGAGCAAGAAATGCAGACGGTATTAGCTGGATGTAAATACGCAGTAATCAACGGTTCTCACACAATAATGGGAGAAGTGATGGGCATGAACTCAAAGCCTATAATTGGCATGCCGATATATGATGAACACACAAACCAAATCAAATGGGCAGAAGAAAAACAGTTAGGAGTTTTGGCGGAGAATAAAAAACAAGTCATTAAGGCAATCCAAAGGATAAAACAAAACTATAACAAATATGAAGAAAAGTTGGAAGAATTTTCGAAAAAATTTGATGGAAATGGAGCAGAAAATGCTGCTAAAATTGTATCAGAGATTCTAGAAACAAAGAAATAGTTTTAACTTCACAATTTTTGTTAGTCTGGTACGTGGTATGTTCGATGGGCGAACTGACCTTAACGGGATGAAGATATAATCCACGTACTAGGCATGTTTTTTAGAAAATGTTATGCGATCATTCCTATTGGGAACGCTTTTATGGAAAAAATTTAGTCTGGTGAACATTGCCTAATTGCCCAGAATGTGTTGCGCGAGAAAAGAAAGCTATTAAAAAAGAACATCAAATCAAAGCTGAAAAGGCAGAAGAAGAAGGCGAAAGTTACCTCATTCCCGATGACAGAGATATTGGAAATGATATAGAAATACCTATGAAATTAGATCCCTCTACAAAACATTTCATCTGTAAGAGATGTGGACTCTACGCCACTAGAGAACAAATATCTGATATACGTCAGAAGCTTAACCAAAGAGAATTTACAAAGGAAGACAAGCAATATGATTATTTAGAATGGTGGCAAAAAAGCAAGAAAGACAAACAGTAAATGTGATTTAAGTAAAATGGGAAAAAAACAAAATGATATACCTGAAGATATCAATAAAGAATTAGAATCGCCAAAATTTGGAAAACCTACAGAACTTACTGCGTCTGGATATATTCTAGATATTAATGAAAAAGATAACAAAGTTGACATCCAAACTTACGAACCAGTTTCTGGAACTACAATTTTGGAGGGGCTTTCTGTTTCAAAAAAAATTAAGCTTAATGATTTGGAAAAAGGTGTAGTTTGTGAATTCAAGCTTGATGAGCTAAAAGCTCCATTAAGCAAAAAAACTGTGGAATATCTGAAAGAGCAGGGAATAATGATGAATGCGATTATTAAACTTGAATTAAAAGAAATGAAAATAATCGATGAGCATGAAACATCTTAAGATTGCTTTTTAGAACTTCTTTTTGACAGTTGTTTTCTAAATGCGTTACCTATAATGGGATTTATTAAAAATGGGAAATTATGTTTTGACCAAATCGCGGCATTCGCAAGGGATGGTACAACAATTTCCAGTTTTGATGAGTTTGCAGCCTTGAGAACTGCATTTGCTACTGTTTCAGGTTTCAGTGTAGTTATTGTAGATTGCTTTGAAAAATTCTCAAATGATGGATGATCAAACAAAGAAGTATCCACCATAATTGGACTCACTACAGTAACATCCACACCTGTTCCATGAAGTTCGTGTTTTAAGCCCTCTGAAAAACCTAGCATAGCAAATTTAGTTGCGCAATATGAAGCGATACCGGGAACACCAAAGCTTGCTCCAACTGATGCAACATTAACGATATGTCCTTGTCTCTGCTCAATCATATGTGGAAGAAAATTCTTCGTACAGTAGATCATTCCAAAGTAGTTTGTTTCCATCTGTGATTCTATTTCTTCAATTGTAAGCTCTGAAACTTTACCATAAATAACGAATCCTGCGTTATTCACTAAAATATCAATTCGGCCGAAAGTATCTATTATTGTATCTGACATCTCCTTAACTTGTGATTTGTTAGAAACATCGCATTGACAAACCAAAGTAGAATCTGCATACTGTGAAATCTCTTTCTCCACTTGAAGCAATTTTTCCTTCCTTCTTGCTACCAAAACAACTTTAGCATTTTTTTTTGCGAATTTGATAGCTGATGCTTTGCCAATTCCACTGGATGCACCTGTGATTACAACCACTTTATTCTTGAAATTCATAGTTTCAAATTATTGAAGGAAAATAAAGTGCTTTCTACATCCTTATTGTGTATTTTGTTTATGTTCATTTTCCAAATGACTA
>LULM01000480.1_pt1 | contig 15280 bp, 16 predicted proteins | sample 728151 | NCBI WGS metagenome assembly LULM01 (sample SAMN03860289, study PRJNA289734) | marine metagenome | biome: seawater column; feature: ocean; material: water; isolation source: Red Sea water column Station 149 - depth 200m | place: Saudi Arabia: Red Sea | collected 2011-10-15 | depth 200 m
ATAATTGGCAGTAGAGCTGTAATCAAAGCAGGTGTAACTATTGGTAAAAATAGTGTGGTTGGAATGGGTTCTATAGTCACCAAGGATGTTCCACCAGATACTGTCGTTATGGGCGTTCCTGCGAAGACAAAATATTCACGTAGTGAATATGATAAGAGACAAACTGAATGGAAGAGTAACTAAATCTAAGATTTTACTTGCGATTTGAATATCCAGTTCTTAACTTTTGTTAATATCAAAACCCATACAAAAATTAAAAGTAAGGCGATTCCAACTTTGATTCCTGATAAAATTATTGGATCAATGCCTCCTATACTACCTAAAGAAAATGGTCCGATGATTAATGTCATCAGTCCACCACCAATCAACATAAGAATCCACATGACAAAAATGAAACTATAAATTTTTGTATTCATTAAATTTTCACTCCCATCATAAATGCAGTAATGACTGCCAATACTCCTGAGAATGCAGTCAATTTCAAAATCTCGTTACAAATTTGTTTTTCTGATAATGGTTTTTTTGCAATAAGTAGTCTCACTAACGTAATTGGTGCATGATTTTCATCAGTAGATTTTAGTTTAAAGTCATCAGTGTGTTTAACAGGATTTTTAATTTCTCTATGTTCAACTATCTTTTTCACACTTGAGAGAAACAAGAATGAATTGATGATATGTTGCACCAAACATCACAGCACCAGAATCGCCAGGGAATATTCTACTCGGAAATTTATGATATTTGTAAAATGCAAGAGAAGCAAAAGCTAGGCATAAGCAAGCTATACCAATCTCATAATTCTGCAGGATAAACAGTGAAACTGCCAATGCAAAACTTGCAATTGTAGTAACTCCACTAGCTATTCCATTGAGAACATCAATAGAATTTATTGTATTTCCCATAATTGGGATCATAAACACTACTAAAGCTAAATACAAAGATGGTATTTTGACTGAACCAAACAGTGGAAAATCAAGATTTGAATCATACGCACCTAGCAAAAGTATTGGTGCTGCACAAAATGCTAGTGCGAGAGGTTTAAACCAACCACCCATAGTTTTTTTATCATCTATTATACCAACAGAAAATCCTAGAATGGATGTTATGATTATAGCTAAAATTTCTGATATTGGGAAAAAGAGGTATAAGGTAATTTCTGATGCAACAATTCCAAGCAGTATTGAGATACCACCAGGTCGAGGTATCATGACATTGCCTGGTTTGTTAACGTCCTTTACCGTCAGGTTTCGCTTTTGTAGGAATTTAATCAAAATAGGTGTAAACGCATAAATCGAAAAAAAAGCAATTGCTGATACAATTATAGCCGCTATTATTTTTTCTTCCAATTATTCTACCTTTTCTACCTGTGATTTGATACTTTTTGCAATCGTTTTACCAATTTTATCTATTTCTGCTAATTTCTCAAGCGATGCTTTTCTCAAATCTACACGATCATGAAAACCATATTTATGCAATATTTTTGCCCGTACACGTCCCACATTTTTGATTTTTACTAGATCAAGGTATTTTTCTGGTACACCATGTCTAATTCGCTGTCTTAGAGTATCTAATTCATCAACAAGAATTTGATTTTTCCAGAATCTAGCAATTTCTCTAGTAATGTATGCCAAATGTTCAGTATTTTGGCGTATTTGAAATACATCACCAGGTTCAGCATTAAATTCATCAGACATCATAGAATATGTCATACCATCAATCCAATAATGTAAAATTAGTAGACTTTTTGTCCAATCGTGATCCAGTTTCTGTTCCGTGTATAATTTTTCATGTTTAAAATTATCATGTATCTCTTCCATCTTTTCTTCAAGTTTTTCTGTTATCCCAAACTGTGGATAGAATTCAGGTAGATTGGTAATCATATGCAAGAAACCAAATGTGTGTTTGTTTCCTTTAACATAGTCCTCAAGATATGCAGTTATATCGAATGCAGTTTTTGGATCAATCCTTAACCAAAACACTTTCTGCCCAAATTTTGTAGGTTTGAAACCATCTTCATCAGTAATCATATCATACATTTTCAACTCTTTTAGTCGATTAGCGATTTTACTTTCTAACTTATTATCAGACAAACCACCAAAAGTTTGAGAAAAAAATTCATTGAGCTTCTCTTCAGAAATTGCAGAAAAGGTTGACGATGTTGCAATTAAACCAAGTAAATGAATTCTTAGAGAACTGGCACCAAGTATTTGTGACTCGAGAGATTCTGGAACACCATCTACATAATGTTCTAGATATTGATTGGGTGAGCCTTTTGCAACAATTATTGATTCACCTTCATCATCGTATTGTGGCCTACCAGCTCTTCCGCACATCTGTTTGTATTCTAAGATAGGAATTGGTGCATTTCCATTTGAGCCAAATCTGAATACGCTAGAAATTATTACTCTGCGTGCTGGAAGATTTACGCCTGCAGCCAAAGTTGGAGTTGCCGTTAACATTTTGATATTTCCATTTTTGAATTCAGTTTCAATTATTGTGCGACATCTTTGATCAAGTCCTGCATGATGAAATGCAGTTCCATTTCTTACAGCATCTGCTAATTTTTTTACTAACTTTGTTTGATCTTCAGTTTCCCTTGGAAGTATTGTTTTAGAGGTTTTAGCTAATTCCTCAAGTTCATCTTTTTTCAATTGTTTCGCAACAAATTTTCCAGCTTCAGTAGCGGCAGCAACTGCACTAGATCTTGTCATAGTGAATATCAGACTTTGTGCTCCATCTTCTACTATATCTAACCCCAAGCCGATTGCGGGATTTCTATGTCTGGTTTCTCTTTTTTTGTCAAGATTACCTTCAGATTCAACACGATCTTGATTTGTTATGGTATGATTACTATATACTGCTTCAGATAATGGCACAGGCCTCCATTCACTTTCAACAAGCTTACAATCCAACCATTCTGCAAGTTCAGAAGAATTTGATATAGTAGCACTTAGTGCAACTATCTGTGGTTTTTTTCCTACATATCCAGTTTTCAGTCTAGTCAAAATCATTTCAAGTGTAGGTCCTCTACCAGAATCACCAATCAGGTGGATTTCATCAGAAACTACCACTCCTATTTCATAAATCCAAGATTTTTGAAACGTCATCATAGCATCCATAGTTTCGTTTGTAAGAATTATGATGTCTGCATCATCCAATTCATTATCTTTTGAATCAAAATCACCTGTAGATATTGCTACTTTTATTTTACTTCCATTGATTTTTTCTAATTTTTTAAACTCTTCAAATTTTTCAGATGCTAGTGCTCGTAATGGCGTAAGATAGATTACTTTGGATTTATTTTTTGATAGATGAGATAGTGTTGCTAGCATTGCAATGAGTGTTTTACCACTTGCAGTGGGGACAGAAACCATGACACTTTTACCATCAAGAACACCTGCCTTCACCGCATCATTCTGTGGAGGGTAAAGTTTTGTGTAGCCTTCTGATTTTAAGAAATTAATTGTGTTTGGATCAAGCGGTAATTCAGCAATTCTCATACTGTATTCCAATGACCTGGCTTTGACTCATAAATAGATGCTTCATTCTGCATTTTGCGAACAAATCGTCTAACTTCATCTTCATCTTTGAATTTATCTGATTTTATGAGTTCATCAATCAAATCTTGTTCTAATACAGGTGATTTGTCATCACCCTCAAGTGATCTCAGGGTTTCCATGAATGTAGATAGCTTTGATACTTCGCTACGAGGACGACCCTGAAGTACGCCAATGTCGACCTTGCCTGTATTAACATCTATTCCAGAATTCTCCAACATTTGATTGAATAGGAAAATCGCTCTTTCCGCATCGTCTACATCAACTTGATTTTTTAACAAAAGTCTTGCCCGTGCGGTGGATAATCTAATCAATCCTTCTAGCTGTCGTGGTGTTATTGTAATCATTTTTTCTTTATCTTCACCTTCAATGCTTCTCATTTTAAGATAAAATTCCATTATCTTACTTTCAGCTTCTTTTGTCAGAACTGGTTCAATTCGTTTTGCATATGCCAAATATTTTGTAAGAATGTCTACATCTATGAGTGATGCAGTATCAGTTCCAGATTCTCCATGCTGACTTATGATATGTTCTGCTATCTGTCTATCTTTTTCCTCCCCAGGGATATCCCTTACAACGAATACCAAGTCAAATCTTGTAAGAAGTGGAATTGGAAGATTAACATTCTCGGTTAAATTTTTGAATGGATCGTACTTTCCAAACATAGGGTTTGCCGCAGCCAGTATTGATGTTCTAGCATTAAGTGTTGCAACTATACCTCCTTTTGCTATGCTAGCTGATTGCTGTTCCATCACTTCATGTAGGGCACTTCTATCTTCTGGTCTCATTTTATCAAATTCGTCTATGCAAACTAGACCTTGATCACCAAGAACCACTGCACCCGCTTCTAGCATGAAAATTCCTGAAGTATCACGTACTACCGCTGCAGTGAGACCAGCAGCAGTGGATCCTCTTCCTGATGTATACAATCCTCTAGGAGCAATCCTTGCACAAAATTTTAGCATTTCACTTTTTGCAGTACCAGGATCACCAACAAGAAAAACATTGATATCTCCTCTAACTTTTGAACCGTCAGAAAGTGCACGTTGTGTTGAACCGACAATCAGTAAAAGAATTGCTTCTTTGAATATTTCATGTCCTCGAATATGTGGTGCAAATGATGCAACTAATCTCTCATAGATATCATCATTCTTTGCTAAAGTTTTGATTATTTTTTGTTCATCTGGAGAAATTTCTTCCCTTTCTGTTCGTCTTGAACTTTTAGTTCCTTTACCTCCAATAAACTCGATATTATCTCCATCTATTCGTAGCCTGTAAAGCGCACTTTCAGATTGCTTTACTCCAGATATACGCTCCTGCTCAATTCTAACAATTCCAGTCAAAACAATTCTATCGCCAGGACGTGCGTAATCTACCAAGTCTTGCTTCATACTAACGTTCACATAATGAGGCAATTGTCCTGGTGGAAGATCCTCTGGCAATTCCTGCAATCTAACTATTTGAAAGTCTATGAATCTGCTTTCTTCAGGTACTAAAGCTAAGTTTGTATGCTTACAATTTGGTGTTTGACATTTTACAGAAGCATTCAAGCTCATTCCGTCAAGCAAAGTGAATGTTGAAATATGTTTGTCAAGACACTTGTAAGTTACTTCTTTAGCAAGTGGTTTTACCTCTGAAGCTCTTACTACCATACCAGAGACACTTATCATCTTGGTTATGACATCAGAGTTAATTTGACGTAAACTTCGTTCGTCTGGGAAATTTGCTATACGTGCACGTATATCATGTTTAATCTTCTCTGCATATTCTGGATTGCTCTCCTTCAAAATTTCATAAATAGCTCTTGAGAATGCATGAAGAATTTCATCAGCGCTTTGAATGAATTTTGATTCAATAACCGGTACAGATACTAGATCATTAAAATCCACAACAACATACGTAGTTTGTTTAACTATCATCTGATCAATCTGTTCCACATAAGAAAAGGAACCTGTAGGATCTTTGAATTGTGTTAGAAATTCCTTTACTTTGTCTGCAAGTGCAGAGTCTGTTAATGCTCCCTCCGCTGTCATGTTTTGTTACCTACTACTGTTTTAGAAAAATTGGAACTATTATCATGAAGGTTATTGTAGAATTTCTGTTCTTCTATAGATAATTTCTGAGAAATTTCAGCCGTGAGTTTAGATGTATCAGCAAGACGAATAATTTTGGTTTGTCTCGTTCTAACTAGAGTGTTTAGTAAACTTTGAACCTTATCATAATCTTTTTCAGGCAATCCTTTCATGTATGATTTCATTTTTATGTAAAAATGAGGGTCAGCTTGTTGTTGGACTTGAAGTGTTGATAAATCAAATTGACCTAACATCTTTTCCTTTTCAACAGCCTGTTTTAATTCCACAAGCATGTCTATATCTTGAATTTCAACAAATTTTTCAGATTCTAAAACTTCCGCAGACCATCTAGGAATGTTCAGAATTTCACCTGTTTTTCCTTGAATTGAAATACCAGAAATATCTAAAGCTGTATCTTTCTTAAATTCGACTTTAACATCCGTTAGGTTATATCCTATCGAATGAATTTGTACTAATTCAGACATTTCCAATGGATCTGTAAGACCATTGAACCATTTAATGGATACGATCGATCAAATGAATTTACAAAAAGCTTTGATCATTTGATCCTTTATGCCATTTATTAATAGGAAAGTGTGGTTAAAGATCTAATGTCATCCTCAAACGTGATGTGGGTAGAGAAATATCGTCCACAGCAAATATCTGAATTGGTAAATCAGAAGGAAATAGTTGGTAGCATTAATTCTATGTTAAAAAACCAGGAAGAATTACCACATCTTTTATTTTCAGGTTCGGCTGGTGTAGGAAAGACCACTGCTGCACTTTGTGTTTCAAGGGAGATCCTAGGAGAACATTGGCGTGACTATACACTGGAACTTAATGCATCGGATGAGCGTGGAATAAACATGGTGAGAGAACGAGTGAAAAAATTTTCTCGATTTGCCGGTTTGGACACTGAAATTCCGTTTAAAATAATAATTCTTGATGAAGCTGATGAAATGACATCTGATGCACAAACTGCACTAAGAAGAATAATAGAAGATACGGCAAAAATTTGTAGATTTATTCTTATTGCAAACAATTTATCAAAAATAATTGGACCGATTCAAAGTAGATGTGTTGTTTTCAAGTTTACTAAGATCTCAAACAAAGAGATTCTTCCTCAATTAAAATTAATTAGTAAAAAAGAGAAGATTAAGGCAGACGACAAGGGGCTAAACACTATCTGTGATTATACTGATGGTGATCTACGTCATTCGATTAATGTCCTTCAGGCTGCTGCTAGTTCAGGAAGTGTAACAGAATCTACGGTAAAATCAGTTGTTGGATTGACCAAAACGAAAGATGTTCAAGACGTTCTAAAATTGGCTCTTAATGGGAAGATTTCTGATTCACGAAACAAAATGATAGAATTGATCAAGGTTTACGGTATGTCAGAATCAGATTTTTTAAAATACATAACACAAGCAGTGTTTAGTTCAAAAACGAATAATCTTGAAGAAATGCTAGAAATAATTGCAAAGTATGATTACCGAGTTTTAGTAGGCGCTAACCCTGAAATTCAGTTATCTGCATTGTTGGCAGAATTAGCAAAAATTGGAAAATAATAAACGCAGAGAGAGGGATTCGAACCCCCGCGTGCTTGCGCACACAGGCTCTCAAGGCCCGCGCTCTACCAGGCTAAGCGACCTCTGCAAAAATCGATTGTAGTTACTAACTAAAATTTGTTTTAAAAAAAGAAAAAATTGCTTGTCCAGAACCTAACTGTTGGAAGGTACCTTCGGCTTTTTCGTGCCATTCTTGGTTACCTTGGTCTACTAGGACTGCTTGTGGAGGACAAACCGATACACAAGCCATACACCAAATGCAGTCATGTTCTCTGATTGGGTCTGCTTTGTCTGTGAAGTCAAATCGTTCTTCTTTTACGGTAGAACCAGTTCCAGCAAAGGTTTCATTTATTGCCTTTATGCCAGAAATGTCTTTCTCAGTTCTGTACCATTGGAAGATTTGAACAGGACATGCTTCTATGCATGCACCGTCAGCTACACAAGAATCCCAATCGTTAGCTACCATCGTTCCGCTGATACCAAGTTTTTCCATTTTTTCTTTATGTTTCTTGTAATCAGCAAGAACTTTTTCGTCCTTTGAAGCTTCGACTAGTCCTTGTGATTCCCAAACCCAGTGGAATTGACCACTTTCAGAGTGGGTGATCTTGCCGACTGTCTTTTTTCCTTCATGACAAAAGTCTTCTTGTATTGGCATAGTGAGTTTTATTTTCAAATATTATTTAAATCTAGACAATTATAACACTGTTTTTGATTAATTCCTTACGTTCATATTTTTTCATGTGATCTTTTGATCGTTGGATATTATCAAATATGATGTTTATAGTGGACCAAACATTGGAATTTTTACAAATGTAAATGACAAGTTTGTCTTTGTTCCTAATGGCTTTGCTAAAACTAAAGCTGAAAATTTAGCAAATTATCTTCAGGCTGAATATATTATGACACCTATAGCCAACACCAGACTGCTTGGAGTTATGATGGTTCTAAACAATCATGGAATACTATTACCTAGAACATCGTCTCCACAGGAGATCGCATATTTAGAAAAATCTACTGGTCTTAATGTAAAAATATTAGATACAAAACATAATGCCTTAGGAAATTTAATATCTGTTAATGACAAGGGTGGAGTTATTTCTCCTTTGATTGAAAAAGAATTCATCAAGGAAATTGAAGACGTCTTAGATATTGAAGTGATACAAAAGAGGGTTGCAGGTTATGATCAAGTTGGCGCTGTTATGGAAACTAACAATTTTGGTGCTGTTATTCATCCTGAAGCAGATGAGGAAGACATTAAGAAATTTTCTAATGTTTTAGGAGTTAATGTTGAACCTGCAACAATAAACGGCGGTGTGCCATTTGTTTCCTCTGGTATCTTGGCTAACAGTAATGCCATTGTGGTTGGTAATCTAACAAACGGTCCGGAGATTATGATGCTGACACGTGCATTTACAAATTAAGAATGCTTTTAGTGTCTGTAATCAATTCGTCCAAAGAAATTTGTTTTTCAGTTTTGTCTATCATATTTCTTAGTACAACATTCTTTTCAGCAAATTCCTTAGGAGCAAAAATAATGGAAAACTTTGATCCTGATGAAATTTCCATTTGTTTCTTCAACGATTTAGCAGTTAAATCGATATTTACTGATATTCCAAGTTTTCGTAGTTTTGACACACAGTTAATCGCATCTGATTTTAACTCGTCATTTACATAGAGTACAGATATTGTATCATTAGTTGGAATACAAGAAATACCTTGCTCATCAAGACGTAGAATAATTCTTTCCACACCACCTGCTACTCCAGTAGCACCTAAATCATCACGACCAAAAATCTTTGGCAGACTATCATATCTTCCACCACCTACCAATGCACCTAAGTCAGAAGTGGTATCAAATGCTTCAAAAACTATACCAGAATAATAATCAAGACCTCTTACAATACCAAAATTAATTCTAATGTTCTCAATCCCTCTGTTTTTTAGTGAACGATACAGATCACATAATTCATTCCAACCATCTAAACTTGAAGTATCAAAGCTTTTTTCAATTTCTGAAGGCGTTCCCTTAAGATTTGAAAATTCCAATATTTTTTCCAATTTTTCTGGAGAATGTCCTTTTTGCTTGTATTCTTGCAGTATTTCATCTTTTGATTTTTTTTGAACCTTATCTACAGCTCTGAAAATATCATGAAGTAGAGTGACATCATTTGATTCAAAGACATGGTTGATATACGATTCAACTAGTTTTCTATGATTAATATCAATACTGATGTTTTGTAGTTTGAGATTATTAAAAAATCTGGATGTGAATTCTATAAGTTCTGCATCATGTTCCACATTTAGATTACCAAACGTTTCAATGTTCCATTGATGGAAGAATCGATATCTACCTTTTTGTGGTTCATCATATCGCCATACCCCTCCAAACGAAGAAAGTTTTACAGGCAATTTTAGATTTTTTTGTGATGCAACATACCTTGTTAGACCTACGGTGAAATCGAATCTTAGTGCTACTTCTCTGTCTCCCTTATCTTTGAATTGGTATATCTCATCACGAATGGAAGATCCACTCTTTGCTTCTAATACCGATAAAAGTTCAATTGGTGATGGTTCCATTAAATTAAATCCAAATACCCCTGCTGTCTCCAAAAATTTTTGACGAATGAAATCAATTTTTATCATCTCATCTGTATCAAAATCCTTCATTCCACGTGGTAGTTCCATTCAAAAAAAAATCGTGAAAAGTGCCTTTAAGACTTGCTGTTTACTTTAACTCATTAATAGCAGAAATTCATAAAAAAAGTATGAGCTACAAGTATCTTGAACATTCAACTGACGCATTTATCGAAGTCAAAGCAAAAAATTTAGAAGAAGCATTTTCTGTTGCTGGCAAATCAGTTGTCGAAACTATAATTGATCTAAAAAACATTAAGGAAGTTGAAAAAAAGAGTGTTAAAGTTAAGGGCAGAAACCTTCAAAATTTATTATATAATTGGCTAGAGGAGATTGTAACTATAACAATAACTGACGGCTTTGCAATAAACAATTTTTCTGTTAATATCAAAAAAAATGATGAATATGAAATCATTTCCACTATTTCTGGTGAAAAATTAGATCTAGAAAAGCACAATTTTAAAGTAGAAATCAAATCTCCTACATTTCATTTAATGGAAATAAAAGAAAATGGTAAGATAACAATGCGATATCTTTTGGATTTGTAAACAACTTAATATCCATAAGCTGGATCTCGTTTTCGCTGAATTTCCACAATCTCATTCAGTGTATTTCTTTCCTCGGAGCTTAACTTCTGAGCAAATCGATTTAGTAATTTTTTTGCATCAGATGAGGAAGGCAATGTATAGAATACATCTTCTTCAACTATCTGTCTTCCTATGGTTATGTTCTGCACGGAGCATGCTACCTCTTGTCCAACTTTAACAGAGGTGACAGTTTTCCCATCTTGCTGCAATTGATGTATCACACCAATTTTTTTCCCATCTTTGTTCATGAAAGGAACTTTTTGTCGTAGATTTCCTACATCTACTCTAATACCAAACACTGCTGGATTGTTATTTCTAAAAACAAAACCTTTCAGAAAAGTAAACTTGGAAATTGGAGTTAATTCCGCTAAAATGGAATTTTCCTCATCAGCCTTATCATCCTCTACCCATTGGGTGTATGTATCAATTAAACTATAGATTATCTTATCAGTGAAAATTCTGATATGGTTATCTTCCGCTTCGGTTTCAGCATCCTGTAAAACCTTCACATTAAAAGCAAGTATAACACCAAGATGTCTATCATTTTCTTTTAGTGCCATAGCTTCTAGAACATCACGGCGAGTTACTGGTCCTATGTCCGCTTTTGAAATAGGGATTTGTTTTCTACGTAACATTTCTGTAAGAGCCTCAAGTGAACCAATAGCATCGCATTTTAGAATCACACCATTTGTTTCAGTATTAATAAAGACAGATTGCATTTCATCTTGAATTGATTTTTTAAAATTTTCTACATCAGAATTATTGCTAGTTGCATAAAGTGTACTACCAGGTAAGACACCCTCCAAATCTGGAGATGCTATTTTTACACCAGCAGCAGCTTGTATATTCTCAACCGGCTTGAATTTATCTCGTGGATCCCTCATTTCATCTAATGCTTTAGGTAATAGTAGTGCTTTGGGTTTTGTAACAACCACGGAATCTCTTTTTGCTACTATTATAGAATCATCCTTTTTCATTTGACCATCAATTAGGATTACATTTGCTGTAGGACCTAAACCAACTTCGTCATTAACTTCTAATATAATACCACGATTGGATTTTTCTTCCTGAGCCAATTTATCTTTGAGATATTGTTGTGTTAATCCGACCAAAACAGCAAACAGTTCAGGCATACCTATACCAGTTTTTGCGCTAACAGGCACGATAGCTATTTCCTTTTTGTAGTCATTAATCCTGTAAAATGCTTCTGACTGATATCCTAAAACAGAAAGTGCAGTAACTACATCATAGATTTTTTCATCCAGAAATGTTTGTACTTCAGGATTTTGTTTCTCGATGGCTGATGAAATAAACTGTGTTTCTGTATCCTTCCAACCGGAAACCATATCAGTTTTATTTAGTGCAACAACAAAAGGCACCTTGCGGCTTTCTAAAATTTTTAAACTTTCATTAGTTTGAGGTTGAAATCCTCTATTTACATCAACTACTAAAATTGCAATATCTGCAGCCGAACCTCCACGTGAACGTAAATTTGTAAAGATTTCGTGTCCTGGAGTATCAATTACCAAAATACCTGGAATCTTATGTTCAACTTTACTTAATTTTTCATATAGTGGTCCACAAATTTTCTGTATAGTTTCTACTGGTAGAAAACTGGCGCCAATATGTTGTGTTATACCACCAGCTTCTCTTCCCTGTACACCAGTTCCACGTACTTTATCAAGTAATGATGTTTTTCCAGAATCAACATGTCCTAGAACAGACACAATTGGTTGTCGAATGCGCATTTTTGATCACTAAAATACCACATTCACTTCCTTATCAAAACTTTCGCTAGAGTCTGAGGCGTGGATAGAGTTTTCTGTTATACTAATACCAAAATCACCACGTATTGTTCCAGAACTAGCTTCCTTAGGGTTGGTGTTACCTATAATTTCCCTGGTTAGACTAACAGCATCATCACGTTCAATTATTGCAACTACAACCTCCCCAGACGTGATAAATGATACAAGTTCGTCAAAAAATGGCTTAGCACTATGCGCTGAATAGAATTCCTTAGCCATTTCTTTTGTAAAATTTAATGTTTTTTTCTTTGAAATAGTGAATCCTTTCTTTTCAAAACGTGAGAGTATTTGTTCTACCAGATTTCGTTTTACAGCGTCTGGCTTTACAATGATTAGTGTTTGTTCGGTCAACTTACTTTTTTGCTTTCTTAATTCCGCCTTTGACGTATTTTTTTGTCCATTTTAGCTTTCGAGGATCACGTTTTAGTTCAAGAGTATTTTTTTTACATTTAGAAGAGCAAAACCATAATACAGTTCCATCATTTTTTGCAAGCATTGTTCCTGATCCTTTCGCTACTGGACGATTACAAAAACTGCAAGATTTTACTAGCATGCTCATAACATTCACTACTTGATCTTTTTGGCTTCTCGTTCCGTTTCTCTTAATATTAGAATATCAGACATTCGTACTGATCCCTTTACATTTCTTGTAAGTACTCTTCCTTTATCTTTACCATCCAAGATTTTTACTCTAACTTGAATGACTTCTCCTGCAATACCTGTTCTACCTACAATCTGAATAACTTCCGCCGGAGTAAGCTCTTCGGTTTGTGTTTCTGTGCTCATGGTTCTGGTTTAGCTTCTGGTTTAGCTTCTGGCGGTTGTTTTTCTTTTGAAGCTTCGTTGGTTGTGTCTGCTGTTTCTATGGTTATTAATAAATCTCCTGTTTTTACCTCCTGCCCTTTTTTAATGTCTATGCTTTTTATGGTCCCGCTTACCTCTGATGGGATTTCCATAGATGCTTTGTCAGATTCCAAAACCAATATTATGTTATCTTTATTTATCTTCTGTCCTTTGGAAACCGAAACCTCGCTTATTGTAGCAGATTCTATTCCCTCTCCAAGGTCTGGCAATATTACTTTCTTTAGTGTTTTCATTTTATACTGTTATAGGGTTTGGTTTTTCAGGATCAATGTTATATTTTTTCATTGCTTCCTCAACTTTTGACATATTAATAGCGCCTTCGTTTGCCAAGGCTCTTAGCGCCGTAAGAACTATATAATACCTGTCTATTTCAAAAAAACGTCTAAGATTGGCCCTTGTGTCGCTTCTTCCAAAACCATCTGTACCAAGAGAATAAAAAGATCCTGGCACATATGGTGCAATTTGTTCTGCTAGCATTTTAACATAATCAGAAACGGCTATTGTTGGAACGTTGTTTTTGCTAAAATTTTTATCAAGGTGAGATTGTTTTTGTTTTTCTGTGGGGTGGGTTAAGTTCCACCTTTCCGTTTCTTCAGCGTCTCTTCTTAATTCGCTAAAACTTGTAACGTTCCAAACCCCCGGGTCAACACCCCAGTCGTTTATTAATAAATCTGCGGCTTTTAGGGTTTCTTTCATCAGGGGGCCGCTACCCAACAGCCTAACGGTTGGGTTTTTGGTTGCTTTAATTTTATATAGACCTTTTACTATGTCGCTGGAAACGCCAGCAGGAATCGGCGGGTGTTCATAGTTTTCGTTTTCAACTGTGATATAATATATACAATCGTTGTTTTTTTCATACATGTCTTTTAATCCGTGGTGAACAACTACAGCAATTTCATAACCATAAGACAGGTCATATGCTTTAATATTTGGCGTGACTGCTGCTGCCAAATGACTGTGGCCATCTTGGTGTTGTAAACCTTCACCGTTTAAAGTTGTTCGGCCAGCTGTTCCGCCAATTAAAAACCCTTTTGTTCGCATATCACTTGCGGCCCATATAAAATCCCATATTCTTTGAAAACCAAACATCGAATAATATATATAAAAAGGTATCATGTTTACGCCATTTAAACTGTAGCTTGTGCCCGCAGCTATAAATGATGATACAGCCCCAGCTTCGTTAATTCCCTCTTCAAGTATTTGGCCTTCTTTGGTTTCTTTATAATACAAAAACTGGTTTGAGTCAACGGGATCATAGAGCTGACCGCTGTGTGCATAAATTCCAAGCTGACGAAATAAGGGGTCCATCCCAAAAGTCCTCGCTTCGTCTGGAATAATTGGAACGATATTTTTTCCTATAGATTTGTCTTTTGTTAATAAAGTTAAAAGCCTCACATATGCCATTGTTGTAGATATTTTTCTATCACCAGCGCCGTCCAAAAGCTCTTGGAAAATGGAAATGCTTGGTATTTTTATTTTAGGCCCTTTTGGCTCTCTTTCAGGAACAAACCCCCCTAATTTCTTTCGCCTATCTAATAAATATTTTATTTCTTTACTGTTAGACCTCGGTTTATAAAAATATGCTTTTTTTGCTTGTTCGTTAGTTATGGGTATATTAAAACGGTCTTTAAAATAGACCAATTCTTCCTTATTAAGCTTTTTCTGTTGGTGGGTAATGTTTTGCCCTTCACCTGCTTCTCCTAAACCATATCCTTTTATTGTTCTAGTAAGAATCACCGTCGGCTTACCTTTTGTTTCAACAGCTTCTTTAAATGCAGCAAAAACCTTTACCGGATCGTGGCCGCCAGCCCTTAGGTTTTCTAGCTCTTTATCGCTTTTCCCTGCAACCATATTAAGCAACTCGGGGTATTTTCCCCAAAAATGCTCTCGAAAATAAGCCCCACCCTCTACAACATACTTCAACAAATCGCCATCAACTATTTCCTCAACGCGTCTTAAAAAGAATTGTCTATCTTTATGGTTAATATACTCATCAAAGTCAGACCCCCATATAACCTTAATCACATTCCAACCTGCGCCGCGGAATGCACCCTCAAGCTCTTGAATAACCTTGCTGTTACCTCGAACTGGGCCGTCCAACCTTTGTAGATTACAGTTAACAACAAAAATAAGGTTGTCTAGTTTTTCTCTTGCGGCAAGCGTTAACCCTGATGTTGCTTCTGGTTCATCCATCTC
>LULM01000149.1_pt1 | contig 15217 bp, 35 predicted proteins | sample 728151 | NCBI WGS metagenome assembly LULM01 (sample SAMN03860289, study PRJNA289734) | marine metagenome | biome: seawater column; feature: ocean; material: water; isolation source: Red Sea water column Station 149 - depth 200m | place: Saudi Arabia: Red Sea | collected 2011-10-15 | depth 200 m
ATTCAAAGAGTGTTCTTGATGAGTTATTTGCAGCGCCCGGATCATTAATCTCTAAAAAAGCATTAGAACGAGATATAAAAAATATGCAAAGAGCATTAGACCAAACTAAAGAAGGTGATGCAGGGGTCATGTTGTTTGGTCAAACTGATCCTAGGTTGTCTGGTTTTGCGGTATATCCACGAGAGGAATTAAAAAGTTTAATCCAAGAGAGAAAAAAAGAATTAAAACAAAGAAAATTTAATACTACTCAACAAAAAACCTCCAATCAAACAAAAACTATAAGTGATTCTGGTAGTGGATTAGGTGTAAAAAATGCTTCTTTTACTGGAAGTGTTGCAGAATCTCCTCCAACAATAATTGCATCAAAAAATGGTGATGTAATTCATAATAATGCTAATGCAGGATTTACATATACAGTTCAAGCAGGAAATCTTAATATATTAGATACTGAAACACTTCAAGTCTAAGATACATAATATAGGATTTTAAATTGCCACATTTCATTTTTGATTCGTGCATTGGTTGTGATATCTGTTTACCAGTTTGTCCCACAAAAGCAATCACAGGCGAATCAAAAGAAATATATAAAATCGATCCTACTCTATGTATTGATTGTGGAGTATGTGGTAAGTATTGTCCTGCAGCTGCAATCCAAGATGATTTCGGAAATATCATAGAAAGTATCAAACACAAAGATATGCCTAAGGCTTATGTCTTAGAAGAAAATTGTACTGGTTGTGTATGGTGTGTAGATATTTGTCCATTCGATTGTATCATTATGTCTGATTCATCAGTCGAAAGGGATCATAGTCAAGTTGCTGTAGTAGATGAAAGTGATTGTGTAGGTTGTAGATTGTGTGAAGAAATATGTAACAAAGGAGCAATCATAGTTCCGAAACATTCTAACGAGGCTGAATATATGACTCCATTTATGCATGAGTTTGTTACCTCACCTTTAAGAGCATATTAATAGACAAAAAAGTAGGGGGACAACTTTGCGTTGCCCCCCTTTTTATTTCACTTCCCGGCGGGGTAATTTCATGGTCGGTGAAATAAAAGTCCTATCTCAACATTAAATTATTTATAATATAATCAATCTTGTTCTGCGAGTTTCTTAAAGTAACTCATAGCATCATCAGACTTTTCATCTGTAGAGACAGGTTGTTCTATAGGTATATCATCAGCACCACCTGCAGGACCGAACTTCTCTGCGTGTTCTAATACTGTTTCAGTTACATTCGATACAGCACTTGCAGAAGTATTACCAACGATTTCATCAAATTTTTTCTTTAGTTCTTCATAAGGTTTGAAGTTAGATGGGTCGACAAACTGTTGTAGAGCGTGTTCAGCCTTCCATACAGCTTCAATCTTATCATCATTACCTTCAAAAAGTTCAGTTATACCTTCAAACTCTGACTTATCGTAGTTTGTAAAACCTTCTACTTTACGAATTTTTAGTTTGAAGTTTGCACCTTTCCAAAAGTCAAATGGATTGATTGCTTGTTCGTCTGCAAATGCAGGAAACATAACATCATTAATCTTATCAAATATCTTTTTACCATACTTGAATAGAAATGTTTTACCTTCGTTTTCTGGATTCGCTGGGTCTTTCACAACAAGAATGTTTGAAATATAGTTCAAACGTCTTTTACGTTTTCGTGCAAGTTCTTTGTTTGCTTCACTACCAGAGTTCCATAGTTCGTTGTTTGCATCAGATACAGGATCACTCTTACCTAATGTAGTAAGAGAGTTCTCTATATACCAACGACCTGACGGACCTTGAAACCCATGTGAAAACACTCGCACCCATGGTAGTTCTTCACCTTCAATCGCAGGAAGAAAACGAATGACTGCATAACCATTACCTGCCTTATCAACAGCGGCTCGCCAGTATCGTGTATCTTCTTGATATGTAGTTTTTTCTTTTTCTGGATTTGCGATTTTCTCTAGTTCTTTTTGTAGAAAATCGAAGTTGGAATTAGACTTCTTTAAATCTGATAGGGACATCATATTCTCCTTGTATAAAAATGTATTGTATCGTATCCACTTAAAACATAATATTATCGTATATAAATTTCATTGTCAATAGTATCATAATCATATAAAAAAATTTCTTCATTTACTTTCCATGTTTCTTTCTTAACTTCTCTAAGAACAACTTGTTCTTTTTTATTGCGGCTTTCAATCGGTCATCTTCTGTAACTACTTTCTTCTTTGGTGCAACTACCTTTTTCTTTGGTGCAACTTTCTTAATCACTTTCTTTACAACTGGTTTTTTCTTAGGTGTTGGTGTTTGTTGTGCCATACAACCAGCAAGAACACTAATACCTAAAACAGTTGCAATTGTAATTAATATCATTTTCATTGTATAGTCTCCATATAGTTATTTCTTTGTTGTAGATTTTTCTGTTTTCTTTGGTTCTTCAGCCTTATCACAACCGATAAGAACGCCAAAACTAAAGAGACAGATTGCTATCATAGATAGAATTATTTTCATCTATATTCTCCTAAAAAAAGTGTTATTATTATAATAACATTATTTAACTTCTTTGTCAATACCAATTCTTAATTCTGATTCTGTTTCTACTACTACTCTTGCACCACAAGATAATAAAGGTTTATCGTTTCCACCATAGATAACTTTAGATGGTCCAAGAATTTCTACTTCATGACAATAAGTATTCTTTCTTCCTTCTTTGATAGTCAACACAGGTTCGTTCTGATTGTGTTTTCTATTAGAACGTATCTTGTGCATATTTACATGAATATATTTTTTCATCATTTATCCTGTCTTAGGTCCGCCAAACTCTCTTTCATGTTCACTAGGAAGTTGAGACCGAAGTATCATATTTTCTGATTTGAGAGCCTCAATCTCTCTTTTTGCCTCTGCTAAACTTGCAGAAAACATTTTTACTTTTATTAATGCTTCTGGATAGTATCTATGTTTTATCCAATCCATTTCTTTCTTCTGTCTCCTTTTGAAATTTTTGAATTTTTAACTGCAAAACTTTTCTATATTTATCTGTATTGGAAAGAGGACCGCTTTCTTTTACAAGAAATGGTGCATATTTTGTACACTTTCTTTTCAGTTCTTGCCACACAATATCGTCTTTCATATCTTTATCGAACTGTGGAAAGAAGTGTACAAGTTCGTTTATAATCATGAATGTTTCTATCTCAATTAATTTCTTCTGCAACATAATCATAATGAGAGGATGTTGACCATTATCTTGCATCTTGAAAAAATCATCAAAAGTCATGTTTTTATTTTCTAACATAGTAACCATAAACTTATCTGAATCATTATCAAACACATAAGACAAAGCATCAATCTTTCTTTTCCATGCAGAATAAATCTCTCTTGGTTTTACACCAGTCATATCACCAATCCAAAACTTAGAATCATATAACATATTTGCAAGAATCATTTCCGCAATCTTTTGTATAGGATATTTTCTTGCAAAACGTATAAAGAAGTATCTATCTTTTCTCTTACGAAAAGAGTCTACATTTACATTTGTCTTTCCGTTGTAGTTGAAAAAATTATAATCTTCTCTAGAAAAATGTGTTTTTATAGCAACATAGATTTTGTATGCTTCAAATCCACGTTGAATGGCTGTTGTCATATTGGTAACTTTCCTGTTTTAGGTAGAAAGTTGAGATTGGTTGCTTCGACTTCTAGTTTTTCTCGTAGAGGTTTTGATATTAATTTTGCAATCGTATCTGGTTCTATATTTCTCATTTCACAAAATGTAAGAATGGCGTCCATGTAAGATAACTTATCTTTCTGTACAAGACTTTCTATTTCTATTGCAAACTTCTTTGGTGAACGAAACTCAACTGCCATGATTATATTTCTCCTATTCAAGTAGTGGTGGTGATTGATTCGGTTGCCACGCTCAATCACCAAAGCGCCTCTTTACCGACTAAGCGGCAAGTGCATAACTACCATGATTTTCAGCAGTTATAGATTCGGGCCTTTATCGTGCCTGCCCAACACGAGCAACTCCAAATATTCGCAATCCAGTCTGTCGAAACCTTTTCACCCCCCTAGAATTTTTTATTTGTTATTGGTGGAGGTGACGGGAATCGAACCCGTGTCCAGAAAGTTTTAAATACCTTTCATAGTTGCCAGTTCACATACACATAATATAATTAGAATTTTTTTGTCTTTCCATTATTATCATCAAAAATAAATTGTGGTAACACTAGGCCAGCACCTTTTGATAAAACGCAACTGTAACCATTTTGAAAAATATTTAAGATTACATATACTTGCGATTTTAAATCTCCCCATGCAGATAATGCAAGACCACTTCTCATAGGTAAAGCAGTTATTGGACTTTCTGTAACTTCTAAACCAAACGCAAATTGTCTTAAACCTATTTCATTCAAGTGTGTTGTTATCGCAAGAGTGGGATAACAAGGTAAATTTACTGTTATAAATTTGCCACCCTTTACTGGCGGTAATAATGATTCATAGGTTTGTTCTTTTTTATTTGGTTCTACTTTTTTAGAATGTTTTTCTGCAAGACTTGGTGTCGCCAAAAAAATAAAAAGAAATAAAAAGAGAACGATTCTCTTTAACATATTTTTTCCTTTTTAAAAGACATTACCACTTGTTGATTTATCTAATTGAGAGCCGGGATATTTTTTGTGAATATTTTGTAATACTTCTTTAAACCCTGTAGGTATTTTCGATACACCAACTCGAACAGAATCACAAATAAGTGGTGATGTGAGTAATTTATCTATTGAACCAGATTTGCCACAAGTCGGACATGGTTCTGATAGTGGCGCTTCTCGATTTGCAATAGTGTGTTGTTCATCAAAAATAAAATCACATTTTGTACATTGATAAGTGTATGTTGGCATTATTCAGTAGTTTCCTTTTCTTTGGTTTTTTGACGAAGATAATCTCGTTTCTTAGCATAGTCTGTAACATACCAACCTGTACCTTTAAACTGAATCAAAGGTGGAGAATATATTTTTTTAACTTCGCCTTCACATTTAGGACATAGTGTTATTGAATCATCATTCATACTTTTTGTTACTTCAAATTCATAATCACATGATGTACAAACATATTCGTATATTGCCATATTAGTTCCTCAAATAATCCTGACCATTTTTAAATGATTGTAATAAACGAACAAGTTCGCTGTTAGTCATAGTTTCTTTTACAAATTCTTTTTCTTTATCAGATAAATCTTTTGTCAAATCATTATCGAATAATTTTTTTAAGGGCGACCAATCTTCGTTTTCATCATCTGAAGCTGTGTTTGTCATTCTTTTACATTTCCTGTAAAGATATAATGTTTGACTTCTTCTTTTTCTGTTTCATCAAACTCTGGGCAAGGCATATATAATGCTTTGCGAAAAGATGCAATTGTTTCGTAATCAGATGCACCAACTTCTCTTAATGTTTCTAAATCTTCATTAAACCAATATGTAAATTCTAGTTGATGATCGTATTCATCACCGACAGGAAATTTTACAAATACTATTTGTGGGTTCATCTTTTCTGTATCATAAATTAAGTTGCCATCATATGGACCACCTAAAAGATGTATGGTGGGAATATGTTCATTTTTTGCTTCTTCTTCATCAATAAATTCATCAGATGTTGTCATTTTCTTCCTCATCAAAATCACTCCATTCTTTGAATGAGGTGATACGAGAAAACTCACGATCTTTTTTTCTTCGATTTCTTTTACTTGACTCTTTAAATATTTTATTTTTACCTTGCGTATTACTGTTTTTCTTTTCGTTCTTCTTGCGTAATCGAAAATCTCGCATTTCTTTTCTACTGTTCATGATCTTTCCTATCTACAATAGTCTTTAAAGTATTCTGTTCCTAGGTAACGTCTATCACCAAATTCATCAATCTCATATACATCTCTTTGATAAGTACATATATCATAACGATAATATCTTCTATGATTATTAAACATACTTCCTAAAATTAAACCACTTATAATACCAATTGCGATTCCATTATTATGCCTTCTATGATGATGTCTGTGTCTTTTTCCTGCAAATGCAGAAGTGGTGAATAAAGTTATACTCAAAATAATTATTATAATTGATAAGATTTTTTTCATTTTATTTTCCTATACAGCCAATAGTAATGCTTTTAATAATATTGCTAACCACTCAGGCATAAATTTCTCCTAATTAAAGTTTCATATTTATTTATAAGTAGTTCTTATACTATTATCTCATGTTATTATGAGTTTGTCAAGACCATTTTTATTCTTCATCATCATATAATATAAACAATTCATTATCATCTTCTTCACTAATAATCTCTACTGTATTGTGTGATGGATCATTTACATAGATAAACTTTGTATCATCTCTATGTTTATCAATATCACCAAGGTGTTGGTATTCTGATATGTCTCTTGCTTCAATAGCAAAATGGGAAGGGTGTTCGTTCTTAGTGGTTAACGCTAGACAGGTATTCTCAAACTGTATCATAGCCCAAGTATTATCGTGATATTCTACTTCACAACTAAAATTGTTTGTGTACCATTTAACTGATTCTTGTATATCTTCAACTTGGATTGCTACATGATGTAGTCTATCTAGGTAGTCTGCCATATACTATCTTCCTTTCTTAAAATATTTCTGGTGGGCGAATTTATAAAATTTAAAGTCTGTTGTATCTGTTCCTAGTTTTAATCTTTTACCTCTAAAAAGATATCTACCACTTCGTAAAGAATTTTTCAATGCATTTAGATTTTTTGCTGTTTTCTTTTTATACTCTATTTTATGTACACGTGGTTCTGTTTTACCATCTTCAGTAATCCATATAAGAATATATTTCTTTTCTTTTATAGTGTAGTAATGTAGTGTAAATTCTTTGTATATTTTTTGTTCGGTTGCATAGCCTTCGATAGACTGTATTGTAATATATGTATAAAAACTTAAAAATACAAATAAAGGTATGAACAGAGAAACAAACAAAATTTGTTTTCTTGATTCAATCATCACCCATAAACAAGTAACTGCAAATGTTATTAACGTAAATATAAAAATGGGTTTTGATAAAAATGATTCTATGAACTCATTCATTTTTTGCCTCTCCCTTCCATCAAGAAATCAGAACCAAGTGGACCTGATGATACTCTTTTTGGTATTACAAATTTTCTTGGCAGAAAATTAAAAGATTGTAGTTTACCTTTTGCATCTAATTTTATTCTTACAACTGTGAGTTCTTCTCCTGATGCAAAAAACTCAATTTGTTTTGTGTATAATATTTTATAAGGATTCAATCTTACGATTTCGATCTTTCCTTTTGTTATACTTTTAGTGTCTTTATTATACACATGAGTATTAATAATATACTCGCCCGGAATGATACCACGCAGAGTTATTACTTCTCTATTGATTGGTATAACTATCTTTGTACCATTAATATATTCTGAATCGTTTATTACACCAAGATCATCTTTATCTAAATGCATAAACCCAGTAGCCATGGAACGAAAACTAACTATATTTTCATTCGGGTCTTTAACCCACAAATCAATATCATCAGATTTGTTATGGTCCCATTCAAGTGTAATGAGTATGTCTGCTTTTGGTTTTACAGGATTCTCAGCCTTCTTCTTTGGTGTAATCAACAGATAACTAATAATAAAAAGAAAAACAAAACCAAGAGTAAGATTGAAAAGTAAATCCGTAAAACCTAAAGTAGAACGATATTTTCTTTTGTTCATACCTTTTCCAGATTAACTAATTGTATTTTAAGTGAGAGTGAACACACAAGGCCTGTAAGTGTTGTCCATAGAGCAGTAGACATACCAGTTGCCATACTAGACAATGCACGTTGCAGAGTTCCAATATTTGTCATATCAATCGCACCAAAGGCAGAACCAAGAACAATAATAAAACCTGATACTGTTCCAATCATACCTAGTGCGAGACAGGCTTCTGATATGAACCAACCAACGTCTGTATCTATAACATCATACACATACTCTTGTGTTGCTTGATAAGTCCGTTTGCCGATCCATATAGTTGTGAGAACAAAGACAAGCATAATCAGAAAACTAATCTTTGTCTTATCGTTTTGTAATATTATATTATACAAATCCCAATAATACGCAGATATTGCAAAACCTAGTTGCAAAGAAAAAAACAACCACCATCTCATAAAGGGTGTCTTGAATTGTGTAAAAAAACTTTCAAAGTATTCTCGTAACATTTTAGCTCCCTAAATTGTCCTTCATTTTTTGCGGTCTATTTGCAGTTGGTCTATCAACAGTATCATACAATCCTTTTTCTGTAACTACTTTTCGATACCCTGTTGGTTTGTATGTAGTGTAATATATTTTGCCATTTATTTCTGTATCGTATCTTTCTGTTCCTGCTCTCCAATGCATTTGAATTACTTTGCCTGTAGCAAGAACTCTTGCGGCTACTCTTTCACTTGGTAGATAGACTCTCATTTCGACAGGAATATTTTTTATATTTCCATCTGCATCTTCTTCTATGATTGTTGTAACTCTATCATCAAGTGTTTCTTCTTCGTTTGTGTTTAATAATTCTACCATTTATTCCCCTTCTTCGTTATTTTCCTCTTGATCTTCTGTTACTATTTTTGCCTTTCGAGTTTTTGGTTTCTTGGGCTTCTCTGGAGGCATTTCAAATAGTCCCGGAATTGCTTCTAGAACTAATCTTGGTGTAAGTCCATTAATCTTCGATTTCTTTTCTATCATCTGTAAAAGTATTTCTGCTTCATCTGCATGAACAGATTCTAACATAGTTATGAATATTTCTTCTTTCTTCATTTGTTTTACTGCTGTATTATTTTTTGTTAGATAATTAAACTTTCTAGTTTCTCTAAACAAACTTGAAGGTGTTATTCCTTCAGGTGCATCATCAGCACGAAACGGTGGTCTTGTTTTTGGTAATGCAAATTCTATTTTTGGATCAAATGTTCCTTTTAAAATAGACCGTAAAGATTTAGAGTTATGCATCTTCAATAAATCTATTCTCGCCTGACGACTTGTTGCATCATTAACGAGTTTTAATACTTCTGATATTAATAATGTAGAACCCGGCATTTAAAAATCTCCTATATTTTCCATTAAATTCTTTAATTGTTTATCAATAAAATATGGCATCAACTTACTGCGATCACCATTTATTGGTTTATCATATTCTTCTAGTATCTGTTGTTCAATTGATTCTGGTACAAAATCTAAATCAATAAGTTCTTCATTTCGTTTATAGTTTCGTAACATTTCTTCTGTACAAAATTCTTCTGGCTTCATACCTAACCATTCATTGATTCTTCTTTTAATGAGTGGTCGTTGTCTGCCACCATTCATGAACGTATCGTCTTTCGATAGAAAGTTTGGTACGCCATCACTTCTATCACCTCTCATAATCAGTTCTTTTATAAACTGTTGAGGGTTATCATTACGAATATATTTTTTCTGTATCGGACTGTATTGTGCTACATTCGGATACTTTTGCAACTGTACAAAATCTTTATCGCCAGAAAGAATCAGAATCGGATTTTCTTGAGAATGATGTTTTACTATAATAGCAATAATATCATCTGCCTCAGTAGATTCGACTTCTAATGTTTTATAAGGAAAGGTTTCAGACAATTCATCTTTGATTCTATTTAATGATTCAAAAATAGAATTCCAATCTAGGTCAGATTCTTCTCTTGTTTTCTTTCTTGAAGCTTTGTAATATGGAAACTTTTGTTTTCTCCAATAGTTTTTATTATCACAACAAAGAATCATTTCACCATATTTGTTCTTAAATTGCGACCTGTACTTTCGTAAACTATTTAAAACCATGTGTCGTACAAGGTTTTCGTTTATTCCGTTATCACCGTTTCCCATGTAACCAATTTGTCTCATGAGATTCGATATCATAATTTGATTCAAATCAACAAGTATCATTTTATAATCCTTTTAATTGTATCTCCTATATTATATATATGCGAGATATTCGTCAATAACTTCAATCATGTCTGGGTTGTCAAAATTGAGTTTGATTTTGTTCATAATTCGTTTTTTTACTTTGTGTTCATTAAATAATTTCTTCATTCTACTCTTATTAAATTTATTTTTTTCTAACTGTTTGTCTAACTCATCAGAAAATATATCTGTTAATCTTTCTATTTTGGCTGCTGTTAGAGCCTGAATATCTATCTTCGGTCTTTCTTTCTTTTCTGGTTCGGGTAAAGTTTTGGAATATTGGATTAATTCTTTAAGTTTTTGCTTAAAAAACCTTGCGCTTTTTTTCCATACAACGTGTTCAATATCTGTTTGTAAAGATATCATTCTTGCAACAGAACCAATAACGCAAAATTTATAATCTTCACATCTTCTCACTATGTTGATTAATTCTTTAGGTTCTTTTTGTTCTTTTAAATAATCAATGACAAATTGTTTTTGTTGTTTATTATTTGTATTTACATTATACCAATTAAAGGCTCTTGAAATTTCAGAAGAAAGTATTTGCCTTTGCAACTCTTTGTTATCCATCTTTTCTACTTGACCAACATGAAACATACGTTTATAAGGATAGTCTTTCAGTTTTTTAAATTGTGCTGGTTTCAGTTTATTGTAGATACTCAACTGAGGTTCTTCTGCAAATAGTTTTTTCTTAGCCAATGATATATCCTTTATTCAAAAATTCGATTATGAGTATTATTCACTTTAACAAAAGTAGCACATTTTGACAAGTCTTTTATTCTCTCTGCACCAACGTATGTGCAGGCAGAACGAATACCACTTAAAATATCTGAAATCGTATTTTTAACTCTACCACGATATGGAACCACTACAGTCTTACCTTCTTCTCCACGATATTCACGATTGGAATGTCCGTGTCGATCCATAGCAGTTTTTGAAGCCATACCATAAAAGGTCATTCCTATAGGTTTTTCTGCTGTTATTCGTTCTGATTCGTTTTTGTAAATATATTCACCATCACATTCATCATGACCTGCTAACATACCACCAATCATAACAAAGTCTGCACCACCTGCAAATGCCTTTACAATATCACCAGAAGAATTGCAACCACCATCTGCGATAATATGACCACCAACACCATGTGCGGCATCTGCACATTCCATCACAGCACTTAACTGTGGATAACCAATACCTGTTTGTATTCTGGTTGTGCAAACACTTCCGGGACCGACACCAACTTTAATAATGTCTGCACCTGCAAGTATAAGTTCTGAAGTCATATCACCTGTAGCCACATTCCCTGCGATTATTGTTGCATCAGGTAATAAATCTCTTGTTCGTTTTATCGCATCTACAAAGTTTTTTATATATCCATTTGCAACATCTAAACCAACAAATCCTATCTCTGGAAATGAGACTGCAAGATTTTCTAATACAGATATTTCTTCCTCTGATATACCAGTCATAGCACAAATGTATCTGCATTGTGTTTGTTTTTCCCACAAGTCAAAATAGACATTATGTTGTCTTGCAATACAAGTAATCATTCTATATTCTTGTAAAACTTCATGCATACCAAACGTACCTGTCGTGTCCATATTACTTGCCATAATAGGAACACCTGTCCATTCTTTTTGACTATGATAGAATTTATATGTTCTATCCATATCCACATCAAACTTAGAAGTAAGTGTTGACCTCTTTGGTCGGATTAGAACATCTGAATAATCCAGTTTTATATCATCTTCAATTCGCATTTTTTCTCTTTCCTATTTGAATTTCTTTTTCTTTTCTATCAGTTCTTATATTTAATACTTGATTTGATTCCATATCAAACCATCTATAGTTATGACCTTCACCATCATGATAAGAAAGATAGATAAGACTATCCAAACGAAAAGAACGCCAACCTTTGTTTTCTAAATCCCAAACAGGAAGAACTTCTAGATTTTCTTTTCTAGTTTTTGCTTCATTATTTTCTTCTTTGATGGTGGTGTTCTCGAACATGGCAGGATTCAATGTGCATTTCATTATTCTAGTTTCACCATTTGCTTTTTTAAAAGATACCTTACAATCATGTTCTAATAAAACTTGTATCAATATTTCACGGTTTCTTAAATCAACTCCCATTATAAAACTCCTTAATTATTCTCCTCTGAGAAAATAGTATTTCTTGGTCTCGACATAAAAGAATACTTCATAAACATATCAATAAATCCACCTGCAGCCAATACAGAGGGCGGCACGTTTTGAATATCTTCCAATTCAATATCATCAAAAGATTTATCAAGTTCTTCAAAACTTTCTGGATTTACATGAATTTCTATTTGTGCATCTTTACGAAAAACTACACAACATTCATCTTTCTCTAATTCAATATCATAGTTTGGGTGAAATTTAAATCCATATATTTCTATACCTTCTTCTTTTTCGTTTTCATCATAATCAAAATCGTCTAAGGACATTCTACACTCCAGTTAACCATGGAATTACGAATATTAATACAAGACCAACAACAACACAATACATTATTACTTGAATCAATTCGTGTTTTTCTAACATAATTATTTATCTCCATTACATATTAGTGTATGCAACCACAAGAATATCTCGATAATTTACGTCTGCATAGAAACAAACTTTTTTGAACCAATCATTTTTTTCACTAAAAAAATCAATGGCACTATTATAATCGAGTCTATCTTGTTTATACATTTTTATTCTTCTTCTTATTTTATTACCTTCTTTATTAGACATAGTTTTCAACAGTTGTTTTCTTTCTTGTAAAGGAAGATTTGTGAGTTTTTCATCTTCTTTATTTAACTCTATTTTCAAATCTTCCAATCCCTGTTGAATGATTGCCAACCATAAAGCAGGTTCTTTTTGTTCAATTGTATCTTCTAAAGATTCTACAATCATAGGCTAGTTTTCTCCTTAATAAGTGCGATTCTTGGATCACTAGGATTCTTAGATTTATAGTATTCTAGTAATGCTTTAATTTCTACTTGGGGCATTTCTTTAAGTAATTCTCCCAGTTCTTCACAACTAAATTCATCTATTAAACCCATCTTCTGAATTCCTTTAAACACAATCATATAGAATATCTCCTTTTAGTATTCTAGTTCATCTAGTTCATCATCATCTAATGCCATCAATTCTTCTATTTGTTTATCGGACAAATATACAAGTTCCTCAGGTGCAAGTGGTGCTTCCCATTCTTCCATTATAGAATTGATATATCCTAGAGGAACTTTTTTGATATCTTTTACACCTTCTTTGTCCATAAAAAACTGTTTAGTTTCTTTTGGTATTTGTTTATAAGTTTTAAACGCCATTATATAATTTCTCCTCCATCTGAAAAGGCAAAAACAAGTAGTGCTACAATAACTATTACACCTATTAATGACATTGGTAATTCCTTTCTAATTAAAGTATAAAGGGCCTGTCCATTTAATTTTATAGTTACCTTTTAAGACATTACCTCTTGCACCGTTTTTCGCAGGTGCAGTCCAAGTGTTTGCCTTTAGAATATCGCCTTCTTCAAACCCACCATACTTACCAGAAACAGTACCAGATTTTTTGACGATAAATGCTTTGGCAGAACCTCTACCAACGACTTTGATAAATTTCTTACCATCTATCAATTCAAATCCATCTATATATTCTTGTATCATTCTATCGGTGGATTCTGGTGGAAATGTTTGTTTATAATCTGCAATCATTCCTTCTTTTAAATTTTCAATACCTTCTTCAAGAGTTTCGGCTTGTTTTTCTACTATAATCATTATATTTTCTCCTTATGAATAGCAACAAATCTTCTATTAATCATTTCACATTTTGATGCCTTTCTTGAAAAGACACTTTTTTGTTTTGGTGGTTTAATATCTTTACATTTTTCAACTTGACCACCTTCGGCAATCCATTTTGCAATCGCTGCTTCTTTTAACAATTTTTCTTTTTTTTGTTTTGCTTCGTATTCAAGTCTTATAAAATCTCTCATTATCCTAAGAGCTCCTTATGAATTAAAGTAACATTATCATTAGAAAGTAAGGATACGATAGAATCCTCTGAACAATAAATGAAGTAAAGTTCGTCATTTTTTTCATATTCAACATAATATATCATTTTTTTATCACCTTTTTTATAATTATTATCATCATTTAACATACTTCTATTATAACAGGTTTGACTATAATGTCAATGGTTAATTTGGTTAAAATGCAATATTTTTGCATTATTTGCATTATTATCCAAAATAGTTTGATTATTCATATAATTTCGTTAACCATTTATCATATTTTGATATAGAAGGAAGTTTTGCTACATTATCTTCTAAAAATTCATCAATCAATTCACTTGGATCGCCATTATTACAAACTTCATATGGTATCAATCCTTCTTGACACATATATTCGTAAATAGCAAAAGACAATTCTTCAGAGACAACATTCTCTTTTTGAAATTTTTTAACGTCAGTTGCGTTTTCTTTTAATATTTCTTTTAATGTAATTGTTTTCATTATATTTCTCCTTCTTTTCTCAATTGAGTAATTAACATTTTAATAATCTTTGATTTCGGTGTCCAACCCTTTTCTTTTAATAGTTTTTGTATTTTTTCAAGTTTTTTTATTTGTTTCATTGTTTTCATTATATTTCTCCTTCTTATGAAGCCCTTCTTATTATAGTTGGTATACCGAATATTACGAATTGTATGATTATTAATTTAATCATCATTTCCATTACAAACTCTCCTTTATTTGAGTAGTAGAAAATTTAGGAGTTCTTGGAGGTTCTACTTCAGAGATTGAAAACATTATCAAACTCAACAAAACTAGAAAACTCAAAAACAACTTTTTCATTTTTTAACCTTTTTATTAGTAACAATCAATTACACTACTATTATGACAGGATTATAGAGAATGTCAATGGTTAATTTGGTTCAATAATGCAAATAATGCAAATTTTCCCTAAAAAAGTGCAAAAAGTTTGTAAGTGGTTGATTCTGTTTAGGTTATAGTGAAATCTCTTGTTTTGCATATTTTTGAATAAAATACGCATCTACGAGGTCTGTTACTGGATTTGATAGATTGGATTTGTCTGGAGTGATTATATCGTGCAGTTTTGTATTCGTTTCTTTTACATAGGCTTCATACATCTTTTCTTTATTGGCATTTCCTTTACCTGTGGCATATTTCTTGACTACAGATGGTGGAACTGATGTATATTTGTGTTTGGATTTGTAAAGTTTGTGTTTGAGAAGACCTG
>LULM01000169.1_pt1 | contig 14938 bp, 35 predicted proteins | sample 728151 | NCBI WGS metagenome assembly LULM01 (sample SAMN03860289, study PRJNA289734) | marine metagenome | biome: seawater column; feature: ocean; material: water; isolation source: Red Sea water column Station 149 - depth 200m | place: Saudi Arabia: Red Sea | collected 2011-10-15 | depth 200 m
TATCTTTATTTTTAGATTTAACTAGTGCAGTAAGCGGTACATCTTCGGTAAGATATAATAATACTGCACCAACCTCATCAGTATTTAGTCTTGGTTCATCAAGTTTATATAATGGTTCTGGAAATAATCTGATTGGTTACTGTTTTTCTAGTATAAAAGGTTATTCTAAAGTGGGGTCTTATGTTGGCACAGGTTCTGATGTTTTTATACATACAGGATTTAATGTTGGTTGGTTGCTTGTTAAAAATGCAGACAATACAAATGGGTGGTTAGTTATTGATACAAAACGATCTCCAGCAAATCCACAAGGTAAATATATATACGCAAATGCTAATAGTGCAGAGGGTACTGTAACTTATGGAGAATTTTTTTCAAATGGTTTTGGTTGGAAAGGAACATCAAGTGTAGCTGTAAATCAATCTGGAAATACTTTCATATATTATGCGATAGCAGAATCTCCATTTGTTAATTCTAATGGTGTTCCAACTAATGCAAGATAGGAGTTAATTATGCAATTATCAAAACACTTTTCATTATCTGAGTTTGAAAAATCATCTACTGCTACTAGACTTGGAATAAAAAACAAAGCTGGAAGTGGCGAGATTAAAAACTTAACTGATCTTTGTTATGCAGTACTTGAGCCTGTACGAGCCAAGTTTGAGAAGCCAATCTTAGTGACATCAGGATTTCGTAGTGAAGAACTTTGTGTTGCAATTAAATCGTCAAAGACGAGCCAACATACAAAAGGACAGGCAGTAGATTTTGAGATAATGGGTATATCAAATTTACAAGTCGCACTTTGGATTCAAAATAATTGCGATTTTGATCAGTTGATACTTGAGTTTTGGAAAGAAGAAGAAGGAGCAAACAGTGGTTGGGTACATTGTAGCTATAATGAGGGAAGTAATAGAAAACAAGTATTGACCTTTGATGGTAAAGAATTTAAAAATGGACTACCTGATGCTAAATGGTCAGGTGGTAAACTTTCAAACTAACAGGAGGAACTATGCCATATCATACAGGACATGGAAAGAAAAAAAAGAAAAAGAAAAAAAATAAAATGGGTAAAAAGAAAAGATAATGGTTAAAGTAGCATCAATTAAAAACATTATCAAAGGACTAAAACCTAGACAAAAAAAAACTATGCGTAGTCATGCTAAACATCATACACTTAAACACATGAGAAGTATGGCTAGAGCATTAAAAAAAGGTGCTACTTTTTCATCTGCTCATAACAAAGCTATGAGGTCAGTAGGAAAATGAGTGGATATACAACAACAAGTACTTTATCTGTATTAATGGATAAAAGACCAATGAGGAAAAGAAGAAGAAATGTCAAGAAAAAGAAAAAAAAGAAAAGTACCAAAAGATAAAAGAACAGGATTGCCTAAAAAATACTTATCAGGACTAAAAGGTTCAAAGAGAAGTTCAAGAGCAAGTCTGTTAAAGTCTATGTCCTCATTATACAAATCAGGTGCTACAATTCCAAGATCGATGTTTAGAGCGAGGGTAAAATAATGGCAAGAAGAAAACCACTATCTGCAAGAGTAGTTGCAACATTAAGAAATAAAGCCAAGAATAGAAAGTCTGTAACACTTGGTATGCTAAAAAAAGTTTATCGTAGAGGACAAGGTGCATATCTAAGCAGTGGGTCTAGACCTAGAACATCTATGGCGGCATGGTCTATGGGAAGAGTCAATAGTTTCTTGAGAGGTAGCAGAAAACATGATACTGATCTTCGTAGAAAGAGAAGAAAAAGAAGATGAAAACTAATAAAGAGAAATTTATAGAATTAGATGGTAAAATAAAATTAGTAAATCAAAAATTAGATTTAGTAATTAAAAACCATTTACATCATATGAAGAAAGACATAGATCGTATTTTATATGGTCTTGGTGCAGTTGGTATTCTTGTTTTAGGTCAATTACTTTACATTTTATCGAATTAATTGTACAAGTGATACTTGTATGGGTTATAAAAAAATCTTAGTAATAAGTGATATGCACTTGCCATATCAACATAAAGATAGCATCATCTTTTTAAAAGAAATAAAAAAAGAATTTAAACCTGACTATGTTGTTAACATAGGCGATCTATTAGATTTTCACGCAATCAATATGCATTCACATGACCCAGATTTATATTCTGCTGGACACGAATTAGACAAATCAAAAGAATACATAAAACAATTAGAAGATATATTTCCAGAAGTTACAGAAGTTGACTCTAATCACAGTAGTCTAGTTTATAGACGAGCATTAAAATACGGTATGTCAAAAGCTTTTCTAAAACCTTATGGCGAGTTTCTTGGAACTAGAAAATGGAAATGGGTAGATGATTTAACACTTACAATGTCTAATGGACAAAGATGTTTTTTTACGCATGGTCGTAGTGCTGATATTTTAAAGGTATCGCAAACAATGGGTATGTCTGCTGTGCAAGGGCATTATCATACGAAATTTTTAATCAGCTATTGGGCAAACCCTGACAACTTGTTTTTTGCTATGAATGTAGGTTGTTTAATCAATCAAAAGTCGATGGCTTTTAATTACGCAAAAAATTTTAAAACAAGATTTATTTTAGGTTGTGGTATCATAATAAATGGTGTACCAAGATTATTACCAATGGTTTTAAACGATAAAGGCGATTGGATTAAAAAACTAGTATGAGTAAGTCTAATAAGCTAAAAAATACCCTTTTAAAGAGCCATAGAGCTACGCAGAGCGATGATTCTGCATTTTCCGAGCAAGTGGGTGGAGATTGGTATAAGAAGCTAAAAATCCAACCTTTAGACTATGCTATGGATAATAATCTTAATGCTTGTCAAACAAAAGTAGTCAAATACATATCAAGATATAATTTAAAACACAAATCTATTAAAGATCAAATAAAAGATTTAGATAAAGCAAAGCATGTTATAGATATGTTAAAAGAAAAAATACAGGAGAAATAATTATGTGGTTGAATTTATTAAGTTTAGGTGTAAAGACAGGAGCAAAGATTTATCAAAACAAACAACGTACCAAACAGCTAATGTCTGACGCACAGATGTTACATGCTGAAAAGATGGCGAAAGGCGATATTGAATATAAAGCGAAAATTATTGAGAGTAATGATAATGGGTATAAAGATGAATTTGTACTTATTCTTATATCCATTCCTATTCTTATATTGGGTTATTCTATTTTCACTGACGATGTGGACATACGTAATAAACTAGATTTATTTTTTGAATATTTCAATCAGCTTCCCTATTGGTATCAAGCAATTTTTATTGGAGTAGTTAGTGCGATCTATGGTCTTAAAGGTGCTGACATAATGCGAAAGAAGTAGTATTATGATTAATGCTTGTAGACGCAGTAATAACAAATTTAGAATTACAATTAGAATCTAGATATAGTCCTTATGGACATTTCATATGTTTGAGATTTATTGATCTACGACCAACATTTCCAAAAATTAAAAGTACAATACATGAAATTACAAAATTTGAAGATGTGAAAGTTATTGATTATAACTATGATTATGAAGTGATTACTGAAGAAAGTAATTTAGACGGATTAGATATAGTTAGACATTGATGTGGCGATTTCTCGCCACACCTCCGACCGTTATTGACCCATAGAATTAAACTCTAAATTTTGCTTTAACTCACTTTGTAAAAGCATAATTTTAGTTTTAAGTTTATCCCATTCGGTTTTAGCTTTCATGTGGGTTTTTTTAGCTTGGTTAAGTTCTCTTACTAACTCTCTCATCATATCATCAGTAGCAATAAGATGTTTTATTTCTTCTGCTGATCTTTTTACTACGTCATCTTTTAAGCTGATAAAAAGTTTTGCATAATGCAACTTAACATCATCTTCAAGTTCGACAAGCACATCGTAAGCATCAGTAAACTCTTTAGACCTTTTATCTAAAGTTTGATTTATCTGTTGCCTATCGAAAGTAAGAGCATCAATATTAGAACTTACCATTAATCTCCCAACTGATGATCGTATTCTTCTGGATTAAACTCAGTAGCATCGCCCTGACTCCATTCTTGTTCAGATTGTGGCAACTGATCGTCCATATCATTACGAGCTTGTTTTGGCTGATTGAATTGTGGACTACTTTTTGACTTATCGTAATAAGGAAAAAGTTTAAATCCATTTATCCTATTATCCCAATAACCTTTCAAAACTAAATTTTGATTATTGAGTTCAACCGCTAGAATTAACTTATCTTTTTTTGTAGAGATAAGTTTAGCAGTTCCGCCATTACTACCGCTAGTGTTACCATTGTAACTTTTCTTTGGGTAGCTTCCTTTGTTGTACTGTGGTCTATTATATGCCATCAGATTCTCCTATGTTAATTATCCCAATACTTATTCATTGAAGTCATGATATCTTTTGCTCCAAGAAAAGCATTGAAAAGTTTTTTATTTAGAGGAATGTCTTGAACATCAATTCTCTTATCACTTTTTGGTAATCTAACCACAAGTGCTTTTGAGATTTTCTTTCCAGTTTCTTCCTCAAACGCAACCTTATATGCATTTAACTGTAATAGATAGTCAAATGATACTTGGTTACTTGTTTTAATATCAATTAAAACAAGTTTTTCTTTCTTGTCTTTTACAACAAGATCAAGAGTACCAGCATAATGATATTTTTCACTATATAATTTTTTCTCAATATATAATGGCTCATACTCTTGTTGTTCCCACCAAGCTAAAAACAAGTTCCAACAATTTACAACTCGTTTATCAACCTGATTTGGAATTACTTTATTTTTAAGATAATCTTCAACTAATCCATGAACAACACTGCCCACACTACCAGCCTCTTTCATTATCTTATCTGTGCTATCTTTTGCATCACTAAATATCTTTTCTAAAGACATTCTGTCTAATGCAACATTATTATCAAGCATAGAATTAATTTCTCTTTTAGCATAACCTAATGGAAATGTGATTTTCCAATTTGTTAAACCATCTTTAATTAATCCTTTAGTTGTTATGCCAGTAACACTTGGCACTTTTTTACCACCAACTTTGTATGTATGAGTTGGATCGTCGTAGTATAAAACAATACCATTTTCTAAATTGTATTGCATAGTTTTACCTCTCTAGTTTGTTTAGTTTACTAAATAAATCATTTACATTAAAATTGTAATACTTACTTAATGCAAATAATCTTGTAACAGATAAGTCGCCTTTTTCAAATTTGTACAATGAATAATCATTGAAACAAAACGAATTATCTTGCACAACTGACTCAACAGTTATGTTTTTCTCAAGTCTAACTAATTTAAACTTAAGACCAACTATACTTTTAAATAAATGATATGCTCTAGCTGGATACTTTTCTTTTTCATATTCAGAAAGCGCACCTTTTAATAAAAGTTTAGTTTTCTCTTTTTTATCCATACATTCCTTCCTAGTTTAAAACCGAGTGTCCACGATTAATTAAACATTTTCTATATATAGATTCGTGTTGCGTATCAGCAGTAGGACTTTCTACCCAGAAAACAATGCCACCCCAGAAAGTACTATTAGTATCAGCTACCATTTTACAATGTTGCAAATCATTAGTAATTTCTTTAGCTTTATCTTCATCGAAAGTACCACTACGTCCAGCAGTATCAATTACTGGATTGTACGCACAATTACTCAATAAAAGACTTACGAGTAAAAGGTTTATTGTCCGTTTCATGTTTCCTCTCTAGTTTATACTCCATCTTATTTTTAGCTTTAGACAAACATATGGAGTCATATTCATCTAGCCAATCAATAGTGCTACCACCAGTTTTTTTTATTATTCTGTTGATAGCACTAATACGTTTATCTTTCCAATCACTCACTTTGTTCCTCAAATTCAATTATCACTTTAACTCTGTGATTGTATTGACCATGAGCTTCTTGAAAAGCTTCAATTAATGGTATTAAATTTTTTATCATAATACCATCTTCCGATTGAACGTGTGCAACACATTCAAGTTTATTTTGCTTTTTACCATCTTTATATGGAAAAGCTAATGCACCGATATTGTATTCATCAATGTACATTTTTACTCCTTTTTCTAAGTTAAAAAATTAAAGCACCTAGTACAAAACCAACTGAAAAGCATATCCACTCTCTACGATAGTAAAGTTCTAATGCTTTCCATTCTTTTGTATTTTTACTAAAAATAAACATAAGCACTCCTTTGTTAGATTGATAAGTGGGGATTGCTCCCCACATATTTATAATTCGCCTCTTTTACAAAACTTTAATTCGTTTCCAAATCTAGTTTTATCAAAGACAGCCAAATCATTTTCATTTTCATTATACCTTATAACATATCGCCATAAATCGCCATAATCATCAAATATATCGTGTGCTTTGAGATATTTGGCTATGTTATGAACTCTATGTGGTTCAGCATAAATAACAAAAACTTTATCTCTAATTTGTTCTTCCTGTTCCATAGTAATATAAAAACCAACTTTATTAGGTTTCCATTCTTCTGGAACAAGACCTTTAAGCCAACCACATATAAAATTTTTGCAAGTTTCAGGTCTATCTTCATAGATTTTACAACCTACACCAATTTCACAATGTTGACACCAAGTGTACATTTTAGGTTTTAAGTTTTTGGGTTTCAGTATATGAGGGATTTTGCAACATAGATTGCAATCCCCACATTTACGATTCATTTTTTACCAAGAAAAACTTCATCAAAATTAACAGCTTTAGCCGTTTCTTTAAATGAATGTTTTAATATCCTATCGTTTTCAGATTTGATAGATAATTTAATATCTTCTAAATCTTCAATGATAGTTGTTAGTTGTTCTTTAAGATATCCTATAGGATATTCTTTTGAACTTTCAGTAGGAACTAAATCTTTTAATCTTTTAATTTGATTTTCAAGACCTTTTTCTTCTACTAACATTTGTTGTGGTTTGAAAGACATATTGTCTCCTTTTCTAGTTTAGTTTGAGTAGCTGACTCGTCAGTATCTAGGAACAACCCTAAATAGACAAGGGCAACTTAATGCCCTTGTTTCGTCTTATATTCTTACTGCCATTGGATTATGTGCAAAAACAATTAGACCACCTAGTTCTTGAAAGAATCTAGACCTTTGATCTGATTTATCTTCATCATTACCCAAGTTAGTTATTGCATTAGCAAGTTCATACTTTGATGTTGTAAAAGTATCGCCAACATAGTGATTTAATCTACCGAATATATCTGCTCTTTCTGATTCAGTAACACCATGTCGCTTTGCTAACTCTACAATTTGATGTGAGTTGATTTTTTGTTTTCTTGAATTTAATAATCCTTGAAAACTTTCTGTCCACACATCTTCGCTATTGACAAGATCAATTTGCTTTTGCATCTTCTTAATAATTGTTATGTATTGATCGTCATTACTAGCATCAATTACAATTTTACCAACATGTCTTGAATAAAATCTATTCAAGTATCTTGGAGCAACCATACCATTTGTACAAACTAATCTGTAAATAAATGGTTGAATGATTAAGCTACCACTACCGATTTCACTATTGGTAATTGTAATACCACTTTGAACGACATCTCCTTTATAAACTTCGCCTTCAAGTTTTTGGTTTACGGCAGTAATATTAATTGTATCTCTATCATAATGAGAATACTTAATATCTAAACCTAAATCCATAAGTTTATTAAGTGAGTGATTTGCCACAACATCGTTATCAATTCTTTTATAACGATTTGAACAAATTGCTCTAGCTTCTTTAACAGTTTCATACGGCGAACCATCTGGCTCAACTTCGTATGTTCTTAACATTAACTCTTTATCTTTACTTTTGTTAATCCAAAAGTTAAGATTGTGAGCAACGAGTTGTTGAGAAACAGGTAAGCATTTTCTTAAATACTGCGTACCGATTTCTAATTTGCCACATAACTGATTTAAAGAGTGGTCAGTTAAACTGAACTTTCCTCTAGTTAAATGATCAACTTCCAAATCAGGATAGTTGTAAACATTGTTTTCAGTTATGTTTATGCTTTTCATATCAACAAGATAATCTCTCTTGTTTTTTGTATCTTCATTGATATTGTTAAGCATTTCTTTTACATCATGACCTTTTTTCATGATTTCCTCCTAGTTAAAATTAATGCGACTGGCATCATCAGTAGCTATCCATCACGATAACTAGACAAATTGTATTTGTTTCGCCAATACTTGACTACATCGTAGGAATTACCCATCACTTTGCGAGGACTTCAGCTGATTAAAGAACTTTCTTGCTATTGCCAGAATGGGGGTGGAAGCCATTTTTATCGAACAAGAACTCTAGGACAAAACTTAGAATTATCGCCAACTGCTCTGAAAACGGATTTTATATGTTTAACGACGAGTTCCGATTTATACGTAGTCAATGGTACTATGCCAAATTTGACATAAAAAGCAAAAACTTATTTTAACACAAAAATGCCTGTATTTTGCCAAAAACACATATATAGCTAAATTATTACAACCTGATTATGCACAACTTATTTTATAGTGGAATCAAATGTTAAAATCGGATAAAAAAAAAGATAGAGCATTAAAATTCGAATCAAGTCATTTTTCTGCTCCCTTTCTAGTTAATGGTGGCGAGTTTCCGATTTCTCGCCACTTAACAATCAAACACAAACAGGAGCAATTATGCTAAACGAAGAACACAAGCAGTTCAATTTATCTGTTGGACAAAAAATCAAATCAAGAAGATTAGAGTTAAACAAAACTCAATCTTGGTTAGCAAAAAAAATTGGAGTTACTTTTCAGCAAGTGCAGAAGTACGAGAAAGGCTCTAATGGTACAAATCCATTTAATTTATTACAAATTGCAAAAACATTAAAAGTATCAATTTTGTATTTTTATTTAGATGGTGTTTCAACATCTTGCGTTATGGATGTTTCAAGAACGGAAGAGCCATTAATATTAACTCAAGAAATGGAAATTGAAAATGATCAAAGTTCAAGTAGATAAAGTATGGTTAGGTAAAGTAAGTGTAAGAGATTACATTTATAAAAAAGCATTAAGAAAAAAAGAATCATTAGGTATTGTACATGGTAAAGAATATATGTGGATTCCTTATGATAAATTAAAATCTGCAAAAAGCTATACAGATCAGAATTTTACTAGCAAATTTAATGGTAAAAAATATAGACTTGTAGATTTTGAATGGAAGCCTTATAAAGATAATAACCCAAATCAAGAGAAACTTTTATGAGTAATGATTTTTTAGACATACCTAAAGACGATGAAACTCAACAACCAACTCCTGAAGAACATTATTTTTCTCGATCTAAAAATCAATGGCTTATGGTTTCTGATATGTCAGATATGCATGTTAGAAGAGCATTTAAAAGACTGTTAAGAATGATACGATTAAATCAGTTAGTTGAAGTAGAAGATGTAACTAAAAACACAATTTATCAAGTTAAGATTACGGAAGAACTTAATAAAATAAAAGCACATTGTGAAGAAATAAAGAGAGTCGTAGATGAATAAAAAAGAATGGGAAAAACATTGCAAGTGGCTAGATACTTTTAGAGGTAAAATTATTACTGATAATTTTCTTTATAAAGATTATGTCAAAGAAGAAAAAAAAGATAAAAAAAAGAAAACAAAGAAAGGTTAGTGGCTATTATATTGCTAATGGTAAATTAACAATTCTTTATGAAAAAAAAAGATAAGATAAGATTTGACAAGCTAAAACAAATTGGATGTATTGCTTGTTCCAAATATGGTAAGGTCAGTGAGCCTGTGATTCATCATATACGAAATCATACAGGATTATCAATTAGACCTAGCCATGATGATACGATACCATTGTGTCCACTTCATCACAATATGGGTAGGAACTCTATCCATTTAAATAAATCAGGCTTTGAGCATTTGTATGGCACTGAAAAACAATTACTCAGAGAAACAAACATAAAAATAGAACAACTAGAAAGGAAGGATATATTTTATGGAAAGGGAAGTGAATAAATTTCATGCACTGCAATTATTTACAGATACATTTAGTGCTGAAACAGTACATTTAACAAATGAGCAAGTAGGAATATATATTAGATTATTATGCTTTGCTTGGACTAAAAATACTAAACCATTTTCAAGTCAATCTGCATATAGAATATGTCAGTGTATTGATGATAGTTGCAAAAGCAATGTTTTAGATATTTTGAAAGAATTTTTTAAAAGAGATTATAAAGAATTTGAATCAATTGCGATAAATCATGAAGATACTTGGACTCATAAAAGACTAGTAGAAGAACATCAATATTTGACAGATAAATACAAGAAAAGGTCAATGGCTGGGAAGAAAGGAGCAAGTATTAGACATTCTGCTAATGGCAAAACTTTAACTCCTATACCTAATCCTAATCCTAAACCTAATAATAAATATACTTACACTGATGTCTTTGAAAAGATATGGAATAATTTAATTAAAAAAAGAGGCTCTAAATTTAAAGCACAAGAAGTGTTTTACAAATTACATAATGAAATAGATGGCATACAGCACCATCTTGCAGATATTTTTAATAGACAAATGCAAGATACAGAGGACAAATTTGTGCCACATTTCAGCACATGGCTATATCAACGAAGATGGGAGGATTATGAAAATCAAGATAAATCAACAACAATAATTAAAAAAATGGAAAAGTTAGGCTATGTATTTAGGCACACAGAGGCAAATTTTGATTACTTTAAAAAAGATGGAATTGAGTATAAAATAGACAAGTATGATAAAGACCATATTATACATAGGGTGGAATGAAATCAATTTTAAGGATATTTAAGTATGCTCGTAGAAGAATAATAGCTTTAGCAATAGAGAATCGTAGGTTGAAAGCAAGGTTAGAAATCTATCAAGCGATAGTAGAATCAGATATAGAAACGAAACAATGAAACAAAGTAAAAAGTCAAAATATAGACATATTACAATTAACAAAAAAAAATATTATTTTTATTCTATAAAATGGCTTGATATTTTAGGCGATAGTGGGCATTGTACTGCACAAGAATTTAATAACATGAAACCAGCAGAAATGAATACAACTGGCTATGTATATAGCAAAGATAAAAAGTACTTGAAAACTTTTGCAAGTTATGATGAAAACGAAGAACAGTTTAGCGATAGAAATGTATTTCCTATCGGAGTTGTAAAAGAAATGAAAAGGATACTTATATGAAAATTGAAGAAGTTGATATTGATTTAATCAAACCATACAAAAACAATCCAAGAGAGATACCAATGGAATCAGTACAAAAGGTTATGAACTCTATAAGAGAATTTGGCAACAATCAACCTATCGTAGTTGATAACGAAAATGTAATAGTTGTAGGACATACTCGTTGGAAAGCATTAAAACAACTAGGCAAGGCTAAAGCTTTTGTAGTAAAAAGGGATTTTCCAAAAGGTCAAGCTATGGCTTATCGTATAATGGATAATCGTAGTGGCGAGGAATCTAAATGGTCAAATAAACTATTAGCATCAGAGTTAAATATATTAAAAGATGAAAACTTTGATTTGCAATTAACAGGATTTAATTTAACAGAATTAGAAAACCTAGCAAATGACAAAGAATTAGGCTTTGTACAAAACTCAAAAGAATTAAAAGAAAATTTTAATGTTGACTTTCCTGATGGTATGGAAGTTACACATGTTAAAATGGTACAATTATTTTTAAATACTGAAACTGAAAAAGATTTTAAACTTTGGTGTCAAGAATTGCAGACACAATTAGGTACTGACAATTTAACAGATACGGTATATACAGTAGTTAAAAATGCATACAATAATAGCAAAAGCTAAATATACAGATCAAGAAATAAAAAAACTCGAGGGTTACTTTATACAAGATAACCATTATGATCAAATCATAGACTATGATTGTGATGGCTATAAAGAAGATGGTAGTCCTTTATTTTTTTTTAGAAAAAATGTTATTCCAGCAAGTATATGTGAACAAGCATACAAAAACTTAAGAACTGCCACTGCAAAAGGTGGCAACAGAGGTAGTGCTGGTGGAGTACCACCTGATAGAAAAAACACTAACACAATGAATTTAAGATATGATGACAAAGGCGAACTTGTACCAGAAAAAACAACAGGAAAAACTAGGGGATTTAAAATAAAAAAAGATGGTACTATTTCTAGGTTTCATAGTGCATTTCAACAAGTAGATAGTGGTATTGCTGGATACTTTGATAGACAAGTTAGGTTTCCATATTGCAGACAAACAATGTTTAATATGAACAAGTTTGATAAATTTAAAAAAGGCTATCCATATATTAAATATGTTAATGATATTTTTAAAGATGTATGTCCTGATAGATACAAAGCACAAGAAGATATGATTAACAAAACAAGTCCTGACTTTTACATAAAAGGTACAGTTTTTACTACAATCACAATTAATAAAAACTTTAGAACTGCTATACATACAGATAAGGGCGATTTAAAAGAGGGATTTGGTAATCTTGGAGTATTACAAGCTGGTAATTACGAGGGTGGCTATACAATCATTCCTAAATATAAAATAGGATTTGATGTAAGAAGTGGCGATGTATGTTTTTTTGATGTACACGAATTTCATGGTAATACAGAAATTAAAGCTAAAGGTAAATACGAGAGAATTAGCATTGTATGTTATTACAGAAAAAATATGGTTAATTGTAAATCAGCACAAGAAGAACTAGAAATTGCTAAAAGATTACAAGACAGAAAAGGATTAAACAAATAATGTGTGCAGTTGTAGGTGCATACTCAAAGGATAAAGTTAATTTAGAATCATTCCAAAGAGTAATAGTACAATCTATGATACGAGGAAAACATGCATCAGGTATTGCTTGGAATGACAATGGTAAACTAGCATATCGTGTGATAAGTGAATCTGCTAATTTTTTAGAGTTTAAAGGTATAGAAACTAATATGATTATAGGTCATGCTAGGTATAGCACATCTGATCTTAATTATAATCAACCCATAACATCAGATAGCATAGCTATTGTACACAACGGAGTAATATCACAAGAAAACCCTGATACTTGGAAAGCTATATATGGCTACGATTTTAAAACAAGAAACGATAGTGAAATTATATTAAGAAGTTATGAAAACAAAAAACACCCATTACATTTAACAGGCTCTATGAGTACAATAATATTAGACTTAACATACAAACCTACTATGCTTTTTTTTAGAAACGAACAAAGACCTTTATACTATTCTACTGATAATGGTATTGTTATAGCTAGTACAAAGAACATTTTAGAAAGGTCAGGATTTGAACACATTTTAAAAACAGAAAGTTGTGTGGAATATAGGATTGACGACAAATTTAATAAAGAAACTATAAGGCAAAGTAAAACGGACTTACAGTGATAGCTTTTTTAAAAGAGACAGATATACAAAACGCAATATTTAAATCGCCAAGTGGTGTTAATACAAAGTTTTTACAACAAAGTCATAGTCTTTGGTATAGGTTTAACAACTATCAAAAAAATGCACCTTATGGTTTATACAAAAATGATAAATTAGTTAGTGTTATATTTGCAACTACTAGTCATGCTACAAAATACATAAATCTTTATGAAATAGTTACCTTGCAAGGACAAGAGGGTAAAGGCTATGCTACTGACATTTGGTCGCAGTTTATTGAACATTGGTTTGATGCGGGAATGAAAAGAATAAAATTATCTTGTACACCTAGTTCAATAACATGGCATATGAGAAATGGTTTAATTTTTTGGGCAGTTGATAAACAGGGTAGTTTAAGATCAGATCAGCCATTAAAAAGGACTATAAATGAACAAGTAGATTTTAGAGAATATGCATTAACAGAGCCTAGTGTAGCATTACCTGATAAAAAAACTAGAATGAAACTGCGTGAGGAAGATGTAGAAACACTACAACTATCACAAAAGAAAATTTTAGAAACATATCAAGCTATTCAGAAAGTAGGAGAATATTGGTTTAGACCATATCTATATGGATTACCGAATAGTAAAAAATAGGACAAAGGCTTTTTTAAGATGGTATGCTTGGTCTTTACACTACAAAGATTGTGATCCACCTATATGGCTATTAAACTATTTATTTAATAGATACGAACACAACATAGAACAAAAACTATGGATTGCTTGGATATATGGCACAACCTATCATTAGATAAATTTGCAGAACTAAAAACATTTGATAATGTATGGAATAGTGTTATAAAAAATTTATATAAATTTGGCAGATATTCTACATGGTTTTATTTACAAACATTACACGAATGCGTAGGTCTTGATCTGAAACCTGATACATTAAAACTTGATGATTTTGGTGGTAGTAAATCACATAGAAATGGCTTGTGCTATGCACTAGGATTAGATGATTGGATTAATAAAAAACTAGATAAAACCCAGATTGAACATTTAGAGTCCAAATCGAGACAAATACAGAACACAATAAAAACTAAATACAAATTAAATAGCAACGCATACACTATGGAAACTGCACTTTGTTCTTTTAAAAAAATATTCAGAAGAAAACAAGGTAGGTATTTAGGTTATTATTTAGATAGACAAGCACAAGAAATATCACAAGTACAAAACGATGGTTGGTATGGTATAGAATGGGGTGTATTTTGGCAAGCAAGATCAGAAACTTTGCACCCATCACTTTACTCAAACATACAAATTAAGCCACATTTATACAATCAGTTTTTAGATACAGGGAGTTTTAATAGACAATTATGAAATGCGTAGCTATTGGTGGAGTTCCAGCCACAGGAAAAACTACACTTGTTAAAATGATATATGACAAGATGCCTAAAATTAATTTTGAGTATGGATTAGTAAAAGGACACTATGATAAAGAAAATAACATAGCATTGCTAGGACTTTACAACCAAAATAATACATTTCTTGGTACTGACAGACTATCTATGGG
>LULM01000161.1_pt1 | contig 14831 bp, 12 predicted proteins | sample 728151 | NCBI WGS metagenome assembly LULM01 (sample SAMN03860289, study PRJNA289734) | marine metagenome | biome: seawater column; feature: ocean; material: water; isolation source: Red Sea water column Station 149 - depth 200m | place: Saudi Arabia: Red Sea | collected 2011-10-15 | depth 200 m
CGAACTACATAATCTACATCGCCAATATCTGATGCTACACAAATCCCTAAATCCATAATCCTTCTCCTTTGATCTTAAGTTATGGCTGGGGTATTGGAGCCCACTACCTCTTCTCTTAATTCTCTTTTTTAAACCTTTCCTGTAGCATTTCTAGGAAGTAACTCTATAAACTCAACACTTTGGGGAACTTTAAACTTAGCTAGGTTCTTCAAACAATGTTCAATGATTTCTTTCTCTTCTATAGTCTGACCTTCTTTTAGAGAAATAAAAACTTTTCCTGTCTCACCCCATCTCTCATCTGGTACTCCAATTACCGCAGCTTCTGCAATCTGAGGTAATTGATAAATGACGTTTTCAACTTCTGCAGGATAAACATTTTCTCCTCCTGAAATATACATGTCTTTCCAACGGTCTACGATGTAGACAAAACCTTCATCATCAAATCTTGCAGCGTCTCCTGTTTTTAACCAATCACCATCAAAAGAATCTTCAGTTGCCTCTGGCTTATTCCAATATCCAGGGGTTATATTGGGACCTCTAATATAAAGTTCTCCAACCTCTCCCCACGGAAGCTCATTGCCATCATCATCTACCACTTTAACTTCAGTATGCATTAATGGCTTTCCAGCTGAGCCTAATTTCCTCTCTGCGTCAGCGGCATCAAGTCCAATTCCTCCAGGGCTAGTTTCTGTCATACCCCAACCCTGAATCATAGATACCCCTCTTCCTGACCAAGTCTTCAAAATAGCCTCTGCACATGGTGCGCCACCAATACCTGCGATCTTCAAAAACGATAAATCTGTTTTATCAAAATCAGGATGATTCATCATGAATTGATAAGGTGCGGGTACAGCGAAGAAATGGGAAACTTTATACTCTGAGTTTCCTAGAATGGAGAGCGCCAAGCCTGGATCAAATTCTCTTATAAGGATTAATTCACCGCCTGCATGAAGTACCGGATTGGCATAACAATTCATACCGCCTGTATGAAACAGAGGTAAAACCACTAACTGTACAGTTTCCGCACTAACAAAAGCAGGGGAAGCTAAATTTATACAATTATAAAGCTGCATCCTGTGATTAATCATAGCCCCCTTAGGATGTCCTGTAGTGCCCGATGTGTACATAATCATTATCAGATCGTCATGTGTCGTAGGCACTTCTTCATAATTTCCATTTGATTCTCTGAGAGCACTTTCGTATTGACTTAAAGGGTCTTCATTATCAATCTGAAGTGATCCCTTAATTTGACAATCTTTCTGTAATTCAAGAGAAATATCCAAAAAAGCAGAATCATAAATTAACACAGTAGGCGTGCTGTCATTCAAGATGTACTCAAGCTCGGGTTTGGTCAGCCTCCAGTTAAGAGGTAGTTCTATGGCACCAATTTTTGCGCACGCAAACTCCAGTTCAAAGAATTCCGCACAGTTATGTGACAGAATAGCAACTCTGTCGCCCTTACCTACTCCATTCTTTTGTAGCCACTCGGCTAATTTATTTGATCTGATATCTAACTCTGAGTAAGTCAGTTCTTTATTAATACTTAAATCCCTTATAGCAATTTTATTTGGGCGAACATTTGCATGATAAGCAGACCAATCATAATGGTTCACTGTCATATCCTTCTCCTTAAAAAATCATAACCATTAAAATGTAGAAGACTATGACTACTCCCCAAATCCCTGCCAATAGTCCTAACCTGCTTCCTAATTTTTCACCTCTGGAATATTGCCAAAGAAGAAACAGAATCGTAAGAAAGAATAAATATATTATTACACCTAACAAGAGCCTCTCTCCTTATAATTGCTTAAGAGAAACATATCATTAAGTTGAATAAAATAAAAACTCAAAATCTAAATAGAAACCTTGGCTATGGCTCATAAGAGTTCAAAAAGAAAGAAAAGACTTAGAAGAAGTAATAAATCTAGGTCTCAGATTGTTGGAATTCTTAAAAAGACTAAAAGTAATAGATATCGAGTAATAGATTCTTACTCTGAAGAATCCTACAAAATATCTGTAAGAGAATTACGCAAAGCCTTTGTTGGTGACAAGGTTCAATGCTCTTTGACTTCTAAACGTTGGGCACAAATAGAAAAAGTCTTGGAATCCAATACAACGACTTTCATAGGCAAGCTTGAAAGGTTTGGTAAAAGTTACAAGGCCTTACCTTTAGATTCTGGAAGACACAATTACGTAAATATCAAAGGAAAAGTTCCTAACGCAATCAAGATTTCTAATCTAGTTAAGATAAAAATTACGCAACAACCCTCTAACAAGTCTTCAGCTAAAGGATTCATCGAAGAAGTGTTGGATAACAAAAATCCAGAGACTGCAGCTAACGAAATTGCTATATCCAGATTTAATCTAAGAAATAGTTGGAATAAAAATATAATAAATGAAGTCAAAAAAATACAAAGATTGGACCCCCTTGCATCTAGTACGAGGAGAGATTTGTCTTCCCTTTCCTTCGTAACAATTGATGGAAAAAATGCTAAAGACTTTGATGATGCCGTTTACGCTGAAGAAACTAAGAAAGGGGACTATAACTTATATGTTGCTATTGCTGACGTAAGTCACTTTGTTTCGATTGATAGCTTTATAGACCAGGAAGCAAGAAATAGAGGCACCTCCATTTACTTTACAAACAAAGTAATTCCCATGTTACCAGGAGAATTAAGCAATAAATTGTGTTCTTTAAGGCCTAATGAGAAAAAAGCATGTTTGGTTTGCAAAGTGGAGCTCGACAGAAAAGGAAAGTTAAATGAAGCCACTTTCTTTGAAGCAATAATTGAATCAAAAGCCAGACTTACTTACGAAGAAACCGGTAATTATTTTGAAAAGGATGATTACCCCCCTCACCTTTTACCTTGCCTCAAACCGCTTAAAAATATTTACGATCTACTAAAAAAACAGAAAATCTCTAGATGTGCTCTTGAACTTGAAATTCCTGATTATTTACCAAAGTTTAAGAATAATGAGATTCAGAAATTTATTAAGGGTAAACGGAATATAGCCCATCAAGTGATTGAAGAATGCATGCTGATGGCAAATATTAGTGCAGCCCAACTTCTACTAAACTCTGAAATTCCTTCTATCTACAGAATACATCCTAAACCCGATGCAATTAGCATTAATCACCTCGAGATGTTTGTAAGGTCTAGAAGTATCAACATAAAGATTAGACCTGAAGCAAAAGTAGAAGACTTTTATAAATTAATAGAACTAGCTTCAGGCAGAAAAGACTTAGAGGCAATTCATATGCAAATCCTTCAATCTTTAACTCTTGCTTCTTATAGCGAAGAATCATCAGGTCACTTTGCCTTAGCTTTTAAGGCCTACACACATTTCACCTCACCAATTCGTAGATATCCAGATTTAATGGTTCATAGGGCTATTAAAGAACTTATACATCAAAGCAATAAAGAAGAGCTTAAAGTTAGAGAGGTAAAAAGAACAAAACACAATGAAAAAAATTACCCCTTTAATTTACAAGCGGTAAAAGAAATAGCAGAGCAATCATCAGTAAAAGAGCGTGAAGCTGAAAAAGCAACTCGTGATGCCATAAACACTCTAAAGTGTGAATTAGCAGCTAGACACAGACAAAGATCTTTTAAAGGGACCATAACTGGAATAACAAATTTCGGTATTTTTATTCTTCTACAAGATTTAGGAATTGAAGGACTTTGTCACATAAAGAACCTTCCAAAGAATGATTATTTTGTTTTTGACCAAGTTACTAAGAGTTTGAAAGGAAAATCTTCAGGTAAAGGGTACTTTCTGGGAGATCCAGTCTCAGCTAGAATCAAGGAAGTTGATATTTCTATGCAAAGAATAGATTTGGATATTACCAAATGAAAATAAATAAGAACCAAGAAATTATTTGTGGCATCAATGTCATTGAAACTATTTTAGATTTAAGACCAGGAAGTGCAAAAACACTTTTTGTATTGGATTCAAAATCTAACTCTAGAATAAATAAGATTCTTTCTGCGGCTAAAACTAGTCAAATAGAGATCTCGTTAAAAACTAAGGATTTCTTTTCAGAGTACTTTGAAGATCAAAATCATCAAGGCTTAGCTCTTTTATGCAATAAAAGAATTGAAGAACAAGAATCATTCTTAGATAACTTGCTCGAAAAAGAGTCTTTGCTGTTACTTATTCTCGACCATATTACTGATCCACATAATGTCGGAGCTTGCTTAAGAAGTGCAGCAGCTGCAAATGTAGATGCTGTGATTGTTCCTAAAGATAGGTCCTGCCATTTGACTCCTACGGTGAGAAAAGTTTCTTCCGGTGGTTCTGAACTTGTACCGTTTGTAGTTGTCACAAATTTAGTTAGAACTATAAAGAAAATGAAGCTATCGAATGTGAATATTGTAGGTGCTGAGAAGAATGGAGAGATGGATTACAAAGAAATAGTTCTGGAAAAGAAGAATGCTTTGATAATTGGTTCAGAAGATAAAGGGCTAAAGAAACTGACAGCAGAAAATTGTGATACTTTGATAAGAGTTGACTTACCAGGAAGCGTGGAAAGCTTAAACGCTTCTGTTGCCTGCGGCATTTTATTGTTTGAATTTGTTAGTAAATCTGAAAATTTTATTTAGAATACATCGATGCTGGCACAAAGAACCCTTACAAATTCTATAAAAGCTTTCGGGGTTGGCCTTCATAGTGGCGATCCTATTTCTTTAGAATTAAAACCCGCCCCACCAGATACTGGAATTATTTTCGTAAGAACAGACCTTGATCCTTCCGTAGAAATAAAAGCCAGAGCTGAAAATGTTGGAGATACAACTCTTAGTACCACTCTTTGTAATGGCGATATAAAAATATCCACAGTTGAGCATCTACTTTCAGCCATGGCTGGATTGGGAATTGATAATGCTTATGTGGAAGTGAATGCAGCAGAAATACCGATTATGGATGGAAGCGCAGGACCATTTGTTTTTTTAATTCAATCCGCAGGAATAGACGAACAACAAAAACCAAAAAAGTTTATACGCATTAAAGAGAAAGTAAGGGTTGAATTTAATGATGCCTGGGCTGAAGTATCCCCGTTTGATGGCTTCAAAGTAACCTTCACCATGATTTATAACCACCCAGTTCATAAAAAACACACCAACGTAGCATCCGTTAATTTCAATAGCACATCTTTTGTTAAGGAAGTTTCAAGAGCTAGAACTTTTGGTCTAATGAAAGATATGGAAATGTTGAATGAAGAAAACCTAGCTTTAGGTGCAAGTATGAAAAATGCCATTGCGATTGGAGATGATGAAATTCTTAACGAAGAAGGTATAAGGTTTGAAGATGAAATGGTTAAACATAAAATTCTGGATGTAATAGGAGATTTATATTTACTGGGTCATAACTTAGTGGGTTCTTTTGAGGGTTATAAATCTGGCCATACAGTTAATAATGCTCTTTTGAGAGAATTAATTTCTAGACCTGAGACTTGGGAAATCCTTTCTTATGATGACCCTAAAAGTTCACCAATAACCTATTTAGACCCGATAATAGACCCCAGTCTTGGATAATTTCTGATCCTTATTCGGAAAATAATCCTTACAAGTTGTAAAATTTGCCTGAGAATTTAGATTAATGAATATTTTTGGAAAAATTTTTGGTTCTAAAGCAGCCAAGAAACTAAGGAGAATTGAACCCTTAGTTAAGTCTATTAATAAATTAGAAGAGAATTTTTCTTCTTTAAGTGATTCTGAACTCGTAAACCTGAGAGAAGATTTCATTAGAAGATATCAGTCTGAAGAAAGTCTAGATGATTTGCTATCGGAGGCCTTTGCTGTCACTAGAGAAGTTGCGAAAAGAAAGCTTAATCTTCGCCATTTCGATTGCCAATTATTAGGAGGAATAGCGTTACATAATTGTCAAATTGCTGAAATGGCTACTGGTGAAGGAAAAACTTTAGTCGCTACTCTGCCTGCTTATCTCAATTCTTTTACAGAAAGGAAAGTTATATTAGTAACTGTAAACGATTATTTGGCTAAACGAGACGCGGAGTGGATGAAACCAATTTATGAAGGTCTAGGCATGAAAGTAGCTTTTGTCGTATCGGGGCAAAGCATGGAAGAAAGGAAAGCCGCATATGAAGCAGATGTTATCTACGCAACCAACAATGAACTGGGTTTTGATTTTTTGAGAAATAATATGGCCATAAGTCAAGAAGAAAGGGTTATGACAGACTTTTACTTTGCAATTGTTGATGAAGTGGATTCAATTCTAATCGATGAAGCCAGAACCCCGCTTGTTATTTCAGGAGCAGCAGAAGATACATCACAAGTATATAAACAAATTGCTAGATTTATCCCCGAACTCAACCAACAAGAAGTCTCAGAGGATGAAGAAGGCAACAGAGTTATTAAAGAAGAAGGTCATTTTTTAATTGACGAGAAATCTAGACAGGTAGAGTTAACTGAATTGGGTCATGATCATGTAGAAAAGTTATTGCAATCTGCTGACATGCTCAATGAACAAAAAAGTCTATACTCATCAGCTAATTTGAGACTTCTTCACTACATTCAGTCTTCGCTAAGAGCTCATTTCTTATTCCAAAAAGATGTAGATTATTTAGTTCAAGAGAACCAAATAGTTCTGATAGACGACAACACAGGCAGAGCCATGCCTGGAAGACGATTGGGAGATGGACTTCATCAAGCGATTGAACAAAAAGAAGGTGTTCCTATTCAAATGGAAAGTCAGACTTTAGCGTCGTGCACCTTTCAGAACTATTTTAGGCAGTACGAAAAATTAGCTGGAATGACTGGAACTGCGAGTACGGAGTCTCAGGAATTCATGGAAATATATAACCTTTCAGTTCTTGAAATCCCCACTAACCAACCAATGATAAGAGAAGACAATAATGACGTAGTCTATCTGACTGAAAAAGAAAAGTTTGAGGCCGTTGTCACAGAAATAGAGGAATACAAAAATAAGGGAAATCCTGTGTTAGTGGGAACTGCTTCTTTAGAAAGCTCAGAAATTGTTTCAAACCTTTTAAAACAAAAAAATATCAATCATCAAGTTTTAAATGCCAAAAATCATGCCAGAGAAGCTGAAATAATAGCCCAAGCGGGTCAGTCTGGAGTTGTAACGATAGCCACTAATATGGCTGGAAGAGGAACAGATATAGTTTTAGGAGGTAACTGGGAAGCAGAGCTTGGAAAGCCAAAAGACGGGAAAAATATTTCCCAAGAAAAAATATATGCAGATTGGCAAGAAAGAAACAAAAAGGTAATAGATTGTGGTGGTTTGCATGTTATAGGAACCGAAAGAAACGAATCTAGAAGAATAGATAATCAATTAAGAGGGAGGTCTGGAAGACAGGGTGATCCTGGGTCATCTAAATTCTATCTCTCTTTAGAAGACTCCTTAATGAGAATCTTTGCTTCTGACCAAGTAAAGAACATGATGCAGGGTTTGGGGCTAGAAGATGGTGAAGCAATAGAGCATAGAATGCTTAGTGGAGCTATTCAAAGAGCTCAGAAACGAGTAGAAGGCAGGAACTTTGATATAAGAAAATTACTTCTTGAGTACGATGATATGGCTAATGAACAGAGACAGATAATTTATTCACAAAGAGATTCTGTACTAGAAGCCGAAGACATAAGTGAATTGCTAGACTCCATGAGACAAACCGTAATTGAAAATGAGATTAATCACTTCATCCCTGAACAAGCTCCTGTTCAGCAATGGGATATCAAAGGATTGGAGGCTTCAGTCCATAATATCTTCGGTCTTCTGATTCCTTTACAGAACTGGTTAGAAGGCGATTCCAATTTAAATGAACAGGATATTAGCGAAAAAATATATTCTGCAGCTACGACGAGCTACAGAGCCAAAGGAGAAAGCATTGGCCCAGTTATGAAAGATTTTGAAAAACAAATTCTTCTTCAAATAATTGATAATGCTTGGAAAGATCATTTAGGAGCAGTTGATTACTTAAGGCAAGGAATTGGCCTGAGGGGTTATGGGAGTAGGAATCCAAAGTTGGAATTCAGAAAAGAATCTTTCGCCCTATTTGAAGAGTTACTTGGAAATATCAGAGTGGAGGCAACAAGATTTTTAGCCAGGGTAGAAATCGAAATCGATACACCAGAAGAACTAGACAGAATCCAGAAATTAGGGAAAAAGAAGACAGTGGAGCATCAAAATTCAGAATCTGCATTTAGCTCTGAAGAAGTTGAAAATAAATCCCAAGCGCAGAGCCCTCAGCCTCAAGAACAAGGGAACAGAAGACTCAGAAGATATGAAGCCAAGATGGCTAGAAAAAAACCTAACAAGAAATAAAACTTAGACTTATGGCAACTATACATAATATAGAAGGTGTTGAATTGTCTAGTGCCTCAAGTAATTCTCGTTATGGCACAAGAGATGATAGTGTTGTTATAAAACTACAAGATAAAGCCAAAATTAGTTGTAAATTTACAAGCAATGCCTTCCAAGCTGCACCTGTAATAATAGCAAAAAAGCATCTTCTGAATGGAAGCAATAAAGAAAAGATTCTATTAATTAATGCGGGAAACGCTAACGCAGGTAATGGTAAATCAGGAGAGCAGGATGCACTTAAATGCTGTAAAGAACTTTCAGAGTTTGCAGATCTAAACACAGAAGATGTATTACCTTTTTCTACTGGTGTTATAGGCGAGCCCCTTAGTACAGAAGAACATATAACAGCATTTAAAAAAGCTTACAGTTCTTTAAAGCCTTCAAATTGGAGAAAAGTAGCCAAGGCTATATTAACAACTGATACTAAAATTAAGCTTATTTCTAAAACTTTAGTTAAGGGGAAAAAGAGTATAAACATCACTGGTTTTGCAAAAGGATCCGGAATGATAAGGCCAGACTTTGCCACTCTCTTGAGCTTTGTATTTACCGATGCAGATATAAACCAATCTCTTCTAGATAAATTACATGATGAAGCTCTGTCAGAAAGCTTCGAACGAATTACTGTAGATGGAGATACTTCACCAAATGATTCCTCAGTGTTAGTGGCGACAGGCAAATCAGGCATCAAATTAAGAAGTAAGTCGAAAGAAATGAAAAGCTTTAAAAAAGAGTTAGTTAAATTATTCCAGTCTTTAGCCCAAGACATTATTAAAGATGCCGAAGGGGCAAAGAAGGAAATTGTGATCAATGTAGAAAAAGCAAAAAATAGGGCTGTGGCTAGAGAAGTGGCTTTCACAATCGCTCAATCCCCTTTAGTAAAGACAGCAATGCATGGAAATGACGCTAATTGGGGAAGAATTTTGGCTGCTGTTGGAAGAGCGGATGGTATTTCTGATATCTCAAAAGTCTCGATTAAATTAAACGGTACTCCCTTGGTTACCCGAGGATCTAAAGATCCTAAGCACAATGAATCGAAGGCGTCAAAATCTGTAAAGTCTAAGAAAATAGTAATTAGGGTTATTCTGAATGAAGGTAAAGATAGTTTTACTGTACTCACTTCAGATCTGTCTGAAGATTATGTTTTGATTAACAGTGACTACAGAAGTTAGGAATGGACCTGCCTAAAATTTATCCCATTACACCTGAAACAGAAACTTTCGAAAAACTTTTTATTCAAATTACAGCATTAGCTTCAAATAACCTTTCCGTATTTCAGTACCGACGAAAGAACCTTGATGAATCCCAAGTTAAGCAGGAGCTAGATTTATTAGAACCAATTATTTCCGAATTCAATATCTCAGTCATAATCAATTCTTATCATGGAAGTAGCTTAATAAGTAGATTTTCTGGGTTACATCTAAACGGCATAGATTTAAAACACTCAAAAGAAAGGCCAGTGGAAAAGAATAAATTTTTTGGTATTTCTTGTCATAATGAAGAAGATATTAAGAAAGCAGAATTTTTAGAAGCGGATTACATATTTCTATCCCCTGTAAATAAAACTTCCTCACATCAAAATCAAAACCCTTTGGGCTGGAAGAAATTCTCTGAGTTAGCTCAAGAAACTAAACTACCAGTGTATGCATTAGGTGGATTAGGAAAAGAGGACTTATCAGAGGCAGAGAAAAATGGTGCTTACGGTATTGCTGGAATAAGTAAATTTTGGTCGTACTAATGCTTTGTAATTTCCTCTAAATCTTCTTCAGAATCAAATAGAGAACTTCCAGCAATCCTATTTCTTTCGCTAGCCCAGGATCCTAGATCTAAAAGTTGACATCTCTTCGAACAGAAAGGTTTGTAAGCACTAGCATCTTTCCATTCAACTGAAGTTTTGCATTGCGGGCAATTAACTTTTTTTTTCATTCAACCATCTGAAGATACTTCTCGTGTAACTGTTCAACTTTCTTTTCTAATTCTTCTATCGTGCCTGTATTAAGCAATACATCATCTGCTTTCTCCAGCCTCTTCTCTCTTTCCATTTGGGCTGAAACCATTTGTTCTACTTGATCGGTAGGAACTTTGTCTCTCTTGGCTGTTCTTTCAACTTGAACATTATTAGGTACATCTACAACCACTACTCGGGCACACATCTCTTGAGAATTGGTTTCTAATAATAAAGGTGCTACGAATAAGGTATAAGGACTGGTGGATTCTGATATTTCCTTAGCTATTTGTTCCCCTATTCTTGGATGAAGAACAGATTCAAGCCATTTCCTTTCTTCAGCATCTGAAGCAATAATTTCCCTAAGCTTGGCTCGATCCAATTGTCCATCCTCTGTGATAATTTCTGAACCAAAATGAGACTCTATTTCTTGAAGAGCTGGCATCCCTGGTTCTACCACTGTTCTTGAAGCTACATCAGCATCCACAACTGTAATACCTAGTGAAGCGAATTTATCAGAAGCAACTGACTTGCCACTTCCTATGCCTCCAGTAAGTCCGATAATTAACATAATAAGATGGTATCAGATAGAAAATGCTTTTTCTTTCAAAAAACTAAAGAGATTTTAAGAATTTGATAGCTTCTTCAGCAAAAATATCATTCCTGTCACCTGCTATCATATGGGCTGCTTTTTCTATTTCTACAAATTTGGCATGACTGATGACCGATAAGAAATACTCTACATCTTCCATGGTAACAACATCACTGAGCGCCCCTCTTATCAATAAGGTAGGAACAGATACTCTTTCAGCTGCTTTTAATTGAAGTTCAAAGTACCCCTGGTCTCTGGAATTAGATCTTCTGTTTTCCAATTTGGTTGAACTTGGTCTTCTTCGAATGAATCTAGGGTCCCAGTGCCAGTAATATCTTCCATCATCTTTCAATCTAAGGTTCTTTTTTAGTCCCTGTAGGTCTTTTGGTTTTTTTCTATGAGGTAAATAATCAGAAATAGACTTTGCTGCATCTTCTAAAGAATCAAAGCCTCCTTCACCTGAAAGCATAAAACTGACTATTCGGTCTGATCCTACTGGATCTGGGTAAATTCCTATATCAACCATAATAAGAGCTGTACATAAATCTGAATTTATTTCATCGCCAGCTAATATCAAAGAAGCCATACCTCCCAAAGAAGCACCGACCAGCCTTGCTGGCTTACCTAACTCATTAATAATAGAGACTAAATCATCTTTATAGGCTCTGATTGAATAATCGCCATCAGTGTCCCATTCACTATCGCCATGACCTCTTAAATCTATAGCAACAGAATGATAACCCGCTTCAGCTAATTTTTTTCCGGTATTCCCCCAAGCATGTCTGGTTTGTCCTCCTCCGTGTAATAAGATGACCAATTCTTGGTTATTAGAACCCCAGACATCTGCGGCTATCTTTAAACCAGCGTGTCCTTTAAAGTGCATATATAGTGATCCTGCTAAAAAATTGTGAATTGTTTCATAAAATAGTACAAAATCTATAAATAAAGTCTCAATATGATACAAGCCCCTAAAACTTTCATCCAACGCCTAAAATATGTAGGCCCTAGCGTTATAGTTGTTGGAAGTGTCGTAGGTAGTGGAGAGTTAGTTTTAACATCTCTTTTAGGAGCTGCAGCAGGTTTTGCTTTCCTCTGGTGGGTGATATTTAGCACCATTAGTAAATCCATTGTGCAGGCAGAAATCGCAAGGTATGTGATTGTTACTAAGAAAACCTTTTTAGAAAGTTTTTCTGAAATTCCTGGTCCCAGCACGGAAATAGGACAAAAAAAATCTTCTTGGGCTGTCTGGATTCTGCTTTTTGGAGCAATCCCGGCTTTAGCTGGAGGTGGGGGCATAATAGGTTCTGCCGCTGAGGCTGCGAACATCTTGGTTCCTTTTCTTTCACCCGGTTGGTGGGTAGTTATACTAAGTGTAGTTACTTCTGGACTACTGTTTTGGGGTTCATACAAGTCTTTAGAAAAAGTAATGCTCACTATTGTCATTGCTTTCTCAGTTATAACTTTAATTATCTCCTTAGCTATTCAATCTACAGAATACCAAGTTAGTTTTGACCAGCTGGTTTATGGTTTTTCTTTTGATTTTCCATTTGAATATTTAGCTTTAGCACTAGCTGTATACGGCTACACAGGAATTAACTCAGGAGAGATTATGGCCTACTCATACTGGTGCCTTGAAAAAGGATATGGAAAAGAAGTTGATGCCGACAAAGGAAACATAAAAACGTGGATCAAAGTCATGCAAACAGATGTTTGGGCCACTTTATTCTTTATGGTGCTAGGTACTTTGCCATTTTTTATTCTAGGCGCAGCGGTTCTTCACCCTCTTGACCTTTATCCACCACCTAATGGGGACTTAATATCTACTCTCTCCAACATGTTTACTGAAGTGTTGGGTAGTTGGGCAAAATGGATGTTTCTTATAGGTGGATTTTTTATCTTGTTTTCAACAACTTTATCGGGAGTTGCTGCACAAACTAGAGTTCTGCCAGATTACTTATTAGTGTTAGGAGTAATAAAAGAAAAAAAAATTAGCCGACTATCTTTAACCAAAGCCTTTGCTTGTATAGTTCCAATCATTAGTGGAACTATTTATTTCCTTTTTCCAAATCCAGTAAGTTTATTATTAATAGCAGGTATATGGGCAGCTCTTGTTCTCCCCTTAATAAATGCTGTAGCTATTTATTTGGTGAGTAAACTAGAACCAGATCTCCAACCAAAATTAGGCATAAAGGTATTTCTCTGGGTAACTTTAGTACTTCTTGTTCTTTTAGCTCTACTTGTGTCCTACAATGTACTGATTGGTTTTTAAAATTATTTAAGTTAGTAGCCATAGGGGGGAAGAAATGAAATTTGGAATCTTTTATGAACATCAATTACCTAGACCTTGGAAAGAAACTGATGAACTAAAACTTTATCAAGATGCATTGGATCAAGTGGAATTGGCAGACAGCCTTGGAATAGATTATGTCTGGGAAGTAGAACATCACTTTTTAGAAGAATATGCCCACTCTTCTGCTCCTGAAGTTTTTTTAGCCGCTTGCTCACAACGTACTAAGAATATCCGCCTAGGGCATGGAATTAAACTAATGCCGCCCAACTACAACCATCCTGCAAGAGTAGCAGAGGAAGTAGCCACTTTAGATTTGGTTTCGAATGGCAGAGTAGAGTTTGGAACAGGAGAATCTTCCTCTTTGGCGGAACTGGGAGGATTTAAAATTCCGGTTGAAGAAAAAAGGAACCAATGGCTAGAAGCGGTTGAGCAGACTTGCAATATGATGGCTATGGAGCCTTATCCGGGCTACGAAGGTGAGTATTTTTCTATGCCTTGTAGAAATGTAGTACCCAAGCCTTTGCAAAGACCTCACCCTCCTCTATGGGTAGCTTGTTCAAATAGAGAGACAATTAAATTGGCTGCTAGACTTGGTATTGGTGCCCTGACCTTTGCTTTCGTAGACCCGGATGAAGCTAAACTATGGGTCGATGATTACTACAAGATTTTAAAAGAAGAATGTGTCCCCATCGGGCACACCATAAATCCGAATATTGCTATGGTCACTTCCTTCGGTTGTCATAAAGATCACGACGAAGCAGTAAGAAGAATGCAAGAAGGTTTTCAGTTCTTTAGTTACGGACTTGGTCATCACTATGTATTCGGCATTAATAAGCCAGGCAGGACTAATATTTGGGAAGATTTTCAAAAAAATATAATAAAAACAGAAGGTAAATCAATACTACATATGAAGGTACCTCCTAAAGCTGAAACCCCTGGAATTGGTACCCCTGAAGAGCTTACTACCTACCTAAAAAAATTCGAAAAAACTGGAGTAGACCAAGTAACCTTCATTCAACAAGGTGGACGAAATAAACATGAACACATTTGTGAGGCTCTTGAGCTCTTCGCGTCAGATGTTATGCCTGAATTTAAAGAAAGGGAATCTGCTAGAGAAAAGGAAAAAATGGAAGAGTTAGCTCCTTACTTAAAAGAAGCGATGAAACGAAAAAAATGGATGGCAGAATTAAAAGATGATGAAATACCCAATGTAGAAGCTCTTGGTCGTCAGATTATAGAAGAATCAAAAAATAAAGAAGTAGCTAATAAGAAGAAGAAAACGGCTGTTTAAAACAGTTTCAATAATTAATTTTTTTAAGAGAAATGATTAAATGGGAAGCTTCTCTTAATAATACTTATGTTCTACCCCCCTTCTTAACTCCGGAAAGAGAAGAACTATTAGATGAATTAAGGCAACACTGGTTACCATCTCATCTAACTCGAATACACCTATCTTCTGGTGGATCAGAGGCTAATGAATCTGCAGTTAAACTAGCGATTCAATACCAAGCCAGCAGAGGAAAACCAGAAAAGAATATCGTTCTGACAAGATCTCTCTCTTACCATGGAACAACCCTTAATATGTCAGGTATATCTGGCCATACAGCCAGAAAAAGAGGTTTAGAGAGTTATGTTCCAGCTCCTAGAACGATTGAAACGCCTTACCC
>LULM01000158.1_pt1 | contig 14718 bp, 15 predicted proteins | sample 728151 | NCBI WGS metagenome assembly LULM01 (sample SAMN03860289, study PRJNA289734) | marine metagenome | biome: seawater column; feature: ocean; material: water; isolation source: Red Sea water column Station 149 - depth 200m | place: Saudi Arabia: Red Sea | collected 2011-10-15 | depth 200 m
GAACACCCCGAATCAGATGTATGAGCAAACAAAAACCGAGCTAATTGCTTAACTCGGTTTGAAGTGGAATACTGTCAATCTATTTCAGGACAAGACAGTCTTTTCCTAGAGTACAGCGCTTGATCATCAAGCGCTTTTTTTCTCAAAAACATTTTGCTAAAACCTTTTTGAAATCACCACTTGGCATAGTGCTGCTCTAACACTGCATTGACATGATGAAAAGTCACCGACTGATCGGCTGTTTTAAGTCGCCCATCAATGGTGGCAATCCACTGGCTAAATTGACTCGCTGCTATGATCAGATTAGTATTTTCATAACGTCGCCACGCTGTGGTGACACGCAGATCAATTTCACCATCTAAGCTAAAGATTTTCCAAAGATTATCACCTTGTTGCTGAAAGATTACATCATTTAAGGGATAAATTGTGCCATCTATCCATAGACAGTTTTCATTACCACAGCTTTCATTGACACCACTGGCGAGGTTGATGCCAATTTTTTGACCATTAATCAACGCCTGACTGGACAGCCAAAACCATTCCGTTTCAGGACGTAAGAAACCACAGCTATCATCAAGGCTCGCCAAACTTTTATCATCAAAATAAATCTGCGAGCCCTCGGCATCATAGAAATGCCCAGATACCTTGAGCGCCATCGATTTATGAGTAAATGTCCAACCTCGAATCCCTGTCGGACTACACATATATAATGGTTCTGTCTGCACTCTTTTGATATTTGCCTGACACAATGTTGCGCCTTTTCGAGTGACTTGAATCTGACGTTGATCGTTTTGCTCTTTCAGCTCAATCTGTAGATCGTGATGCTTAAAAAAGCTCGCATTTTGCATACTATCAAGGGTTTGCAATTGGGTTTTCCGTGCGAAGGGCTGTAAGCCATGCAGGTCGATAAAACGATCATTCTTTCGATCATAGCAATAATAAAAACCATGCCCAGCCCAAGCCAAATCGACAATCGCTAAGCCGATGGTGTAATGCTGATGCTGAATCCCAACGAAGCTAAACTTTTTAAAGCGCAATTTGCGACGCCATGCTTGACTTAAAAAAGGATTGTCATAATCTTGGATATTAAACGACGTCGGTGCCTGTTCAAATCGTCCGAAATGTGCCTGTCCATTGTCTTGGATAAGTTGCATAAAAACATCCTGTTGTTGCAAATTGATCAAGCGTACTGATCGTCTAAATTTTCAATCATTGTTGTATTAATCATCGCCAAATCCGTGGCAATGCTTTTTGGAGTTTGGCAATCACGAGGACTTCCTTCATGATTGCCCAAAAATAATTCAGCGATCAATTACAGATCGACCATCGGAATACCATCAATCTTGGCAACCGTCATCAAATCCTTATCTCCACGACCGGATACCGTTGCAATAATGATTTGATCCTTCGACATCGTTGGTGCCAGTTTGGTCACATATGCCATGGCATGCGCACTTTCTAATGCAGGGATAATGCCCTCGATCTTGGTCAAATCACGGAAGCCTTGCAAAGCTTCGGTATCATTGATCGGCACATAATTCACACGTTGCATATCTTTTAAGAAGCTATGTTCTGGACCAACCCCTGGATAATCCAAACCTGCCGAAATCGAATGGGTTTCGATAATCTGACCTTGCGCATCCGACATGAGATAAGTACGGTTGCCATGCAACACACCGACATGACCTGCATTGAGAGGTGCAGAATGTTTACCTGTTTCCACGCCATGACCCGCCGCTTCCACACCATAGATCGACACATCGGTATCATTTAAGAATGGATAAAATAATCCCATTGCATTTGAGCCACCACCAACACAAGCAACCAACGCATCAGGCAAACGACCTGCTTGCGCTAAGATTTGCTGTTTTGCTTCACGCCCAATGATCGCTTGGAAATTACGCACTAGCTGTGGATATGGGTGTGGCCCTGCCACAGTACCGATCACATAATAGGTCGAATCCACATTGGTGACCCAGTCACGCATCGCTTCATTCATGGCATCTTTCAGGGTTTTTGAGCCACTTTCTACTGGGACAACGGTTGCACCAAGCAAGCGCATGCGATAGACATTCATTGCTTGGCGTTTGACATCTTCTGATCCCATGAACACCACACATTCCATCCCAAGACGTGCGGCAATCGTTGCCGTTGCTACGCCATGTTGCCCTGCACCCGTTTCGGCGATGATGCGCTTTTTCCCAGACAATTTCGCCAATAAGGCTTGTCCAATGGTATTGTTGACCTTGTGTGAGCCTGTATGGTTTAAATCTTCACGCTTCAGATAAATCTGCGCACCGCCCAATTCTTTCGACCAACGCTCGGCATAGTACAGCGGGCTCGGACGACCAACATAATGCGCCAAATCACGGTCAAATTCCGCACGGAACTGTTCATCATCTTTCATGCGCAAATACAATTTTTCCAAATCTTGTAATGCCGCCATCAGCGTTTCAGAGACAAATCGACCACCATGAATACCAAAATGCCCTTTTTGATCTGGAAACTGAGTAAAATCGATCTGGCTATTTTGCTTCACATTGTGTTGATCCACGTTGGACTCCTTGCATAAATTGTAAAATGCGTTGTTGATCTTTGATGCCTTTGGCTGATTCTACACCACCGCTGACATCTACGGCATACGGACAAGTCATTTTTATCGCATCAGCGACATTCTCAGGGGTCAAGCCACCTGCCAAAATCACAGGAATATCGAGCTTAGGAAATTTTGTCCAGTCAAATGCCTGTCCTGTGCCACCTTTGAGTTCTGGATGCCATGCATCAAGCAAGACTGCACTGGCACCGACCTGATGATATTTTTCAATCTCAGCCACCACATCAAGATCCGCTTTGACTTGAATGGCTTTGTACCAACGTCGTCCAACGCTATTGGCAATGCGCTGACATTCCGCAGGCGATTCATCACCATGAAATTGAATCACATCTAGCGGAACACTTTGCAATACGGCTCGGACATCTTCAAGCGTAGCATTCACAAATAAACCTACGATTTGGACATAGGCAGGTACATGCGATGCAAGACTTTGCGCTTGACTCGCAGTCACTGCACGAGGGCTGGGTGGATAAAACACAAAACCCACAGCATCTGCACCTGCATCGACTGCACTTTGCACATCTTCTATGCGTGTCAGTCCGCAAATTTTGGCACGTACACGTTTAATCTCACTCATGATTAACCTGTGATTTTGTAAAACTTAAAAAATGATGATTTAAAAACTGCGACTTGAAACTGCAACTTGAAAATCGAAACTTAAAATCAGTGAATTAAAAATTCGCACCCTATTGTAATGCAAAATCTCAATAGTTTTTTTCAGAACCTTAAATCTATCGCTAATTTTGTTGAGAAAGCACGCTTGAACTCCTATAATGTTGCCAATTTGTAACAAGTTGCACAGTTTTCTTTTTCAAATTTTTAAGAAAATTCGTCTTAGGGAAATTGGTGAAAGTCCAATACTGCCCCCGCAACGGTAATGATGAAACTGTTATTTTTTCAGTGTGACAATACAAAACGACACACTGACACCACTGCGAAGCCCAACTGGCATATTGTGGGAAGGTGTATAACAATCAAGATGATTAATCATTTCCATTTTGATATATCGAAGTCCGGATACCTACTTGTTATTGTCTATAACCCATCATTCACGTGGGGTGAATGTCTGGAGCATCTACATGTCTAAATTTTTTCAACCTGCAACTTTAGCAAGTGCAATTGCTATCGCGTTGGCCTCCACCGCAACTTTGGCAAATGAGTCTACCGAACAAACTACAATTCAGCTTAATCCGATTGTAGTGACAGCAACTCGCTCAGAACAGAAAGTGGAAGAAGTGCCTGCCCGTATCAATATCATTGAACCGCATATTTTAGAACAATCACCCATCGCATCTTTGCCTGATTTGCTTAAGACAGATGCTGCAATCAACATGGTACAAAGTGGTGGGTATGGACAAACTGCATCAATTTTCCTTCGTGGCACAAACTCTAATCACACTTTATTTTTAAAAGATGGGATTCGCTTAAACTCAAATACTTCTGGAGCTGCTTCTCTGCCTTTTATTGATACAACTGATATCAAACAAATCGAAGTGTTAAAAGGCCCTGCCTCAGTTTTGTATGGTACTGATGCAATTGGTGGTGTAGTTCAGCTCATCACTAAAACTCCAGAGAAAAATAGCGCATTTGTTACAGGTGAAATGGGAGAAAACAAAACCTACAAAGCAATAGTTGGCGCGGACTTAGCTGAAAAAGGCTTTTATGCCCAAGTTCGGGGACAAAGGTTAGAAACAGATGGCACACCTGTTACTAATGCGCCCAATAATCAAAAAGCCAGCTTTGACCAAAAAGGTTTCAGCACAAAAATTGGCGTAGAACAAGAGTCTTATGCGGCTTCAGTCGATTATAGCGAAAATCAAGGTTATAGCGATTATGACAACTACGGAACACTTGTTTCACAAAATTTTGAAAATGAGTCAATCAATGTTAGCGGTCGTGTCAATCTTTTAGACAATTTGGCAATTAATGCCCGTCTATCTCAATTCAAAGACCAGCTAGACCAGAATGATTCACCTGACTATGTATATAGCACAACTAAAGAAGCTGAACTGTATGCTAAATGGCAATTCACACCAGCACAAAACATCCTTGTAGGCTCTACATTTAAAGATATTCAGGGTGAGGTGTTCTCTAAAAATCTTTGGGGTGGAGAAAATGTCAACTACAAGGAATCTGTAGATAATGTTGGCTATTTTATTCAACATCAATACCAAGATAATAGTCTAAGTACGCAACTCGGGGCACGTGTAGAAGATAATGATAAATTTGGCACACATACTGTTGGTCAAGGTGCAATCCGTTATCAGCTATTACCTCTAACCAGTATCTATGCCAATATAGGTTCAGCATTTAGAGCACCCACCACGAATGATCTATACGCCGTTTCTTGGGGTGCAAACCCTGATCTAAAACCAGAAGAAAGCTTGGCTTATGAAATCGGTTTAGATCAAAAACTGAATGATAATCTTAGCTTTGGTTTGTCTGTTTATCAAAACAAAGTAGATAATTTAATCAGCACTCAAGCTGGAAAACTGGTTAACATCAATAAATCAAAATTTACTGGTGGTGAGGCTTCTGTGAAATGGTATCAGGATGAATTATTTCTGAGCACCACTTATGCTTATGTTCAAGCCAAAAATGATGAAACTAACCAAGACCTTACTCGCCGTCCAAGACAAAGCTTAAGCCTATCTGCTGGTTGGGATAATGGCGAGTATGGAATCTCGGCTTCTGCCATTGCAAAATCACGTTCAAAAGACTTTGCAGATTGGCCGTCAACAACGCCAACTATTAATCCAGGTTATGTTACAACCAATGTAAACGCGTACTGGCAACCTATACCAATGATTAAGCTATTTAGCAATATTGAAAATATTGGTGATGTTCAATATAAAACAGCGTACAACGGTAATGGTATTTACTACGTCAATGGTGGTCGGTTAGCCTCAATTGGTGCGACCCTACGTTATTAACCCTCTGTAGATATTTACAGATTTAGGCAAAGAATAACCATAACAGCCTAAAACGAGGGCTATTTATATGGATAATGACACTCCAGCATTATCCATTTTTTTATACCGACATCGACAGCAACTAAAAGTCAAAATCATTGAGGAAAATCATGGGACACAGACTCAGCAAAATCTACACCCGAACAGGCGACACAGGCAGCACAGGACTTGGTGACGGCTCACGTACAGCCAAAGACGATCTACGCATTCAGGCTTTAGGCGACATTGATGAATTAAACGCTATCGTCGGCGTACTTCGTGCACAGATTCAAAATAGCACATTCGATGATGCAACGATGATCCAAGATTGGGACAAAAAATTAAGTCTAATTCAACACTGGCTATTTGATCTTGGCGGTGAAGTGTGTATTCCCAACTATCAACTTTTACAGCAGAAATGCATTGATTTTTTGGAAAATGACATTGATCAGATGAATGAACATCTGCCAATGCTCAAAGATTTTATTCTACCCAGTGGTACATTGGCATGTAGCTATGCACATCAAGCTCGTGCTGTATGTCGTCGTGCCGAGCGTCAACTCATCAGTCTTTCACAGCGTGATCAAAATATTCAAGCCACTGCATTACAACTGCTCAATCGCCTATCCGATTGGTTTTTTGTCGCATCTCGCACATTACAGCATCAATCAGGCGGTACTGAGGTACTGTGGCAAAAAAATATCAACGATCAAATCTAGATACTGCACTATTAATCGTTCGCGCAAATGCTAAGATAAGTTGAAAATCTATTCATCTTTAAATTGAACCTTTATGCAAATTATTGGACATCGTGGCGCACGTGGTGAAGCTCCTGAAAATACTTTGGGAGGTTTTCAGTATTTACATAATCTCGGTATTCGAGCGGTAGAGTTTGATGTACGACTCTCCAAGCAGCAGGAATTGGTGATTATTCATGACGATCACTTTCTCAGAACGACTGGTGTCGATTTAAGTCTTGTCCACGCCTCTGATGATGATATTCAGCAATTGAATCTTGCCCATACGATGCCTGACTGGCAACACACTGAACCCTTACCACGATTAGCGCAAGTGATGCAGATTTGTCATGACTTTAATCATATCGAAGTCGAAGTCAAAGCCGTCGACACCCAAGATCAAGCCGATGAATTGGTTGAATTTTTAGAAACTGCTTTGGTGAATGATCTACACCATGTCACCATTACCAGTTTTGATGTGAAAATTTTAACTGCACTGCAACAGCGTCAATCTATGTTCGACCGTGGCTTTTTGGTGGAGTTTCCATTTGGAATACATGCGATCGAAACGGCCGTGAATTTTGGCTGTGATCGTATTGGTTGGAAAGATATGCTTGCCACTCAAGAATTGATTGATTTAAGTCATCAAGCAAGACTGAAAACCAGTGTATGGACGGTCAATGATGTGGATCGTGCCAAAGTCTTAAGAGATTTTGGCATTGATGGACTAATTACCGATTTTCCAAAATTGATGCTGGAAAAACTCTAACTTCTCAAAGACAATCTTTAGCGTTGCTCAGCTTGTATTACGATTTGACGATTTGCATCATAAAATCGAATACCCTGTGCGTTGATTTCGAATTTTTCTACACGTTTTAAGGCATCCATCAAATCTGCTTCTTGCGCTAAAGCATTGTTGCAGGTTTCATATCCTGCGCTAGCATCAATCGAAAGCGTCCGATTTGGAACATTGATTTGATATGTTCCAAATAAACCATTACAGCCTGTGCTACCAACCAATCTCTGGCTATTAGATTGCAATAGAATGTTTGGCATTTGGTTGAAATAGAGTGCTTTTTTATATTTTACCTGAGTGATTGTCCACGGAATATCTTGCACGCCGTCTTTGCTTTTAATGATTGGAACAGCTCGTCTAGAAATTTCCAAACGAGTCAGCCCTGTATTTGTTGTCTTAGTGGCTTGTGATTTGCTTTTTGATTGTTGCGGTGCGGATTGACACGCTGTGAGCAAAAATGCCGTCATCAACAAAGTCATTATCGAGAAAACTGGTGCATGTTTGATCGAAGACTTTACATCTTGTTGAGCGGATGCTTGTACTGTCGATAATTTCTGCATTTTTTCCTCCAAAAGCGCACGATTAAACAAAAAAATCAATGAATTCAGCATATACCGAAATTATGTAGATTTCATGTAGAGTTTTGACACAAATTCATCATTTTTTATTAGTGTACAACTGTATGCTAATGCTATGATAGTCGCACCAAAAGCTCGACTCGACGTCGAAAGCTTTTACAGATTTTTTTGGTGGAAATGGAGCAACCAAATAGATGTCATCTGAAGTCAACTCGCCTGAAGTCAAAAGCAAAGCGCCGATCAACTGGCCTGGTGCGATTGTATTACTCGGCACGCCAATCGCCGCATTGATCTTGATCCCACTATATGCCTATTCGCACGATTTTTCGATCGCTGCATGGGTCAGCTTTGTATTACTTTTGGCAATGAGTAGCTTGGGCATTACTGCAGGTTATCACCGTCTGTGGGCGCATCGCACTTACGAAGCGTCATTACCTGTACGTATTGCTTTGATGATCGCAGGCACATTTGCGATTCAGAACAGCATCTTATACTGGTCATCTGGACACCGTGTCCATCATCGTCATGTCGATGATATCGAACGTGATCCATACTCTGCGAAAAAAGGCTTTTGGTATTCGCACATTGGTTGGATGCTTCGTGATTATCCAAGTAGTCAAACTGATTATAAAAATGTTCCCGATCTGCTCAATGACAAGTTAGTCATGTTCCAGCACAACCACTATATTCCACTGGTGCTTGCGACCAATCTTGGTATTCCTGCATTGGTCGGTTGGGCTGTTGGTGACTTCTGGGGTGTGATGTTGCTTGGCGGTTTATTGCGTTTGATCGCAAGCCATCATGTGACTTTCTTTATCAATTCGCTGTGCCATATGTGGGGCAAACGTCCATATACCGATGAAAATACTGCCCGTGATAACTTTTGGTTGGCGATTTTCACATGGGGCGAAGGCTATCACAACTACCATCATATCTTCCAATATGACTATCGTAATGGCGTGAAATGGTGGCAATATGATCCAACGAAATGGCTGATTTGGTCGTTATCTACAGTTGGTCTGACCAAAAATCTACGTCGTATTCCAAGCTTTAATATTAAGCGTGCTGAGCTTGCCATGAAGTTCAAACATGCTGAGAAAAATTTGGCGATCTTCGGTCACAACGTCAATGAAGATATTGCACAGATGAAGCTGAAAATTGCTGATGAATACGAAACCTTCACGCATACACTCAATGAATGGGCAAAACTCAAAGAGCAAGAAATTCAAGCGAGAAAAGACGCTGTAGCAGAACGCATCCATCAGATGGATATCAAGCTGAAAAATGAATTTCATGCTGTAGAAAAAAACTTGATTGAACAAAGTGAACGTGTTGAACAAATGCTCCGCTCACTGCGTAAAGAAGCAAAACGCATCTAAACCCATCACTGAGTTTCAACTAAAGCTTTCTTCGGAAAGCTTTTTTTATTTCCTGACGAGTCGTATTAAAACTTTCCCACAATACTTACTTTTTTAAAATTGCTATAGTAGTCGTCTTGCTTCAAGGAACTTATCCATGCAATTTGACAATCGCTATGCCACGCTCAGCCCAAAACTTTTTCATAAACAGGCTGTAGAAAGTCTACCAAAACCAAAAGCAGGACATTTTAACCATGCTTTGGCTGAGCAGTTGCAATGGACAGATGCTGAACAAGCCGATTGGGTCAATATCATCAATGGCACCAATTTACCCAATGAAGCCGATCCCTTAGCAATGGTCTATGCAGGTCATCAGTTTGGACAATGGGCAGGTCAACTGGGTGATGGACGTGGATTACTAATCGGGCAAGTCTTAGATCAACAGCAAAAATTAACTGATTTACATCTCAAAGGTATTGGGCTTACGCCCTACTCTCGGATGGGCGATGGTCGAGCTGTACTACGCTCGGTGATTCGGGAATATCTTGCAGGTCATGCACTGCATCATCTGCATATGCCAAGTAGTAATGCCGTTGGTTTTATTTATTCACAGGAGTTGCAAATCCGTCGTGAGCGACTTGAACCATCGGCAATCATGCTACGCACTGCAGATAGTCATATTCGGTTTGGGCATTTTGAGTGGATTAATCAATACCAACCTGATTTACTGCAAGAATTTGTTCAGTATTGTTTAGAGAATTATTATCCTGATTGTTTAAACGCTGAATCACCTATCCTCGCTATGGCAAAACAAGTGATTGATCGCACCGCCTATATGATCGCAGGCTGGCAGTTGGTCGGCTTTGCGCATGGTGTGATGAATACCGATAATTTGAATATCACAGGCTCAACGCTAGATTTCGGACCGTATGGCTTTATGGAACGATTCCGCCCGAACTGGATTAACAATCACTCGGACAATCAAGGGCGCTATACCTATCAAAATCAACCGAGTATTGCCCATTGGAATCTTTGGGTATGGCTGAATAATCTCATTCCCCTAGCCAATACCGAACTTGCCAATACAACACACTCAAAGCCACAAGATAAAGAGCAATTCAAAGCGGATTTGGCGACTTGTCTTGAAGATTTTGAACCTGCATTTCTGAATTATTACCGTTCAGGTTTGGCGAAGAAAATGGGCTTGCCACAAGATGATGAACGCTGTTTTGATAGTGGCATGGCATTTTTGCGGATTCTACAAGCTGAGCAATTGGACTATACCACCAGTTTCCGTCGTCTAACGGATCACGCCTACACCGCACTTCGAGATGATTGTATTGATACGCGTGCCTTTGATGACTTTCTGAGCATGTATCAAGAGATACGTAAAGATGCCGATCAAGACAGTTTAGACATCGACATGCAACAGAATAACCCGATCTATATCCTGCGCAATCATATGGCACAACGTGCAATAGAACTGGCGGAAAAAGATGATTTATCCGAAGTTGAGCGTTTATTTACTTTGCTGAGCAACCCTTTTGAAAAGCAAGCTGAGATTGAACGTACCGAAGACCTTGCGCCATTGCCAAGTGATCAACCTGAAGTAATGGTGAGTTGTTCATCGTAGATTAATGCGTTTTCAAACGGTGACTCACCGATATTAACGCTTTTCATCTCAAGGCATGTGTATAATCGCTACTACGTCAGCACCACATTTTATTTCTAGGCTTTAAATGGCTTTCCATCGCTCTAGCTTAAATCTACTCTCAACATTCATCATGCTCCTTTGCTTGATGCTCTTTGTACTGAGTGCAGGTGCATGGTGGTTTCTTGATGGGATTTGGGCGTGGTCGGCAGGCTTGTTTTATTTGGCTTATGATGTTTGGTTAATTTTCTTTGTTCTATTTCAAACTCGACATCTCGCCACACAACGTCATATTTTCCCATTCGCTAAAATTACAACTCAAAATTCAATTCAAACCCTAGCTCACAGCACAATCATAAATAACCCAACCATTAGTATGCTGATTCCTGCACGAAATGAAAGTTTAATTTTACCCAAATGTCTTGATGCGCTTTTTGCACAGCAAGATGTAAAAGCGAAAATCTATATCATTGATGACGGCTCAACCGATCATTCAGCACAATTGCTTGAACAAAAGTACGGACTTGCAACATCGCAAGGCTTAATCCAGTCGACACTACGACAAAACTTATTTGTACTTCGACAAGCTTCTCAAGGCAAGGCGAAAGCACTAAATAGTGCGTTATCCTATATTGACAGCGATCTCATGGTAACACTGGATGCAGATACCGTGATTGCACCAAATGCACTGCAAGCGTTCATAACTGATTTTCAAAACAATCCGAATCTTGTGGCTTCAGGTGGTGTGCTTCAACCAGTCTGTCGCCCCAATCGTTTTTCAAGATTATTCAATTTCTTTTTTGAATTTTTTCAGCAGTTTGAATACATCTTTTCTTTCCTTTCTCGTGGTGCGTGGTACAAAGCCAATGCCCTACTTTTGGTTTCAGGTGCATTTGCGATTTACCGTACTGAGGTATTGAAACAAGTTGGTGGCTTTGATCCTGACAGCATGGTGGAAGATTATGAGCTCAATCATCGTATCTATCGCTATGCTTCTGAACACGATTTAGATTGGACTGTCGGCATCACAGGGGAAGCCTACGGTGTGACCGATGCACCAAATGGTTTCAAAGCTTTTTTACATCAGCGTAAGCGTTGGTTTGGTGGATTTTTGCAGACACAATTTGCCCATCTCGATATGATGGCAAATCAGAAATATGGTGCGGTCGGACGCTTGATGCTACCGATGAAGATGTTTGATGCAATTCAGCCATTTTTAGGATTGAGTGCATTTATTATTCTTGGAATATTAATTGCTCAAGCGGATTTTACACAACCGAATCCTGTGCTTTACGCAATACTTTTGATCATTCTTGGCAAGATGACTTTGGACTTGGTTTATCATTGTTGGGGCATGTGGCTCTATCATCGTTGGACTGGAATTTCTTTGTCACGGAACAATTTTCCTGCAATTCTACTTGCAACCATTTTCGCCCCATTTACCTTTCAAATCGTGAAACTCATGGGCGCAGCTTTGGGTTGGTGGGTATTCCTGACTAATCAAAAAAATTGGCGTGCTCAGCGAGAGCTATAAAGCAAATTGCTATAAAATCCATTTAAAACAAATCACTTGAAATTATTCTGCATCCGCTATCGTAATTCGCTATGCTATGCGAAAATTTGAGGATAAGCACATGGCATTAAAAGCGACCATTTATAAAGCAGATTTAAACATTGCTGATATGGACATCCATAATTACAGTGATTTTCAGCTGACTTTGGCATTACATCCGTCTGAAACCATTGAACGTTTGATGGTGCGAATTTTGGCATTTGCACGTTATGCGGACGAGGCACTAGAATTCACCAAAGATTTATTTGAAACCAACGAACCTGCGCTATGGCAAAAAGACCTGACAGGTCAATTGCAAAAATGGATTGAAGTCGGTAGTCCTGATGAAGATAAAGTAAAAAAAGCCAGCGCTCGCTGTGATCAAGTGGCAGTGCTTACTTATGGCAGTGCCGTCGCAGAATGGTATAAACGCAGTGCAAAACTGAAAACATTGAAAAATGTCGAAGTGTGGCAACTCTCTGAAAATACCACCGCAGAGATTCAAAAACTCTGTGAACGCACCATGCAACTGCAACTCAACATCATGGATGGTGAATGGACGCTGATGGGCGGTGATGATCAAGTGGTAGTCGAGTGGAAACAGTTGCAGTAATCTGCTGACTAACTGCGCATAATTAACCGCTGATTTTGAAGTTACACGCTTTGCTTTATAATGTTTATTTGCGTCGCCTTTCGGTTTTTCAGACCACATAAACTCGTCGTTAAACTTCAATCACCCACCATCAAGGAAATCGCTATGAAATCTGAATTTCATCAAGGTCGCATCAAACAATACAATGCCGATCGTGGCTTTGGTTTTATTGATGGGATTGAGCAGGATATTTTCTTTCATATTTCTGATTTTCCTTTGGTAGATGGCGAACCGAAGCGCAATGAACGGGTGAAATTTATCGTGATCGAAAATGAGGATAAGTTGCGTGCGATCCGCATCGAACGAGTTAAAGATCAATCGGCAAAAGCCAAAAAAACTAGAGTGGTGAAAAATAACACCTCGATTACTTCGGCGTTGCTGTCGAATTTTAAGAAGTAGAGTATGGAATGAGCAAAACTACATTAGAAAAAGTTGAATTAATGATTGAAACCATTAATAAAATTCATGCTGACTTTGCTCAAGACTACTTTGATGCTGGACGTATTGAAAAGGTCAATTTGTCCAAAACTATTGCTCGGGTACCCTACCAGCACATCACCAAATACCGTTTAAATCTACATGAAAGTATTAACGATTATTTGATCAAGAATAAAACAGGATTTTTACTGCAATATTATTATCGGGTCAAAACGCTAGAAAGCATTGACGATAAAATTGCTCGATTTTCTGAAAATACAGACCTATATCCTGTAAATAATTGGCCCGACGATATTTTTGGTGCAAGAATCATTGTCAATACTGCCGAAGTCGATGCCATCAGCGAGCAGTTAGATGAATGGCAAGAAAAGTACGTCTTAAAGAATTGGTATTACCTTGATAAAGATGGCTATCGAGGACTACATATTTACTTTAAGAACAAATCGAATTTTTACTTCCCGTGGGAGTTGCAAGTGTGGGATGAAAAGGATGAGCTCAGTAATATTGAAACTCATGAAAAATATAAACGGACGTTTGTGTAAACCTTTTTTTGATCTATAAGCGCTCTTATCAATAACTCATCTAATCTATATTGGCAATACATTGCTCAATGTGTATACTTTAAAGTGTACACTTTAGGAGTTATACCATGCAGGTTTCCACCAAAGAACTACGCATTCAATCAGGTAAAATTATTCACCAAGTTCAACGTGGAGAAGAAGTGACTGTGACTTATCGTGGCAAAGCTTTAGCGAAAATTGTACCGATTGAACAACAGGATGCAAGTTCAGATATTTTTGCGATGTGGCAAGATCAAGATAATGATTTATCTGTAGAAGATACCGTCCGCAATCTACGTAAAGGTAGACAGTTTTGATTATTGATACCGATGTATTGATTTGGTATTTACGTGGTAAGCAGTCTGCAAAAACCATCGTGGAAGAAAATATTCCGTTTAGTATATCTGCGGTGACGTATATGGAACTGCTCCAAGGGATGCGTAATAAGCAAGAAAGCCTTCAATTCCAAAAAGCGATGCACTATTGGAATGTTCACGTCATTCATATTGATCAAGAAATTTCTGCTCGCGCGATGTTTTATGTTCACGAATATGGGCTTAGCCATTCGATGCAAATGGCTGATGCCCTGATCGGTGCAACGGTGGTACAGTTCGGTGAAACGCTACTCACCGCAAATGATAAGCACTATAAATGTATTCCGAATATTGAAATCATCAAATTTATCCCTGAATAATCAGGAATAAATTTAAAATCTAAATTTTTGAAAATTCCTTCGCAGATTCAACAACGAAGTGCAACACATTTGTAAGTAGTTGAGAAAGTTAGAGTGTATTACACTCATTCTGATTATTTTCAACTCGCAATTGGAAA
>LULM01001379.1_pt1 | contig 14702 bp, 25 predicted proteins | sample 728151 | NCBI WGS metagenome assembly LULM01 (sample SAMN03860289, study PRJNA289734) | marine metagenome | biome: seawater column; feature: ocean; material: water; isolation source: Red Sea water column Station 149 - depth 200m | place: Saudi Arabia: Red Sea | collected 2011-10-15 | depth 200 m
CCCTGAAACCATGCAAGGTACAAATCTAAACGGAACGTCTGTTGCATCAGTATATGTAGAGTCAGCATCTTGTATTCTTTTTACAAAAAAGATGTGCATATCTTTTGAGGCCGCTGTTGAGTCTGGGCACGGGTAAATAGTAACAGTTGTTTTATCTACAAACCTTTGAACAAAATATTGAGAAGGAGTCCCTTTAGATAGTTTATTTGATAAAGCAGAATATGTAGATCTGTCTATTTTAGTCATGGGAGAGTCTGCTTGTGTGGTTTGTGTTCTATTTTGTCTAAAAGTTGCTTCTAAAACATCAGCAAGACCAAATGTAGAAGTTCCACTTGTACCACCAACAGTGACTGCTGATGTGCCATCAGCACTAGATCTAAAAAAAGTATACTCTGCTTGACCTTCAATAAGATCAATATTTGTATCTCCTACTTCCCAGTAGTGTAAACCTCTGTTACCCCACTCTTGAAATAAAATATTAAGAGATCTTCTTGCTGATCTTAGTTGATATCCAGAAGTTACTTGAGAACCAATACGTTCATATGCCTCTGCAATTATATCATCAACTGCAAAGCTCTTGTCAAAAGTAACTGTGCCTGAAGTTGTATTGGCCATCAGTTACCTCCTAATATGATTTTCTTAATTCTAATGTTATCGTGTAGTGATCGTGATTCGTGTGACCATGTGTTGTCAAATCAATATCACCAGTTATACCTGAGCCAGCATTATTTTTGATTCCACCAAAACTTCTAAAATCAAAATGCCCTGATACGGGTCCTGCTGCTGCACTACCACCAAGGACTAAAGCTACAACGTTAGAAGTAGCATCAAATTCTAGTGCTGCTCTTAATCCTCCAACATCATACCAAACTTGATCTATTGTAACTCTAGAACAAGTTTCACCTTGAGCGTTAGTATTTAAAGCTGATACGTCAACTTTTTTTACAGAACTTTCTCCTGTTCCATCTGAAATATTAGTAAGTTTGATTACTGCTCTTTTATCTGTGTCAATTATTGTTTGACTTGTTACTGCGTCTGCCATTTTTTTCTCCTGTTAGAGAACGGGGCCAAAGCCCCGCTCTAATTAAAGTTAATATTATTGATCTGCAAATGCAGGTGCGTCTGCACCTTCTGCATAACCCCAAATATAATAGTTAGTGCTATCTTTAGCTACAATGTTTATTTCAAACAGACCAGTGTCTGTAAGAGTTAACTTTGAGTTAGAGTTCCCATCAGAATAAACAGATACGTTATCTGCATTAGAATCTAAATGCACAATACCACCTAAAAAGAAATTACTATTTCCTGGTGTTACGATAATTAGATTTTCTGTTTCTTCTGCAGCGCCAGCGTAGATAAGCTTGTAAGTTTGTCCAGCGACTGGAGCAGGTAGAGTGATAGTTCTATTGCCTCCGATTGCAGGAACCGCAAGCACTCTTCCACTATGTGTTGAAGCATCAAGAGTTTTATTTTCATCTCCTAATGCTACAGGTGAATCACCCATAGTGATAATTTCAGTAATTACTCCTGTAGTAGAGTTTTTACTAACAGTTTTAACTGTGCTTTCAGATCGTACTGGACCTGAAAAAGTTGTAGTTGCCATAATTATATCCTCCTAGTTTCCGAATACTGTCTCTAGGCCGTCGACTATACTCGTCAGTATTCTAATAAATTGTATAGTGTATTTTTTATACAATAGTTTTTAGTAGAGCGCAAGAGAGTGTGTAGTGCGGATAGTATTTTCCAACGATGTAGCTTTTTACTAAGTAGCTACAGAAACTTGTGGAGCGGCACCTTCAACAGTGTTTTGCCTGTGGGCTATGGCTGCTTCTTCTAGTTTGATCTTCGTGATGACTTCCTTGACTTTGTCATCAATTCTGACCATTTCAAGAGTGTATCTACCATTAGACAGATGCTCCTGCTCCCACTTCAACTCCAAGGACCTTTTTTGTTTGTATAGGTCTTGTATCATCGATAACCTCCTCATAGGTTATTCTGTTTACCTTGTCATTATAACTATTTCCAAGGTTTTCCCAATTTATACTTTTTTCTCCTGATTTTTCAAGAGAAATAGGGTTATCTTCAGACAAAACCTCAAATTTTGCATGATGATCGTAAGCCCATATATTTACTAGGAATTTTTTCATTACTATACTTTCTTGATACTTTGTGGCGGAACTATGTCCCGCCACAAAAAATTATTTAGATTACGCTCCTGGTGATCCGAAGATACCTCTAGGGTCTGAGAATCCAAAAGAATATCTCTCTCTAGCTTTGTATCTTACATTTCCAGTATCGAAGTCACCTTCCATTGCAGTTTTGATTGGTGCTCTAACAAACATTTTTAGTCCATTAGGAACATCAGTCTTAATGAAAAACGCATCAGTATCAGTTAAGTAATGATTCACAGTATAACCCTGTGGAATCATTCCCATGCTACCAACTGCGTTAACATCATTGTCTGCAGTTCCAGTTCTACCTGTAGACTTCATAAGTCTTTCAGCAGTAAACTGTAAAGCAGAAGGAATTATCATTTTAACTCCTCTAGCTGCAATTTTAAGACCTCTCTCGTCAGTCAATGCTGCAATGTCAATTAACGACTGCTCTAACGAAGTTTCGTTTAAGTCAGCAGCTGTTGACAATTCATTTCTGAATGTTCCAGCAATGATAGGGTGATCAGTAGCGCAAAGCTCTTTACCATCCCCACCTGTGAAAGACGAATCAAATGCATTGTTTAATACATTTGCTGCTTTAACTTGTTTAGCATTTGCCATAGATCTAGCTAATGCTTTTGTATATCTAGACGCAAGTCTGTCATACAAGTTGTCTTCAATCGCTTCTTCAGTGATTGAGAACGCTAAAGCAAGTGTCTCGTGTGTGTATCTAGCAGTGAAAGTTTCTTGTGCTGTATCGAAGTTAACACTAGATCCTTCAGGTTTAACTGAAGCATTAGCGAAACCAGATAACATCACTTCTTCTTCAAAAGCTCTGTCAGAATTTTCAACGTCGAAAATTTCTGCATGCTCATCTGCGTAGTTTTTATATTCCAGGCCAAATAGTGCATTCAAACCTGGCTCTAGTTCTTTAACTAGTTGTGCTCTTGATATTGCCATAATTTATATACTCCTATTATAATTATACGCCTGTTGTTAATTTAAATACATGTTCACCAGTATTGAATACAACATATGCATTCGCATTTGCTGAACTTGTATCGCTGTTTTCCGGATCTTTTGAAATACCGATTTGTTTAAAACCACCAGATGTTCCAGAAGTAGACGTGTCAATTTCTGAAGTTGATTGTCCAGAAAGAGTGCTTCCACTCGTTCCAACAAAGTCAAAACCTGAATTGTTCATCGCCGCTGTTCCTGTACCATCATGTTGTGCTTCATACACGATATAAGGATCCGCATACACTGTAGCCACTATGTCTGAAGCATTTGTGCTTGCAGGATAGTATGCGCTAAATGTAGGTTTACTTGTTGTGGGATCAGTGAAGAAAACGCCACCGAACACACCTAATTGTTGAGTGTCCCCGGCTGCTGCTTGTTCAATACCACCCGCTGCTACTGCTTCAACCACTTGACCATTAAAAATTGATGTTCCGTGGTTTGCCGCTATAGCATATTCTTCAGCTCTAATTTTTCCACCTGTAAGATGTCTTGTAGGTTTAAAACCAAAAGCCGCGTCTTTATTAGCCATAGTATTATCTCCTTATGTCTACCGAAGTAGACGGTTTAATTTGTTCGTTGGGTAGGAATCGTTAAAAAATTAACTTTTCTTTGTACCACCGAAGGTTACACGAGTCTGTCGATCACTATTGATCGGCATACTTGGATGCTGTTCCTTCATAAGGTCGTTTTCTATCGCGTCGTTTCGTTCTTGAGTTTGTTTTGCAAAATACTCTTCGCGCGCTTTAACAATCTCATTAGGTATCCTTGCCAGCAAAAGGCCGCCAACTCCGATCACCCCCTTGTATTTACCGTCTTGAACTTGTGGATAGTCTACATCAGAATATTCATCAGCTCTCACTAATTCAAATCCTGATCTTAACTTAGCTGACATGTTTGATGTGTCGTCAAAACCCATCGATTCAGCTCTTATCCACCTATGTTTAAAACCATCTGGTGCAGGTGGTGCATCTAAAGATGATGGTGGAGTCCAAACTTTTTTCTGTTCTTTAACTTTTGTTTGACTCGCACGAGAGTTTACTTTTTTATTTTCCATATGCTTTTACTCCTTCGTGATATTTAATTGTTTCGCATATTCTTCTAGTGGCACACCTAATTTTTTAGCGATTGTTACCTGAGAGGGCGTGAGTCTCACAGTTTTGCGACTAGTATTCACACTTCGCTTCGCACTAGCGACTGTTTGTGTAGGCTTAGTCGTAACCGTTGCTTCAGTTTTACCAAATTTATGCGGGAAGTCAAGTCTCATACGCTTATCAATCTCTGTATAATACTCATCAGTTTGAGCGTCAAAACCCTCCTCCTCTGTTAGTTTTTTATGTAAATCAAACGCTGTGTAGGTCATTGCGCTATCTGATCCAAACCACGGATTTTTTTCAGCCCATTCTTCAGCTTTAGGATCTGCAGGCAGTTGAGTTGGTGCAATGGCTTGTTCTAAAGTTGGAGTTTTGATCTCCGGAGCTTTATTTTCGTTTGCTTTTTTAATATTAGCAACTCTAGCCTCTTCTACACCTAACCTTGCAATCATTTTTTGTGCCTCTACCTCAGCTGAAACATTGCCTTCGTCTCTTGCTTTTACTAACGCAGCTTGAGCAGCTTGTAGGCCAGATCTTACCCTGCCCTCCATAGCGGTTACATAATTAGGTTCGATGGTTGATAGTTTGGTTTTTAAACTTTCCTGTTCTTTTTGAACACCTTGAGCATACTGTATGGCAGCTTCTTTTTGTCTTTCAGCTTCACGCCATTTCTTAGTTAGCTTTGCAATTCTTTTTTGAACACCTTCACTATAATCATCTAACTCTTTTTTCTTTTCCTCTGTTTCTTCTTTTTTTGTTTCTTCCTTTACTTCTATCTCTTGTTTCGGTTCTGCTTCTTCAACTTGTATTGTTTCCTTTGGTTCTTCAACTTTCTTTTCCTCATCAAGATTAACTTCTACTTCAGGACCTGAAGTATCTATGTCAACCATGGGGACATTTTTTTTATCTTCTGTTTCTGTTTCTGGCATAGTTTTCTCCTATGTGTTTAATATTGATGAAATATATCTTCAGGGTTTTCGATGGTTGCTAATATTTCATCGTCATTTAGCAATCTTACTTCCCCACCATCTATCTGAATACGAGATCCAGCATATCTTGCAAAGACAACCCAGTCACCTTTTTTACACCAAGGGCCCTCTGGGTATCTTTCTTTGTCATAACATTGTTCACCTAATTCAACAACTAAACCACATTGAGAGGCAACTTGTTGTTTTTCAATAGTTATATCTGACATAATTATACCACCTTTAGTTTTTTCTTTCATTTTAAAAGGTAAAACTAAAAGTCTCCAACCAGTTGGTTTAGGTAGTTTAGAGGATTCTTTGTTAGATAAATCTTCTTGTTTTTTATTTTCTTTTTTATCTTGCTCTTCGTATTTTTCTTGAAGTGCAAGTTTAACTTTTGGGACCTCTTGAGTTAAGGTCGATGATTGTTCCTTCGTCATTTTTTTGCTCCTTATTTTCTAGCAGGTTAGAGATTTCCTGTAGCATAATTTGATAAGTATTAGCTTGTCCTAGTAAATACTTATATTTTTCCATATTGTCAACCCCACCTGTAATCATAGTGTCTCCAATAATTTGTAAATTGTTTCTCATTAACTTTTGTAATTTAGATACAATTACTAATCCATCTTCCATTATAAAACGCTCCTTTCAGGTTGAAAGTCTTCTAAAACTTTTAACTTTTCTTGAGCATCTGCTATTTTTTGTACTTGTTTATCTTTATATCTAGCTTCAAGCGCTTCTAGTATTGCCTTTTTCATTTTTTCTTATTGCTTCCTTTCCTTTCTTAAATATAGCAGCGACTTGGTTTTTATTCATAACTTTGGCACGCTGTTCTCCAACAGTTAATATTTGAATTTTTCTAGCAAATGGTTTTTTAATTTTTTTAACTTTTGCTACTGTCTTTCTTGCATCAGTTGGTGTTGCAAATTTTATCTTTACAGTATCTCTTGGATTTTCATCTGTGTATAATCTTCTACCAGTGCCAGGTGGTTTCTTACCCGTTCCTTTTTTTGGATCCGCCATTTATAACTCCTTTCAATACTTTTGCTTGACCAGCATGCGCTTTAGAAGCTTTTTTTAATGCTTTAACTACTTTTTTTATTTTTTTCTTTTTATTGTTTAACACTTCCATCTCCTTCTAGCTTGACGTAATCTAGAGTTAGGATCTTTAGCAGCTTTAGGAAACTTTTTCATTTGTCCTGCACTTCTCGCGCAAAACGATTTACGTCTCTTTGCAGCTTTAGATCCAGGTTTTACTTTACCCGTCACAGCTGTTTTTAATTTAGATCCAGGGTTTTCACGTCTGTATCTTGCGACTCCAGCTTTAGTCATACCAGCGCCAGATTTTGTTGATCTAAAATACTTTTTAGTTTTTGGTGGTTGTTTATCTTGTCTTCTCATATTCTCTGCATTTCTGGATTTTTAGACAATATGTTTTTTTCTGCTCTAGGTCTAGCATTAGAGTCTTTACTTCTTTTTCTAAGTTGAGCAATTGCAGATTCTTTTAACTGTTTTTGTTTTTTTAATTTTTCTAAATCTCTAGCTAAGTTCATTAAATCATGCCTTTGTAATATTTAACGTAAGATGGATTAGATAGTTTTACTCCTCCATACTCACTGTTTATACTTTTGCCTATATACCCAGCTGAATAACCTTTTGCAGCTTTAGTTCTTTTTGTAAAAGTTTTTACGTTAGTCGGTTTTGGTCCCACATTGGCAGCTGCCCGTTTCCTTGCAACGGCAGATTTTCTTTGGCCTTCTGACATACGTCTCGCCTTTGCAAGTGGGACACACTTCGGATATTTTCTCTTCGCGTCCGCTTTTTGTTTTGAACGGCCACACTTTGCAAAAGAACCATCCTTTCGCTTGCTCCCAATATCTACCCATTTTTGATCGAACCATTTTTTTAAACCATTCTTTGCCATGTTACTTATTTGGTTTTCGTGCTTTACCAAATCCTTTTATTTGTATACAAGCGCCACCCATACCAAAACCTTGTCGTTTTAATCTTTGTGTAGCCTCCATTAGTCCACCTTTGGCTTTATATATTCTACCGCCTTCAGCTTTTTTAGGACCTTTAAAGTCTTTTCTTTTTAAACCAGATGGATCTTTAATTTTACCTGCACAAATTTTACTTGCGTAGGCATTAGCATATGCGCTTGGGTATACGTCGAATTTTCTTTTCGCTGCGGCTTTACCTCTAGGACATAGTTTAGTCATTATTTTTTCCTTGCAGTTTGTGCAGCTCTTCTAAAGTTAGCTGCAGTTGGCGAACCTTTAGCTCCTTTTTTTCTCATCTTCTCTCCAGAGCCAGCAGCAATTCTTCTTTTTTTAGCTGCAATGTTTGCGTATAAACCTTGTCCAGCCATTACTTAGCTTTTTTCTTAGCCATCATAAATTTTCTAAGACCTGGATTTAACTTAGACATACCACCGCCCATTTTTTTAACACGGCCACCTTTCATCATTTTTTTAGCTGATGCCGCTGCAGATTTCATAGACTCAGTTTTATTATTGTCTTTGTCTAAATCTAAAAAGTCAGGCTTAGATCCTTTCTTTAAAGTTTTTCTTTTCATCATGCCACCACCCATCATTTTATTTCTTGTTCCGTAATCTTTTCTCATTTTTTTCCTCCGTTTTTAAAGATTTGTGTTCCCTTTATACCATAAACTCGTCTTTCCAGTCCGATTGTCTTGCCTCTAATAATTTGCCTTGGTATTCGCTCTCTCCTCGGGCCATTTTATCTGCATGCATCAGTTGTGCATCAGCCATTTTCATTTTTGTTTCTTGTTTTTTCTTATAAATGTGCGTTGCCGCGTTTAATCCAAGTTTAAGTGCTGAAAACCACATGTTATTGTTCTCCTCCTCTAATTATTGACACTTGATCAGGTATTTTATCTGTTGATGGTATAGTTTTACTTAAAATTGTCTTTTGAATTGACGTGTCAGCTCTTAATTTAGACAATTTTTCGTTCTGTTCTAGTTTTTCATCTTGGTTTTGATCGTTCATCATTGCTTTCATACGATCTAAGTCCAATCTATCTTTACCTTCACGCTCTTTTCGTTCATTTTCTCTAGCTTGTAGATCTATTTCTCTTGCTCTTAACGCTGCAATAGGGTCATTATCAAATCTAGATGTAATTTTGTTTTCTTCTTTTGCAAAATCATCCATCATTTCTGATATTAACACTGCTTTTCTAGCTTCAATCTTCTCTGACAGCATTCTAACTTGTTGTTGTAGCTGTGGATTTTGTTGTGCCATCTGTTGCATCTGTGCAAGTTGCGGTAATTCTTGTTGGAACTCCATTTCAATCTGTTCTTGTGCCATTAAACTAATATGCTCTAGTATATTTTTTTGTATCGCAGCTCCAATCACAGGTGAATTTTTTACCATGTTCGTTTCCATAAAATTTAAATGCGCTGTAATGTGTGCTTGGTGGTCTTGACCAGGAAAAGCTTGAAAAGGCACGCCAGCTAAAGCATCAATGTGTTCTAACGCCGGATCTTTTGGCATAGGTGGTTGTGGTTTTTTTAAAATTAAATCTATATCTTTTACACCCAACGCTTCGTACATGTTTCTGTAAACTTCATACTGATTGTGAATAGCAGGATTAGAAGCTGCCAGTTGCATTTCCGTTTGAGCGAGTGATATTCGCTGCGTCTGTGAAAAGATATTTGGATCCGCAACTGGCAATATATCTATTCGGTCATCAAAATCAGTTTGCTTAATTTGTCTTTGACCGCCAACAACATCATATGGGTAAACTGGAGGTAAGTAAAGTTTAAAAACTCTAGCCATTAAACTAAACTCGCGTCTCATAGAAGCATATAATCTTTTATGAATCGCTGACATTGTTCTAGATCCTCTTTCTAACATAGCAACTGTTGTGCCAACTGCTGCCTGCTGATTGCCTTCGCCAACTTGTAAGTCAGCAATCGATGCAAATCTTTGTCCTGCACCCACAACAACACCCATTAATTGTAATAGTGTTTGTGATGGTTCTTTGAACGGTAATGGCATAAACGCATCTCGTAAATTACCACCTGGTGCATCTACATCTCTAAACTCTCCCGGTTGTAATGGTTGAGCTTCGTCTCGTAATTTTATACCACGCATTTTAAATCCTGATGGCTGATTTGAAAAGGTTCCGGCGTCAAGGAGCGATCTCAAAGCTGCAGTTGCAGTTCTTGATAGACCACCGATCATGTGTATTAAACCAAAACCATAAAATCCTAAACCAGGTAAAAATTTAAAATGCACAAAATATTGTATCTTACTTCTAGTTACATCACCTACTTCGTAGTTTCTTCTAATTGATAATACTTCACGAGATGCTTCTTCAACTGTCACGATGTAAGGCAGCTTGATCCCTGTCGCTTGTCCCTGGGTATCTGTATCTTCAAACCCTTCAATATCTAAATTAACATGACACTCCAAGAGAGTGAACATTGGTTGGTTTCTGCCTTTGGCCATTCCATCTAGTTCACGCTCTTTTCTTTGTGCATCTGTCTCGTTGTCTTGCCCTGGGATTAATTCAACGTCTCTATAGAATCCAGCGACTTGCTGCTTTCTAAGTTCGTTCTCAGACATCTTGACAACGTGTATAATTGTTTCCGCATCGTCTAATGAGGTAGCTGTATACGGAACAACTAAATCGTCCGCAGGAACAAATTTAGAAACTGTTCGCTGCATCATTTCATCGTAGTAAACTTTTTTAAATGTAGAACCTGTTAGTGGTAAATAAAATAACATTTGATCAAACTCAGACTCATACTCTTTCATCTCTGACATAATTTGATAATTCATAAATTCTTTAACACGTAAAGATTGTTGTTCCTTATCTGGTGTTGGTGTTCCAATAATTTGTGTTCTAACTGGACCTTGTGATGGTAATAATTCTTTGTAAGCTAACGCTTGAAACTGTGTGACTGCTTCTGCTAAAACTGGATGCGTTGCACCTGATGCACCTTTGAACGGTTCTGATTTTTCTTCGTACTTAAATCCTAAAAGTTCTAAACCGTTTGTGTAAGAACTTTCCCAATCTTTTCTTCCTGATTTATAATCAACATAGTTGTCGTATAACTCATTACCGATTGGTGATAAAACTTCGTCTGGTAATAGTTCTGCAAGATTTGCAAAATGATCTTGTCCTTGTTCTTGGCTCCCAACATTAGGATCAAAGTCTATATCAACACTGCCATCTTCGTTTGGTTTTATATTAATGGGTGTGTCCGGTTCTTGTTGCTCTTTTTCTACTTCTACTGCAATTTCGTCGGGACTAGGTATCTCTATTGTCTGCTTTACGTTTGGTAAAGACTTGTCTATTTCTGCCATTTATTTTCTCCAGTTTCACTGTCTTAACAGTATTATATTCAATATTCAAGCCTTGTGGTGTAGGGCCTGATTTAGGAGGTGCTCCTGTTGATAGTTTCTTGTATTTGCTAGGGTGTTTAAATGTAAATGTCATAAGTTTAGTAGCTCCACTATGCCTCCGTCTGCTTTTTTAGTTGTTTTTTTTAAAGAACCTCTTTCAGCACCTTTTAACAAATTACCTTTTATATCATAAAAGTTCATTTTATCTGGCTCTAAATAACCTCCATCAACTACAATTTCTTTTTCATTTGATTTACCACGCATTAAAAGTGATTCAACATCAATAGGTGCTTCAATTAAAACTAAATCTTCTCTAGGGCTTCCATCTTGATTTGTAAAATAATCACTCCATAAATATTGAAAACCTAACGCTGTTTTTTTATCTAAAGAAAAACTTTTAATACCAAATTCATCTGTATCAATTCCAGAAAAATATTTATCCATTTCATCTTTTCTTGTAAGTCTATAACCTTTTAGTTCTTTACCTAATGTATCCATTGTGTATTCAACTAATTTATCTCTGTATTCATCATAATACTCAGGAGCGTTAAATTCTCCATATCTATACATGCCCCCTCCCACCATAACCTTCGCTGCATCTGCATTACCTAGATCTCCAACTCCTCCTTGATACTCATCTTCAAAAAATTCATGTAAAGGTCTTGTTTGTCCATATTGTTGAAAAACATTTTCTTCATATGAATAAGGAACATCGTTAGGTTCTCTATTTAAAATAAAATTTTTTATATTTTTATCAGAGCCATACCACTCATTGTCATATAACTCTTCAATACCATCAAAGTAATCAAATATTTTTTTATCTTCAACAGCCACGTCCATTTGTTTTTCAATTATTTCTTTACCCTCCTCTACTCTTTTTGTTGATTTGGGTAATGGCCCTGGAGGGTTATTTTCACCTATACCTTTTTTTGCAAATATAATTGGAAGTTGTTCAGGAATTTCTGATCCACCGGTTGTTAATGGTACATCTGGTTTTTCTCCTTCTCCAAAACCAGGTAGTCTTGGTAAAAGTTCTTCTTCAGGTAAAGGCAATGTTTCTGTTAAATCTATTTTAGGTGGTTTAGTTTCTCCTGGTTTTAAGTTTTTTTCTATATCTTGTCTCACCTTTTCCATTTCATCTGCATCAGGTGCAATGACTCCTGGTACTCTAAGGCCCATAGCAAATGCTAGTCCTTTAAACTGAGGCGTGTTTATTATCTCTGGATTTTCTTGTATTTTTTTTGTGATTGCATTTGATATTTCAAGAACATTTTTACCTGTTGTATTAATACCTATAGCAGTGCCTAAAGCAACTGCGCCCACGTATGGTATGGCTGCCAATCCTTGAATCATTATATATCTCTACTTCTTCCTGGTAAAGGCTTATCAATTAAACCGCCCATGGCTTTTTTCGGCTACTCTACCGTTTGGTCTTCTAATTTTTTTACCTTTAAATTTTTTTGTATCTTTTGTAGTAGTTGTTCTAAAACCTCTATTTTTCAGAGCTTGTAATGCACCTTCACTAGTTAAATCTTCTGCAACTATAAATCTTTTATTTTTTTTCTTTGCTAATTCTATAATTTCATTAAATAATTTATCACTTGCCTTTGTAAAAATACTGCCTGCTTCTGTAATTACTATAGAATCTTTAACATATACATCACTAAAATTTAAATCAGTTCCAGGTATACTTATTTTTGCACCTGCTACGGGTAATCCATCTTCATCTACAATAAGTATGGAATCTTTAGTAAATTCATCATTAGTCGCCCCAATAACATCATAAGCAACTGATGTTATATATTCTAACCCACTTAATCTTTTATTATATGTACGTTCTAAATAATCTTTTCTGATTGGGTTAACGGTTTCTGGTGTTTCACCTTCTGGATAAGAACTAAGCTTATATTTATCATCTAATTTTTTAAATAATTCTGTTTGCATAAAATTTTTTGTAGAAGCTGGCATTTTAGGAAAAGGACCTCGCAAATTTTCTAAGTGACCCTCAATACCCCCTCTTATTGAAAGTAATTTATTCATTAATTCATTATCTAAAAAATTTTGAGCTGTTAAAGAAGTGGGTAATTCAACGCCTGAATCATCTTTCTCTTTTACTTTTTTCTCAACTTCTCTTATTGCAAGATTTGTTAAAACCTCTTCTCCAATATCTGGACCTTTAGGTGGTTCTTGTTGCGGTGGCTTTTCTTCTTCAATAGGACTTGGAGGATTGTTATCTCCAATACCTCTTTTCTTAAACATAGTTGCAATACCTTGAGCAGGCATTATTGTCGTTAGAAGTTTTTGAGCTTGTTCAGGGTTTTCTTGAATATATTTATTTACTTCGTCAGTAACTTTTCCCATACCTAGAGTAGCAACAGAAAGACCTAAAGCCTCTGCGATTGGAAGAACAAAAGGTGCTGCTTGAATCATAGTAAACTAATTATCCCACCATCGGCTTTACTCTGCTCTTCTCTTAATTCTGCTAAAGCTAGAAGTATTGCAGACAACTCAGACATACTACCACCTAACTCACGTACACGTTCTTCAATTCTTTTTTTAACTTCTGGGCTTTTGTTTTTTGTGTATGAATCTAGTAATGCCGACATATGTTACCAATAGTATTTATATTTTCTTTTAGGTAGTTCTTCATCCCGATAGTCTTCTGGATGAGTTATCAAACCACCCTGCCTAAATCTCATGATTGCTTGTGTCGTGCTATCAACCAAGTCATCATGATCTCCATATGGAAACGCCGCACATTCTTCAACAACCTCTTGTGCAAACTGTTTATCCAAAGGAGCCCATATCATACCAGATTCAAACAGCGGTGCAACAGAATTAACACGCGTATGCTTATCTTTACCTTTTGACGGTGTGAAGTTTACAACAGGTATACCCATGTTTCTAAGTTCGTATGTCAAAGGCAAACCCGATGCTTTGGCCTCAACTAAAACAGTTTCAGGTTCCCAGTAATCATATTGCTCTTTTGCAAGTCTACGTAGTTCTGGAAACTCTAACCTTTCTTTTATAGCATCGAGTAAAATTAATCGTGGTGGACTATCTTCGTTTTCTCTAAAGATTCCCCATGTCGTTATCGCACTGTAGTCTGCAGATTCTTTTTTCATAAACGCGGTATCGTAAGATTGTATGACATGATCTAAAGTTGGAATATGGTCCTTGTCCCAGTCTCGCCACCACTCTCGTTTTAAGATTGCACCTTCCTCACTAGTTGGATTTTGCATCCACTGTGCATTCCATTTGCCGAGTGATAATGATGCCTTCACTGATTCCAGTTCGTCGATCTTCCAATACTCCGGCCATACTGGCTTACCACTCGGCATTATTGCCGGAAACTCTACCACGTCCCATTGATCCGATTTGGGTTCTGATTGGTTCTTTACTAGAATTCCTGTCAGGTCTTTTACGTTCCATCTTGTCATAACGCAAACTATTTTTCCACCTGGTTGTAAACGCTGTCGTGGTCCTGATGTGTACCACTCGTATGCCTTTTCTAATGCACCCATGTTGAGTGCGTCTTGCTCACTGTGTGGGTCGTCGATTATTAAAAGATCCGCACCTCGACCTGTAATCGCTCCCCCGACACCTGCTGCAAAATACTCGCCACCTTGTGCTGTTTCCCAGCGACCAGCGGCTTGGGAGTCTTCTCTTAGTCTTGTTTTAAATACATTCTGATATTCTGGACTATCAATTAGTGTTTTGGCTTTACGACCAAAACGAACTGCAAGTTCTCCTGTGTGTGTTGTCTGTATAATTTTTAGTTTTGGATTTTTACCAATCATCCATGCTGGTAACAGTGTTGATGCAAACTCAGACTTCGTATGTCTTGGTGGCATATTTACTATCAGCCTTTTTATTTCACCTGACGCTAGTTTATTAAATTTATCTGCAATAATCTTGTGGTGCTCACCTTCAATAAAATCAGGCCACATGTGCTTTGTGAAAGATAGGAAGTCTTTTTGTGCCGCTTCCTTTTGATCTTCCTCTTTGTACTTTACCAGGATTTTCTTGAACCTGTCTCTAACGTCAGGTGGTAATCTATTAATTTTTTCTAGGTCTATTTGCATTTCGAAAAATTTTTTG
>LULM01000166.1_pt1 | contig 14664 bp, 10 predicted proteins | sample 728151 | NCBI WGS metagenome assembly LULM01 (sample SAMN03860289, study PRJNA289734) | marine metagenome | biome: seawater column; feature: ocean; material: water; isolation source: Red Sea water column Station 149 - depth 200m | place: Saudi Arabia: Red Sea | collected 2011-10-15 | depth 200 m
GCTACGGCCTGCTGGCCAACCCCGACCTGCGGATCTACAAGCCGTGGCTGGACCCGGAGTTCGTCGACGAGCTCGGCGGTCGCGCCGAGATGAGCCAGTGGCTCACCGAGCACGACCTGCCATACCGCGACTCCAAGGAGAAGGCGTACTCCACCGACGCCAACATCTGGGGAGCCACCCACGAGGCGAAGACCCTCGAGCACCTCGACGTGTCCCTGGAGACCGTCGAGCCGATCATGGGTGTGAAGTTCTGGGACCCCTCGGTCGAGATCCCCACCGAGGACGTGCGCATCCGCTTCGACCAGGGCCGCCCGGTCGCCATCAACGGCGAGACCTTCCGGGACCCCGTGGCGCTGGCCATGGAGGCCAACGCCATCGGCGGCCGGCATGGCCTGGGCATGTCCGACCAGATCGAGAACCGCATCATTGAAGCCAAGTCCCGCGGCATCTACGAGGCGCCGGGCATGGCGCTGCTGTGGATCGCCTACGAGCGGCTGCTCAACGCCATCCACAACGAGGACACCGTCGCCCAGTACCACAACGAGGGCCGCAAACTGGGTCGTCTGCTCTACGAGGGCCGCTGGCTGGACCCACAGGCCCTGATGATCCGTGAGGCGCTGATGCGCTGGGTGGCCTCCCTGGTGACCGGCGAGGTGACCCTCCGCCTGCGCCGCGGGGAGGACTACACCGTGCTCTCCACCGTCGGCAAGGACTTCTCCTACCACCCCGACAAGCTGTCGATGGAGCGCACCGACAACGCCGTGTTCGGCCCGACCGACCGGATCGGCCAGCTGACGATGCGCAACCTCGACATCGCCGACTCGCGCGCCAAGCTGGAGATGTACGCCGGCCAGCCCCTCGACCAGGGCCAGGTCCTCGTCGAGAACGGCACGCTCTTCGGCGAGCTGCCCGCCGGCGGAGCCCTACGCATCGAGGCCAACCCGGCCGCCGCGACCGAGACGGAGCAGGCGCTCGACGCCGCCGCGATGGAGCTCGGCACCGACTGAGCACCGACGTCGGGGTGCCGACGTCCCACCCCTTCCCGACCCGACCTGACAAGGTGGACCGATGACGACCTACACCGCTGCCGTCGCCGGCGCGAGCGGCTACGCCGGGGGCGAGGTGCTGAGGCTCCTCGGCGCGCACCCCGACGTGACGATCGGCGCCGTCACCGCGGCGTCCTCCGCGGGCTCGCGCCTGGGAGAGCACCAGCCGCACCTCGTGGACCTCGCCGACCGCGTGATCCAGCCGACCGACGCGTCGACCCTCGCCGGTCACGACGTCGTCTTCCTCGGCCTGCCCCACGGCGAGTCCGGACGCATCGCTGCCGAGCTCGGTGACGACGTGCTCGTCATCGACTGCGGCGCCGACCACCGGCTGGAGAGCGCCGAGGACTGGACGACGTTCTACGGCAGCGAGCACGCAGGCACCTGGCCCTACGGACTGCCCGAGCTGTTCGTGGGCGAGAGCCGTCAGCGCGACGCCCTCGCCGGCGTCAAGCGGATCGCGGTCCCGGGCTGCAACGTCACCGCCGTGACGCTCGGCCTGCAGCCGGCGATCGCGGCCGGTGTCGTCGCGCCCGACGACCTCGTCGCCGTGCTCGCCAACGGGTTCTCCGGTGCCGGCAAGGCGCCGAAGACGCACCTGCTCGCCTCCGAGGGCCTCGGCGCCGCGTCGCCGTACGGCGTCGGCGGCGTGCACCGCCACGTGCCCGAGATCATCCAGAACCTCACCAAGGCCGGAGGAGAGGACGTCACCATCTCCTTCACGCCCACGCTCGTGCCCATGGCCCGCGGCATCCTCGCGACCGCCACCGCGCGCCTCGCCGACGGCGTCGACGCAGCGCGCGTGCGCAGCGTCTACGAGCAGGCGTACGGGGGACCCGGCGAGGGCGAGCCGTTCGTCCACCTGCTGCCGGAGGGCCAGTGGCCGACGACGGCCGCGACGCTCGGCGCCAACACGGCCCAGCTCCAGGTCGCCGTCGACTCGGCCGCCGGACGCCTCGTGGTCACCACCGTGATCGACAACCTCGTCAAGGGCACCGCCGGTGGCGCGATCCAGTCCATGAACCTCGCCCTCGGCCTCCCGGAGACCACGGGCCTCACCACCACGGGAGTGGCGCCATGACGGTCACCGCAGCACAGGGCTTCCGCGCCGCCGGTGTCGCCGCCGGCCTGAAGTCGACCGGCGCGCCCGACGTCGCGCTCGTCGTCAACGACGGTCCGTCGTCGGCAGCGGCGGCGGTCTTCACCAGCACCCGGTGCCGGGCCAACCCGGTCCTCTGGAGCGCCGAGGCGATCAAGACCGGCTCGGCGCGGGCGGTCGTGCTGAACTCCGGCGGCGCCAACTGCTACACGGGCGCCGAGGGCTTCCAGCTGACCCATGCCACCGCCGAGCTCGTGGGCGAGCTCGTTGGTGTCGGTGCGATCGACGTGCAGGTCTGCTCGACCGGCCTGATCGGTCTGCTGAACGACCGCGACGACCTGCTCGCCGGTGTCCGGGCGGCGCACGCGGAGCTGTCCGACGACGGGGGAGCGGCGGCTGCAGCGGCCATCATGACGACCGACACCGTCCCGAAGCAGTCGGTCGCCGAGGGCACCGACTCCGCAGGGCGGGCGTTCACGGTGGGCGGCATGGCGAAGGGTGCCGGCATGCTGGCGCCTGCGCTGGCCACGATGCTCGTGGTCGTCACGACCGACGCCGACGTCGACGCGGCCACGCTCGACGCGGCGCTGCGCCGGGCGACCCGTGTGACGTTCGACCGGCTGGACTCCGACGGCTGCCAGTCGACCAACGACACCGTGCTGCTCATGGCGAGCGGGGCCTCCGGCGCCACCCCGTCGGTCGACGAGCTGGCCGAGCACCTGACGACGGTCTGCCACGACCTCGCGCTGCAGCTGCTCGCCGACGCCGAGGGCGCCGACCACGAGATCTCGATCGAGGTCCGCGGCGCGGCGAGCGAGGACGACGCGGTCGAGGTCGCCCGCTCCGTGGCCCGGAGCAACCTGTTCAAGGCCGCCGTGTTCGGCAAGGACCCCAACTGGGGTCGCGTGCTGGCCTCGGTCGGCACGACGTCGGCGACGTTCGACCCCGCCGACCTCGACGTCGCGCTCAACGGCGTGTGGGTGTGCCGCGACAGCGGTCCCGGCGAGCCGGCGACGAGCGTCTCGCTGGAGGACCGCGCGGTCTCCGTGACCATCGACCTGAAGTCGGGGCCGGAGACGGCGACCGTCTGGACGAACGACCTGACCCACGCCTACGTTCACGAGAACTCCGCCTACTCCTCCTGAGGACCCCCGATGACGGACGACGACACCTTCGGCACCCCTGACCCGGGCCACACGCGCGAGCAGTGGGCCGAGCACACCGAGAAGGCGGCCACGCTGGCCGGCGCGCTCCCGTGGCTGAAGCGCTACCACGACAAGGTCGTGGTGGTGAAGTACGGCGGCAACGCGATGACCGACGAGTCGCTGAAGCAGGCGTTCGCCGAGGACATCGTCTTCCTGCGCCTGGCGGGCTTCAAGCCGGTCGTGGTGCACGGTGGCGGACCCCAGATCAGCGCGATGCTCGACCGGCTCGGCATCGAGTCGGAGTTCCGCGGCGGGCTGCGCGTCACGACCCCCGAGGCCGTCGACGTCGTCCGCATGGTGCTCACCGGCCAGGTCGGCCGTGAGCTCGTCGGTCTGCTGAACCGGCACGGAGCCCTCGCCGTCGGCCTGTCGGGCGAGGACGCCGGCCTGTTCACGGCGACCACCACGCGACCCGTCATCGACGGCGTCGAGACCGACATCGGCCTCGTCGGCGAGGTCACCCAGGTGCGCCCCGAGGCCGTCCAGGACCTCATCGACGCCGGCCGCATCCCGGTCGTCTCGACGATCGCGCCCGACGCGTCCGGGCAGGTGCACAACGTGAACGCCGACACGGCGGCGTCGGCGCTCGCCGTCGCGCTCGGCGCGGAGAAGCTGCTGGTGCTGACCGACGTCGAGGGGCTGTACCGCGACTGGCCCGAGAGCACCGACGTGATCGGCGAGATCGCCCCGGAGGCACTGCGCGAGATCCTCCCGACGCTGGCGTCGGGCATGATCCCGAAGATGCAGGCCTGCCTCGAGGCGGTCGAGGGCGGGGTGCGCGGTGCGACCGTCGTCGACGGCCGCGAGCCGCACGCCGTGCTGCTGGAGATCTTCACCGACGAGGGCGTCGGCACGCAGGTGCTGCCCGGCGTCGAGACCCGCATCCGTACCGCGCTGTACGCCACGAGCGCACCGAAGGAGACGTCGTGACCACGTCCGACCAGCCCACCCGCGCCACCCTGCCCTACGCCGCGCAGGGTCGTCCCGAGAGCGGCGAGCAGTGGACCGAGCGCTACCGCGGCGCGGTCATGAACACCTTCGGCGACCCCCAGCGCGTGCTGGTGCGCGGTGAGGGGAGCACGGTCTGGGACGTCGACGGCAACCACTACCTCGACCTCCTGGCCGGGATCGCGGTCAACGCGCTGGGCCACGCGCACCCGGCCGTCGTGCAGGCGGTCACCGAGCAGCTCGGGACCCTCGGGCACGTGTCGAACTTCTTCACCACCGAGCCGCAGGTCCGGCTGGCCGAGCGGCTCGCCGCCCTGCTCGACCCAGGTTCGGACGAGGGGGCCGACGTGCCCGTGCGCACGTTCTTCGCGAACTCCGGCACCGAGGCCAACGAGGCGGCGTTCAAGGCCACCCGGCGCACGGGTCGCACGACGGTCGTCGTCGCCGAGGGAAGCTTCCACGGACGTTCGATGGGCGCGCTCGCCCTGACGTCGAAGGCGGCGTACCGCGAGCCGTTCGAGCCGCTGCCGGGCGACGTGCGCTGGGTCCCGTACGGCGACGCCGACGCGCTGACCGCGGCGGTCGACGACACGGTCGCGGCCGTGCTGCTCGAGCCCATCCAGGGCGAGGCTGGCGTGGTCGTGCCGCCGGAGGGCTACCTGGCCCGGGCCCGCGCGATCACCCGCGAGCACGGCGCCCTGCTCTGGATCGACGAGGTCCAGACCGGCGTCGGGCGCACCGGCGCCTGGTTCGCGTTCCAGGAGTCCGGGGTCGTGCCCGACCTGGTGACGCTGGCCAAGGGTCTCGGCGGCGGGTTCCCCGTCGGCGCGTGCATCGGCATCGGCGACGCCGCGACCCTGCTCGGTCCCGGCAACCACGGCACGACCTTCGGCGGCAACCCGGTGGCCTGCGCGGCGGCGCTCGCGGTGCTCGACACGATCGAGTCCGACGGCCTGCTCGCCCAGGCCACGACCCGCGGTGACCAGCTCGCGTCCGCACTGGCCGCGCACCCCCGGGTGGCCGAGGTCACCGGACGTGGCCTCATGTTGGGCGTCGTGCTCACGGACCCCCGTGCGGCCGACGTGCAGAAGGCCGCGCTCGACGCCGGGCTCGTCCTCAACGCACCGACGCCCGACCGCCTGCGCATCGTCCCGCCGCTCGTGCTCACCGAGGCCGAGGCGGCGCACGCCACCACCACGCTCTCCGCGGTGATCTCGGAGGTGCTCGCATGACCGCCACGGCCATCGTGCGGCACCTGCTGCGCGACGACGACCTCAGCCCGGCGGAGCAGGCCGAGGTGCTCGACCTGGCGCTGCGGATGAAGGCCGAGCCGTTCGCCTTCCGTCCGCTCGAGGGTCCGCGCTCCGTGGCGGTCGTCTTCGACAAGTCGTCCACGCGCACGCGGGTGTCGTTCTCCGTCGGCGTCGCCCAGCTCGGCGGGCACTGCGTCATCCTCGACGCCGCGACCACCCAGGCCGGCCGCGGCGAGCCGGTGGCCGACACGGCCCGCGTGCTCGGCCGCATGGTCGACGCCGTCGTCTGGCGCACCTACGCACAGGCCGACCTGGAGGAGATGGCGCGGCACGCCGGCGTGCCCGTGGTCAACGCGCTCAGCGACGACTTCCACCCCTGCCAGCTGCTGGCCGACTGGCTGACGGTGCGCGAGCACAAGGGCACGCTGGCCGGCCTGACCGTCGCCTTCGTGGGGGACGGCGCCAACAACATGGCGCACTCCTACGTCCTCGGCGGCGCGGTCGCGGGGATGCACGTGCGGGTCGGAGCACCCGAGGGTTATGCCCCCGCCGGCCACGTGGTCGCCGACGCCGAGAAGGTCGCCGCTGGTACCGGTGGATCCGTGACCGTCACCGACGACCCGGTCGAGGCGGTGCGCGGTGCCGACGTCGTCATCACCGACACGTGGGTCTCGATGGGCCAGGAGGCCGAGAAGGCCGAGCGCATCGCCACCTTCGGCCCGTACGCCGTGACCGGTGCGCTGCTGCAGCACGCCGCGAAGGACGCGATCGTGCTGCACTGCCTGCCCGCCTACCGAGGCCTGGAGATCGCCGAGGACGTGCTCGAGGGACCGCGCAGCGTCGTCTGGGACGAGGCGGAGAACCGCCTGCACGCCCAGAAGGCCCTGCTCGCGTTCCTGCTGGAGCGCTCGTGAGCATCCCCGACACCAAGCGCGCGCGCCAGCGGCTCATCATCGAGCTGCTGGGCCGCACGCCGGTGCGCTCGCAGGGCGAGCTGGCGGCGCTGCTGCAGGAGCAGGGCGTCACCGCGACCGCCTCGACGGTCTCGCGTGACCTCGTGGAGCTCGACGCCGTGCGCGTGCGCAACCCCGACGGCGCGCTGGTCTACGCCGTGCCCGGCGAGGGCGGCGACCGCACGCCCCGCGCCGCGCAGGACAGCGCCGCCTCGCAGCAGCGGCTGACCCGTCTGCTGCGCGAGCTGCTGGTCTCGGCCGAGTCGTCGGCCAACCTCGTCGTGCTGCGCACCCCGCCCGGCGCCGCCCAGTTCCTGGCCTCGGCCATCGACCACACGGGCGCCGTCGAGGTGCTGGGCACCATCGCCGGCGACGACACCGTCATGATGATCTGTCGTGACCCCGAGGGCGGCGCGACCGTCGCCGCCCGTCTGACCGAGCTCGCCGAGCTCCCCACCGACACCCGATCCACCAGCGAGGGACCCGCATGACCGAGCAGAGCCCGTCCGACGTCCCCTCGGGCACCCAGAACGACACCCCGGGCGACTCCCGTCTCTGGGGCGGTCGCTTCGCGGGCGGTCCGTCGCCGGAGCTGACGGAGCTGTCGCGCTCGACCCACTTCGACTGGCGGCTCGCGCCCTACGACCTGCAGGGCTCCCGTGCGCACGCCCAGGTGCTGCACACCGCCGGCCTGCTGACCGACGACGACCTGGTCGCGATGCTCGCGGGCATCGACGCGCTCGACGCCGATGTCGCCTCCGGCGCCTTCACGGCGCAGCCGGGCGACGAGGACGTGCACTCGGCCCTCGAGCGTGGGCTGATGGAGCGTCTCGGCCCCGACCTCGGCGGTCGGCTGCGCGCGGGCCGGTCGCGCAACGACCAGGTCGCCACCCTGTTCACGATGTACCTGCGCGAGCACGCCGCACGCATCGGCGAGCTGCTACGCGCGCTCGTCGGTGCTCTCGCCGACCAGGCGGAGCGTCACCTGGGCGCACCGATGCCGGGGCGCACGCACCTGCAGCACGCCCAGCCGGTGCTCCTGTCGCACCACCTCCTCGCGCACGCCTGGCCGCTCGTGCGCGACCTCGACCGGCTCGCCGACTGGGACGCGCGCGTCGCCGGCGGGTCGCCGTACGGCTCGGGCGCGCTGGCCGGCTCCTCGCTCGGTCTCGACCCGGAGAAGGTCGCCGCGTCGCTCGGCTTCACGGGCTCGACGCCGAACTCGATCGACGGCACGGCGTCGCGTGACGTCGTGGCCGAGCTGGCGTTCGTGCTCGCCCAGGTCGGGGTCGACGTGTCACGTCTGGCGGAGGAGATCATCCTCTGGAACACCAAGGAGTTCGACTTCGTCACGCTCGACGACGGGTACTCCACGGGCTCGAGCATCATGCCGCAGAAGAAGAACCCCGACATCGCCGAGCTGGCCCGCGGCAAGGCCGGGCGACTGATCGGCAACCTGTCCGGCCTGCTGGCCACCCTGAAGGCCCTCCCGCTGGCCTACAACCGCGACCTGCAGGAGGACAAGGAGCCGGTCTTCGACTCCGTCGACACGCTCGAGGTGCTGCTGCCGGCGTTCACCGGCATGGTGCGCACGCTCACCTTCCACACCGAGCGCATGGCAGCGCTGGCGCCGCAGGGCTTCGCGCTCGCCACCGACGTGGCCGAGTGGCTCGTGCGCCAGGGCGTGCCCTTCCGCGTGGCGCACGAGGTCTCCGGCGCCTGCGTGCAGGTCTGCGAGCAGCGCGGCATCGAGCTGTGGGACCTCTCCGACGACGACTTCGCGGCCATCTCGCCGCACCTGACGCCCGACGTCCGCAGCGTGCTGTCGGTCGGGGGCTCCATCGCCTCGCGCGACGGGCGCGGCGGCACCGCGCAGGTCCGGGTGGCCGAGCAGCTCGCCGAGGTGCGGGCGCGGGCGGCGTCGTGAGCGGGCCGGTGTTCCGGACGACCCGCTGGCGCACCGGGTACCGCGTCGACGACGTCGACGACTTCCTCGCCGACGTGCTGCCGCGCGTGACGGACCGTCCCGACTCGGCCCTGGCCGAGCGCATCGTGCAAGCGAGGTTCGCCACCGTGCACCTCGGCGCGGGCTACGACATGAGCGACGTCGACGCCTACCTCGACGACCTCGTGGGCCGCGTCGGCGGCCCGCCTGCCCCTGGAGCGTGACGGACGCCTCGGCACCGGAGCGCGCCGTGTTCACGGCTCGTTCACGCGGTCTTGGCATCATGCGCGGGTGCTCGAGAACGTCGACGTCCCTGCCACGTTCCTGCGTTCGGGCCGGGCGGCACCCGCGCGCACCCTCGTCGAGGTGCTGGAGGCCACCGCCCGGGACCACGCCGAGGAGCCGGCGCTCGCCTGCGGCGACGTCGTCCTGACCTACGACACCCTGCTCGAGACGGCGTCGGCGCTGGCCGACGAGCTCGGTGCCGTCGGCGTCGGTCGCGGCGCCCGCGTCGGGGTGCGGGTGTCCTCGGGCAGCACCGACCTGCACGTCGCGATCCTGGGCGTCCTGCTCGCCGGTGCCGCCTACGTGCCGATCGACGTCGACGACCCGGAGGAGCGAGCAGCGACCGTGCTGCGCGAGGCCCAGGCCGACGCGGTCGTGACCGACGGCCTCGTGGTGCGACGCCTGCGCGACGACGTGCGCGGCTCGGGCAGCGTGGAGCCGCCGACCCTCGACGACGACGCCTGGATCATCTTCACGTCGGGCTCCACCGGGACGCCCAAGGGCGTGGCCGTCACGCACCGCTCCGCGGCGGCGTTCGTGGACGCCGAGGCGGTGCTCTTCTGCCAGGACGCACCTCTCGGTCCCGGCGACCGCGTGATGGCCGGGCTCAGCGTGGCCTTCGACGCCTCCTGCGAGGAGATGTGGCTGGCGTGGCGGCACGGCGCCTGCCTCGTGCCTGCACCGCGCTCGCTCGTCCGCAGTGGCGCGGACCTCGCGCCGTGGCTCGTCGCGAACGACGTCACGGTCGTCTCGACCGTGCCGACGCTGGTCTCGCTGTGGCCCGCGCAGGCGCTCGACGCGGTGCGGCTGCTGATCCTCGGCGGCGAGGCCTGCCCGCCGGAGATCGGCGACCGGTTCGCCACCGCCGACCGTGAGGTGTGGAACACGTACGGGCCCACCGAGGCGACCGTGGTCGCCTGCGGCGCGCAGCTGCGGCCCGGCGAGCCGGTCCGCATCGGCCTGCCGCTCGAGGGCTGGGACCTCGCGGTGGTCGATGACGACGAACGCCCTGTCGGGCCGGGGGAGACCGGTCAGCTGGTGATCGGCGGTGTCGGCCTCGCGCGGTACCTGGACGCCGAGAAGGACGCCGCGACCTACGCCCCGATGCCCTCGCTCGGGTGGGACCGCGCCTACCGCAGCGGCGACCGCGTCGTGCTCGACGAGGCGGGTCTGCTGTTCGCCGGGCGTGCCGACGACCAGGTGAAGATCGGCGGACGACGCATCGAGCTCGGTGAGGTCGACAGCGCCCTGCTCGCCCTGCCCGGCGTCGAGGCGGCAGCCGCGGCCGTGCGTCGGTCCGAGGCGGGCAACAGCGTCCTGGTCGGCTACGTCGTGACCGACGGGACGCTGGACGCGAGGAGTGCGCGCGCGCCCCTGCGCGAGCGCCTGCCCGCGGCCGCGGTGCCTCGCATCGCGGTCGTCGAGACCATCCCGGTCCGCACGTCGGGCAAGGTCGACCGCGACGCCCTGCCGTGGCCGCTCGAGACCGGCACCGAGGCGTCGCTCGACGGCACCGCCGCGCTGGTCGCCGACGCGTGGGCGCGCATCCTGGGCTCGGCCGTCGGCGGGCCGGCCGACGACTTCTTCGAAGCCGGTGGCTCGAGCCTCACCGCGGCGCAGCTCGTGGCTCGGCTGCGGGAGACGCACCCGGAGGTGACGGTCGCCGACGTCTACGAGGCGCCCACGGTGGGTGCGCTCGCGGCTCGTCTCGACACGCTCACCACCCCGGCCGTCGTCGACGTCCGCGAGGTGCGGCCGGTGCCCCGCCGGTCGAGCCTGGTCCAGCAGGTCCTGCTCCTGCCGCTGCGCGCGGTCGGCGGGCTGGTCTGGGTGGCCTGGACGATGCTCGCGGTGCAGGCGCTGGCCGTCGCCACGGACTGGTCGTGGCTCCCGGGACCCGGGTGGACGGCGACCGTGGTCGCGGCGGTGCTGCTGCTCCCGCCCGTCCGGGCTGCCGCGGCCGCGGGTGGCGTGCGGCTGCTCCTGCGTCGGCTGACGCCCGGCACCTACCCGCGCGGCGGGTCGACGCACCTGCGGCTGTGGGCGGCCGAGCGCCTGGTCGAGGAGCTCCGCGTGGGCACGCTCGCCAGCGTCGGCGTGCTGACCGTCTTCGCGCGGATGCTCGGCGCGAAGGTGGGTGCGGGAGTCGACCTGCACGCGCTGCCCTCTCTCACCGGCATGCTGACCCTCGGCCGCGGGTCCACGGTCGAGCCCGAGGCAGACCTCTCGGGCTGGTGGGTCGACGGCGACCGTCTCGTCGTGGGGCCGGTCCGGGTACGGGCCGAGGCTCGCGTCGGCGTCCGCAGCACGCTCGGTCCCGGAGTCGTGGTCGGTCGTCGCGCCGAGGTCGGCGCAGGGTCGACGGTGCTGGGCGACGTGGCCGACGACAGCTTCGCCGCCGGAGCCCCCGCGACGCGCGTCGGTGAGGCGCGTGGCCCGGCCGAGCTCGAGCCGGCACCGCGCCGTCGCGGTTGGCCCACGGTCTACGCGGTGACGGGTCTCGTGCTGTCGGCGCTCCCGGCGCTCGCGGTCGGGCTCGTGTCCGCGGCGTCGCTCGGCGCGGCCCTGGCGCTCGGTGTCGACCCGCAATCACCCGCCGACCTCGCGCTGCTGCTGGTTGCGCTCCTGCCCGTCCTCGTGGTCGGGTCCCTGCTGGTCCTCGCCGGGCTGGTGTGGTCGGTCGTCCGGGGTGCGTCGACCGGCGTGGCGGCCGGGGTGCACCCCGTGCACGGCCGCGCGGCGTGGTCGGCCTGGACGGTGCTGCGCGTCCTCGACAGCGCCCGCGAGTGGCTGTTCCCGCTGTACTCCAGCAGCCTCACGCCGACGTGGCTCCGCGCGCTCGGCGCCGACGTCGGGGCCGACGTGGAGGCGTCGACCGTGCTCCTGCTGCCGAGCCTCACGTCGGTCGGCGACGGCGCCTTCCTCGCCGACGACACGATGCTCGGCATGTACGAGCTCGGTGGCGGGTGGCTGCGGGTCGAGCGCGTGAAGGTGGGGCGTCGGGCCTTCGTCGGCAACTCGGGCATGGCAGCGCCCGGCCGCAAGGTGCCGGCGCGCGGGCTGGTCGCGGTGCTGTCGGCGGCACCCCGTCGCGCGAAGGCGACCAAGGGGTCGTCGTGGCTGGGGAGCCCGCCCACGAGGCTCCGCCGCGCCGCCGGCGAGGTCGACGAGGCCCGCACCTACGAGCCGGGACGACGGCTCAGGGTGGCGCGCGCGGCGCTCGAGGCCTGCCGCGTGCTCGCCGTCGGTGTAGCGGCCCTCCTCGTCCTGGCCGTCGCCGGCAGCATCGTCACGGTCGCGGACCGTGCGGGGTGGTGGGTCGCGGCGCTCGTCGCCGGCCCGGTCCTGCTCGCCGCCGGCGTCGTGGGGGCGCTCGTCGCGACTGCGGCCAAGTGGGTCCTCGTCGGTCGGGTCAGGGCCGAGGAGCACCCGCTCTGGAGCAGCTTCGTGTGGCGCAACGAGCTCGCCGACACCTTCGTCGAGGTGGTGGCCGCCCCCTGGTTCTGCCGCTGGGCGCTGGGCACGCCGCTGCTGCCGCTGTGGCTGCGCAGCCTCGGGGCGCGCGTCGGCCGGGGGGTCTGGTGCGAGACGTACTGGTGGCCCGAGCCCGACCTCGTGACCGTGGGCGACGGCGCGACCGTCAACCGGGGGTGCGTGGTGCAGACGCACCTCTTCCATGATCGGATACTCAGCATGGACGAGGTCAGGCTGGACGCGGGGGCGACGCTCGGTCCGCACGGCGTCGTGCTGCCCGCCGCACGCATCGGCAGGCACGCCCGGGTCGGCCCCGGGTCGCTGGTGATGCGCGGCGAGCACGTGCCCGACGGCACCAGCTGGGTCGGCAACCCCATCGGCCCCTGGACCGACGCGACGGCGCCCGCGTGAGCCGCGCCGCGTCCGTCGACGAGCGCTACGTCCCGCACCACGGCGACCCGTCGTACACCGTCACCCGCTACGACCTCGTCGTCGACTACGTCCCCGAGTCCAACCGGCTCACCGGCACCGCGACCCTCGGCGTGCGTGCGCTCGAGCCGCTGCGGAAGGTCCGTCTGGACCTCAACGACCTGCGGGTGCAGAAGCTCCTCGTCGACGGCGCCCGCGCGAAGTACCGGCAGCAGCGCGCGTCCGTGAGCGTCGAGCTGGGTCGGGAGTTGGCGGAGGGCGAGGAGGCCGAGATCATGGTCGCCTACGGCGGCCGCCCGCACCCGATGCGCGGACCCGACGGCGACGCAGGCTGGGAGGAGCTCGAGGAGGGCGCGATCGTCGCCTCGCAGCCCCACGGCGCGCCGTCGTGGTTCCCGTGCAACGACCTGCCGTCCGCGAAGGCGCCGTTCCGGCTGGAGCTCTCGGTGCCGCAGGCGTTCACCGTCGTCGGCAACGGCGTGCCCGGCGAGCGGCGACGCACCGCGGGACGGGTCGTGCAGGTCTTCGACCAGCCCGAGCCGATGGCCACCTACCTCGCGACCGTGCACGTGGGCGACTTCGTCGAGGAGCAGCAGGCGACGTCGCCGGTGCCCGTCGGCTTCGTCGCGCCTGGCAGCCTGCGGGAGCAGGCCCAAGATGCCCTGGTTGACCAGCCCGCCATGGTCGCCTTCTTCGACCGGGTCTTCGGCCCGTACCCGTTCCAGCGGTACCTGGCGGTCGTCACCCCCGACGATCTCGAGATCCCGCTCGAGGCGCAGGGGCTCTCGATCTTCGGGCCGAACCTCCTGCACGACGGGTGGGACGCACAGCGACTGATCGCGCACGAGCTGGCCCACCAGTGGTTCGGCAACAGCGTGACGCTGCGGCACTGGAACGACATCTGGCTGCACGAGGGCTTCGCCTGCTACGCCGAGTGGCTGTGGTCGGAGGAGTGCGGCCGCGAGAGCGCCGACGAGCGCGCGCGCCACCACCACGCGAAGCTGCAGGCGAAGGACCAGGACCTGCTGCTCGCCGACCCCGGCCCCGACCTGATGTTCGACGACCGGGTCTACAAGCGCGGCGCCCTCACGTTGCACGCGCTGCGCCGCCGGGTCGGCGACGACGCCTTCTTCACGGTGCTGCGGACCTGGACCGACCGCTTCCGCCACGCCAACGCCGACACGGCCGACCTGGAGCGCGTCGTCGCGGACGTCGCGGGGGAGCAGACCGACCTCTTCGACCAGTGGGTGAGGGCGACCGCGGTCCCGGACCTGCCGTGACGTCGGACGACGACGTCGCCGCGCGGGCCGTGGCGCTGCTCGGCCGTGAGCTGCGCGGTCACGGGGTGACCGTGCGGATCACCGAGGTCGAGGCGTACGGCGGGATCCTCGACCCGGCGTCGCACGCGTACACGCGGACGCCGCGCTCGGAGATCATGTACGGCCCGCCCTGGCGCCTCTACGTGTACCGCTCGTACGGCATCCACTGGTGCGCGAACGTCGTGACCGGACCGACCGAGCAGGCCGCGGCCGTGCTCGTGCGGGCCGGGCGCGTCGTGGACGGACTCGACCTCGCCCGCGAGCGTCGCGGCGACGTCGCCGACACCCGCCTCGCCCGGGGTCCGGGGAACCTCGCGCAGGCCCTCGGCGCCGCGGGGGTAGGGGTTCTCGACCTGCTGGTGCGCTGCCGCAGGGGGTCTCCACTTGCTGGTGCGCTGCCGCAGGGTGTCTTGACCTGCTGGTGCGCTGCTGAAGGGGGTCTGGGCTTGCTGGTGCGCTGCCTCGGCTCTCGCTGGGGCTGGTCTCCGCAAGGGCCTCGACCGGGCGGCTGGCGGCGGAGCTGGTCCGAGGTCTCGGGCTGTGGGTTCGTGCTGGGGGTGGACGCAAGAATCTGCGTTCGTGCGTCGGAGGTCCAAGGGTTCTGCGTTTGCTGCGGGATCCCGTCGCGAACGCAGAAGCGTTCAACTTCCCGCGCGTGAATGAAGAATCTTGGGTGCCCTTGGGGGTGGGGTGGGCAGTGCTTCTTCC
>LULM01000366.1_pt1 | contig 14656 bp, 18 predicted proteins | sample 728151 | NCBI WGS metagenome assembly LULM01 (sample SAMN03860289, study PRJNA289734) | marine metagenome | biome: seawater column; feature: ocean; material: water; isolation source: Red Sea water column Station 149 - depth 200m | place: Saudi Arabia: Red Sea | collected 2011-10-15 | depth 200 m
CGCGTCCTGACGCCCGAACCGGAGCTCGGCTCACGCCCCGCTGCTCCGCGACGTCGGCCCGGTACGCTGCACTGGGCGCGTCGCGGTGATCGCACGCACCCGCGGGCCCCCGTAGCTCAGGGGATAGAGCAACGGTTTCCTAAACCGCAGGTCGCAGGTTCGAATCCTGCCGGGGGCACCAACCGACGCGGCTCGCTACTCAGCGGCGGCGAACTGGAGACTCTGGGTCCCTGCGCGGAGGGTCGAAGGATGCTGCGTTGGTGTCGGGATCCCGTCGCGAACGCAGAAGCGTCCGACCTCCAGCGCACCGACGCAGAGTCCTGCGTGCCCCTGGCTTCGGGCGAGTCCCCCGCCTCACCCCCGCGGCGCCACCCGCAGGATCTTGTCGTCCGTGCCGTTCGAGGTGGTCACGTACAGCACCCCGCCCGGTCCGCGCTGCACGCCGCGCAGCCGGCCGTAGGTGCCGGAGAGCTCCGACGGGGTGTACTGACGCACCAGGCGACGGCTGCTGTCGAAGGTCAGCAGGCGCAGGCTCGTGCCCTTGAGGGTCGCCACCGCGAGCGCGCCGTCGAGGCTTCCCCAGCCCGACCCGCTCACGAAGTCGGCGCCGCTGGTCGCGACCGTCGACGTGCCCGACCTCCACGCCGCCTGGCGCTGCGTGCCCGGGAGCGAGTCGTCGGTCATCGGGGAGTTCGCGCCCTCGTTGTAGTCGGGGTCGCCCGACGCGCGAGGGACCGGGTTCCACCCGTAGTTGCCGCCCTTGACCAGCACGTTCACCTCGTCGTCGCGGTAGGAGCCCTGCTCGACCGACCACATCTGGCCCGTCGACGGCTGACGCACGACGCCCTGCACGTTGCGGTGGCCGTACGTCCAGACCCGACGCTGCATCGCCGTGCGGGCCGACGCCCACGGGTTGTCGTCGTAGCCCCTGCCGGTCGTCGCCGAGACGCGCAGCACCTTGCCACCGCCGGACGTCAACGACTGCGGGATGCCGCCGCGGGCAGCGTCGCCCGTGCCGATGAACAGCGAGTCGGCCTTGCCCCGGCGCAGCGCGCAGCCGCCGTGGCGGCCCGTGCTCGACGGCAGGCCGACCACGACGTTGCGCACGAACGTCGCGCGGCCCGCGGACCGGTCCAGGCGCCACGCGACGACCCGGACGTCCCGCACGTCGCCCGAGCGGTAGCCGTGGCACGTGTAGAAGACGCCGCTGCGGGCGAAGTCGGCGGACTTCTCGATGCCCATGAGGCCGGTCTCGCCGCCCGACCACATGCCGGCCGGACGCGACAGCACGACCGTCGAACGTCCTTGCGGGTCGCGCAGCGTGACCGACAGCCGGTCGCGCTGGGTGTAGAGCATCGACCCGTCGGGCAGGAAGGTGAGCGCCCAAGGATGGTGCAGACCTGCCTGCACCACGCGCACGTCGAGGGGTGGCGGGTCGGCTGCCCCGGTGGCGGCCGGTGCTCCTCCTGCGAGGGTGGCGGAGGCGCAGAGCGCCCCGCCGAGGACGGCCGTGACCACGCGTCGGGCTCTCATCGCCTCAGTATCCGCCTCCTGGCGCGATCTGCCAGCGCGCGAGCCGTTCACCCGTGCGTCGTCCGCTCGACGCGCGCCTGCGGCCGTGCCGTCGTACGCTCGCCGCACCTGCATCAGCACCCGTGGAGGGACCATGTCCCGTTCGACCGAGGACGCCTGGACCGTCGTCGTGTACGAGGTCAGCGGCGTGCCCGAGCAGCAGGACATCCTCGCCGACTTCCACACGGCTGCCATGAGCGGTGTCGTCGCCCTCGGCACCCAGGGCGACCTCGGGACCTACGTGGTCGTGGAGTGCCGCACCGACGACGACGCGTGGCTCGTCGAGACCGTGGTGCACCAGATCGACCCGCACGCGCACCGACGCAGCGAGCACCCGCACCGGCCCGTCGTGGGTCCCGCCGTGCCTGCCGACGGCTGACGCTCCACGTGCGCCGGGCTGCGACGCCGCCCGCCTAGGATGGAGACCGACCCGTCGCCGGACGGGTCGCACCGACGATCCCGCCCGCAGGAGCTCCCTTGACCAAGCCCGTCGCCTCGTGGCTCACCGACATGGACGGCGTGCTCGTCCACGAGGAGCGCGCCATCCCGGGCGCGGCCGAGTTCATCGCGGCGCTGCGACGTCACGAGCGGCCCTTCCTCGTGCTCACCAACAACTCGATCTTCACCCCGCGCGACCTTCGTGCGCGCCTCCACGCGGCGGGCCTCGACATCCCGCAGGAGTCGATCTGGACCTCGGCGCTGGCCACCGCGAAGTTCCTCAGCGAGCAGCGTCCGGAGGGGACGGCCTACGTGATCGGCGAGGCTGGGCTGACCACCGCGCTGCACGACGTCGGGTACGTCATGACCACGCGGGACCCGGAGTACGTGGTGCTGGGCGAGACGCGCACCTACTCCTTCGAGGCGATCACCAAGGCCATCCAGCTCATCGAGAGCGGCGCGCGGTTCATCGCCACCAACCCCGACCCGACCGGCCCGTCGCCGTCGGGAAGCCTCCCTGCCACCGGCTCGGTCGCCGCGCTCATCACCAAGGCCACGGGGGTCGAGCCGTACTTCGTCGGCAAGCCCAACCCGCTCATGATGCGCACGGCGCTCAACCGGATCGAGGCGCACTCCGAGACGACGGTGATGATCGGCGACCGGATGGACACCGACGTGCTGTCCGGGCTCGAGGCGGGCCTGCGCTCCATCCTGGTCCTCACCGGCTCGACGGCGCCCGGACAGGTGGAGCGCTTCCCGTTCCGACCGACCCGCGTCGTCGACTCGATCGCCGACGTGGTCCCGCTCGTGACCGAGCTGGCAGAGGGCGACGCGGACGGAGCCTGACGGCTCGTCGGGTATTCTGGTCCGATCACGTCGCCCGATCGGCGGACGTGAGAACGTCCACGCACGACGGAACATCACCCGACGTCACGGAGCCAGAACGTTGAAGGTCTTTCTTACCGGAGCCAGCGGAGTCATGGGGCGGTCCACCACGACCGCCCTCGTCGCCGCCGGCCACGAGGTCGTCGGGCTGGTGCGCTCCGAGCGTGCCGCCCGCGTCGCCGAGGCGCACGGGGCGAGACCGCACCGCGGCACCGTCTTCGACGTCGACGCCATGGCGACGGGCATGCAGGGCTGCGACGCCGTCGTGAACTTCGCGGGTCGCATGCCCGTGGGTCTCGCGATGCTGCGACCCGGCGCGTGGCGCCAGAACGACCGGATCCGCGCGGTCGGCTCGCGTCGGGTGGCCGAGGCCATGCTGGCCGCGGGTGTCCCGCGGCTCGTGCAGCAGAGCCGCTCGTCGATCTACGCCGACGGCGGTGACGCCTGGATCGACGAGCTGGCGCCCGTCGAGATCACCCGCGACACCGACACCGTGGCCGAGGCCGAGCAGCACGCCCGGGCCCTCGGACGTCGTGGCCGCGACGTGGTCGTGCTGCGCTTCGGCCAGATCGTCGGGCCCGATCCCGGCTCCCGCTGGCTGCTGCGGCGCGCCCGGTCGGGTCGGCCCACCGGCTGGGGCGAGCCGTCGTCGTGGGTGCACCTGGTGCACGTCGACGACGTCGGCACGGCCGCCGAGGCCGCGCTGACCGCGCCGGCCGGGGTCTACAACGTGGGCGCGGAGCCGTGCCGTCGCGAGGACCTCGCCGAGCAGCTGGCGCTCGCCGGCGGACGACGCGGCGGTCGCTTCCACCACCGCGTCACGCAGCGACTGGCGGGGGTGCGGCTGGAGACCTTCGGACGCTCGCAGCGCATCACCTCCCAGCGCTTCGGCGACCGCGCCGGCTGGCACCCGATGTTCCCGAAGCTCACCCCGGACTGGTTCGACGGTGTCCTCTGACGACCTGACGTCCGACGCCGACCGTCAGGCGGCCGAGCAGGCCCGTCGGCGCCGCGCGGCCCTGCTGCTGGGCGACCTGCTGCCCGACACCACGCGCGACGAGCGCGGCGACGACGGGACGTCCGCAGGCTCGCGTCGCGACGACGAGCTGCTGCGGGACGTCCCGCCCCACCACGGCGGCTGAGCCGGACCTGCCGACCTCAGGGGGTCTGGCGCTGCAGCGCGTCGCGGATCTCGCGCAGGAGCGCGATGTCCTCGCTGGGCCCGGCCGGCTCCGGCTCGGCGCCGCGCTGGCGGGCCTCGTTGATCTTCTTCATCGGCACGACCACGAAGAAGTACACGACGGCCGCCGTGATCGCGAACGTGATGGCGGCGTTGATGAAGCCACCGATGTCGATGAAGGTCGACGCGTCGCCGCTGCGGATGCGGAAGCCCAGCCCCTGGCCCGCGTCGCTCCTGCCGGTGCTCGCGATCAGCGGGTTGATGAAGGAGTCGGTGAACTTCGTGACCAGCGCGGTGAATGCGGTGCCGATGACGACGGCCACGGCGAGGTCGACGATGTTCCCGCGGAGCAGGAAGTCCTTGAATCCCTTGATCATGTGTCCCCCTAGGACGTCGGTGAAGGTCGTCCCCGAGCCTAGGGGTTCGCGACGACGTCGCGCGGCGTCCCACCCATCGGGCGAGGCGCGGTCAGTCGTCGCCTGCCTCGACCACGACGCTCAGCTGCGCCTCCACGCCCACGCGTGCGAGCTCCAGCGCGGTCCGGCGGGGGACGGTGAGCCACAGGACCGGGGCGTCGGGGTCCTCGAGGTCGGGCACGGCGGCGACCACCGCGCCCGAGGCCGCCACGGACGCGCGCGGGCCGCCCGCTCCCGTCGCCACCGCCAGCACCTCGACCCGGTCGCCCACGCGCACGGCCTGGCCGCTCGTCGCGTCGGCCAGCCGCACGGCCGTCACGACGTGCCCCGGCGGCAGGCCGTCGACCGGTCCGGCCGCCAGGAGGCGGACGTCGGTGAACGCCTCGCCCCGACGCATCGGCCCGCCGACCCGTCGCCCCTCGAGGTCGTCGGACGACAGCAGGTGCTGGGGCGCCGCCCCTGCCGGCAGCAGCGAGGAGGTGACGTCGTCGGCGGAGAGCACCGTGCCGCTGGCGAGGTCGCGGGCGGCGACGGCCACCTCCACCTGGTCGGGCGGGCGGCGCACCGACGTGAGGGCCAGCAGCACCGCGAGGGCGGTGCACAGGGCGGCGAGCAGACGACGGTGCTCGAGCAGCGAGGAGCGCAGACGGTCCATCCGCGCACGCTAGGCAGCGGGCCGGACCCCGATCCAGCGCGTCTCCACAGGGGAGCGGGTCAGGCGGCCGAGCCGCCCGTGGACGACGAGCCGCTGCCCGAGGTCGACGTGCCGGACGACGTGCCCGAGGAGGAGCTCGACGACGTGCTCGACGACGAGGAGGAGCTCGAGGAGGACGAGCTGGAGGTGTCCGACGACGTCGTCGTGCTGCGGCTGTCGGTGCGGTAGAAGCCCGACCCCTTGAACACGACGCCCACCGCGTTGAACACCTTGCGGAGCCGGCCCTGGCACGCGGGGCACTCGGTCAGCGCATCGTCGGTGAACGACTGGTGCACCTCGAGCGCGTTGCCGCACTCGGTGCACTGGTACTGGTAGGTCGGCACGGTCTTCTCTCCTGGATGTCACCGGTCGGCGGGTGCCGCTCCGGCACGAGGTCTCCGACGTCAAAGGGTACAGTTCCCTGCATCGTGACCGACCCTGACTCATCCGGGACCCCGTGATGACCGAGCTCCTCCTCCTGGGACTCTCGTTCCTCCTCATGCTCGCGTGCGGCGTCTTCGTGGCGGCCGAGTTCTCGTTCGTGACGGTCGACCGCGCGACGGTCGAGCGCGACGCCGAGCGCGGCGACGCGGGCGCGGCCGGCACCCTCAAGGCGCTGCGCAGCCTGTCGACCCAGCTCAGCGGGGCGCAGCTGGGCATCACGATCACCAACCTGGCGATCGGGTTCGTCGCCGAGCCGGCCATCGGGCGGCTCGCGCGCGGACCGCTGGAGGACCTCGGCGTCACCGGCGGGGCGCAGAGCGCCGTCGCGTACGGGCTCGCGCTCTTCCTCAGCACCGTCGTCACGATGCTGGTCGGCGAGCTCATCCCGAAGAACCTGGCCCTCGCCCTGCCCCAGCGCGTGGCCGCCGTCGCCCAGCTGCCGCAGCGGGTGTTCACGCGCGTGATGGCCTGGCCGATCCGGTTCCTGAACGGCACGGCCAACCGCACCTTGCAGCGCATGGGCGTCGAGCCGCAGGAGGAGCTGCGCTCGGCCCGCTCGCCGGTGGAGCTGCGCTCGCTCGTGCTGCGCTCCGCCCGCGAGGGTGCCATCGACGACGAGACGGCCGACCTCGTGGCGCGCAGCATCGCGTTCGGTGACCGCACCGCCGCCGACGTCCGCACGCCCCGGGTCCGCGTGCACTTCCTCGACGCCCGCGACACCGCGCTCGACGTCATCGAGGCGGCCCGCCAGACCGGGCACTCACGGTTCCCGGTCACGGGCCGGTCGCCGGACGACGTCGTCGGCATCGTGCACGTGAAGCAGGCCGTCGCGGTCGACCCCGACCGACGTCGCGGCGTCCGTCTCGGCGACCTGGCCGGCCCCGTGACCACCGTGCCCGACAGCCTCGAGCTCGACCCGCTGCTGGCCCTGCTGCGCGAGCAGGGGATGCAGATGGCGGTCGTCGTCGACGAGTTCGGCGGGACCGACGGCATCGTCACCCTCGAGGACCTCGTCGAGGAGATCGTCGGCGAGGTGCTCGACGAGCACGACCGCGTCGCGAGCCGCAGCCGCCACCGTCCCGACGGCGCCTGGTCGCTCTCGGGTCTCCTGCGACCCGACGAGGTGCTCGAGCAGACCGGGGTGGCCCTGCCCGAGAGCGAGGACTACGAGACGATCGCCGGCCTGCTGCACGCCGAGCTCGGTCGTCTCGGCGTGCGCGGCGACGTCGTCCACCTGCAGGTCGATCCGACCCCGGACGACGAGGACGACGACCCCGAGCCGCTGGACGTCTCGCTCACCGTCGAGCGCATGGAGGGCCGGCGGATCGACCGCGTGACCCTGACCGTGCAGGCCCCCGACGGTGCTGCTGCCGAGACCGGCTCGAGCAGGGCCGCCGAGCCGACCGCCGGCCCGGCAGCCGACCCGACCGGGGGCGGTGACGTCCGTGGGTGACTGGGTCGGGGTCGGGCTGACGTTCGTGCTGCTCGCCCTCAACGCACTGTTCGTGGCCGCGGAGTTCGCGCTCATCTCGGCCCGACGGACCCAGCTCGAGCCCCTGGCGCAGGCCGGGTCGCGCACGGCTCGGCTGGCGCTCAAGGCCGTGGAGAACGTCACGCTCGCCATGGCGGCCGCACAGCTCGGCATCACCATCTGCTCGCTCGGGCTCGGCGCCATCAGCGAGCCCGCGCTCGCGCACCTGATGGAGCCGGCCTTCGAGCTCGCCCACGTGCCCGAGAGCCTCGTGCACCCGATCTCGTTCGTGATCGCGCTGTCGGTGGTCGTGTTCCTGCACGTCGTGTTCGGCGAGATGGTGCCCAAGAACCTCGCGCTCGTGCAGCCCGACCGCGCCGCCCTCGTGCTGGGCCCGTTCATGCTGCTCGTCATCGCCGTGCTGCGGCCGCTCGTGGTGATGCTCAACGGCATCGCCAACCTGGCGGTCCGCCTGCTCGGCGTGCAGCCGGTGGAGGAGGTCGCCTCCACCTACTCCCACGACGAGGTCGCGGGCCTCGTCGACGAGTCGCGCCGCGAGGGTCTGCTCGACGACGACGAGTACGGTCTCGTGCAGGGTGCCCTGGAGTTCCACGACGGGCGGGTCGAGCAGGTGCTGCTGCCGCGCGACGGGCTCGTGACCGTCGCGCCGGAGGCGACGCCGGCCGACGTCGAGCGGGCCTGCGCCGACACCGGCTTCTCACGCTTCCCCGTCGTCGACGCCGACGGCGACCTCGCCGGCTACCTGCACATCAAGGACGTGCTGGAGACCGACGACGCCGCGCGCCGCGCCCCCATCGCCGACAAGTGGCTGCGGCCGCTGTCGACCGTCGGGGCGGGGTCGGGGCTCTACGAGGCCCTGCGGGTCATGCAGGCCAAGGGCTCCCACATGGCGCGGGTGGCCGACGGGTCCGGCCAGGTGCTCGGCGTGATCATGCTCGAGGACGTGCTGGAGGAGCTGGTGGGCGAGATCCGCGACACGGAGCGGCTCGGGAGCTAGGCCGGCGCCTCGGGCACGCGGAACACGCCGTTCTCGGTGACCACCACGTCGACCGGCAGGTCGTGCGGCTCGTGCGGCACCTCGGTCAGGAGCTCCTCGGCGTGCACGACGGCCACCAGCAGCGGCCGACGCCGGCGGGGGAGAACGGCGAGGGCGCGGTCGTAGTAGCCGGCGCCCCGGCCCAGACGACGTCCGGCGTGGTCGACGGCCAGCGCGGGCAGCACGACGACGTCGACGGAGGCGAGCGCGTCGTCGGGGAGCGTCGCGCCCACTGGCTCGTCGACGCCGAGCCGCGAGCGGGCGGTCGGGGCCGTGGGGTCGTGCGGCGCCCAGGCGAGGGAGCCGTCGCTCCGGCTGACCGGCACGAGGACCTCCACGCCACGCTCGAGCAGGCCCGCGAGCAGCGCCTCCGTGCCCGGCTCGCCGGGCATCGAGCGGTAGGCGGCGACCCGACGGGCGCGGACCACCGAGGGCAGCGCCAGCAGGTGGGCGGCGACCGCGTCGTCGACGGCTCGGCGCTGCTCGAGGTCGCGACGGCGGCGCGCCTCCAGCAGTCGCGGACGCACCGCCCGCTTCTCCTCGGCGGCCGCGTCGTTCCGCTGGCGCGCGCCCGGACGGTCCATACGTCTAGCCTAGGCGCGTGGACGGACTCGAGCTCGCACGGAGCACCATGGAACGCGCCGGCGTGGCGGCACCCGCGATCGAGGTCTTCAGCGACTTCTACCGTCAGCTCGAGGGCGGTGCCACGGGCCTCGTCCGCGAGGCCGACGTCGACCCGCTGGTCGACGTCGACCGGGCCGCCGACGTCACCTTCGACCTCGACGCGCAGCGCGAGGCCGCCGCGGTGACGGCCGTCATCAAGCTCAACGGCGGGCTCGGGACCTCGATGGGCATGGACCGGGCCAAGAGCCTGCTGCCCGTCCGCTCCGACCTCACGTTCCTCGACATCATCGCCCGCCAGGTGCTCCAGGTCCGGCGCGACCTCGACGTCACGTTGCCCCTGCTGTTCATGCACAGCTTCCGCACGCAGGACGACTCGCTGGCACGGCTGCGGCAGCACGAGGGCCTCGCGGTCGAGGGCCTGCCGCTCGACTTCCTGCAGAACCGCGGGGGCACGGCGACCTCTACACGGCGCTGCTCGTCTCGGGCGTGCTGGAGCAGCTCGTGGCCGCCGGCTACCGGTACGCCACCGTCTCCAACGCCGACAACCTCGGCGCGGCGCCCGACCCGTCGATGATGGCCTGGTTCGCCTCGACCGGAGCGCCGTACGCCGCCGAGGTGTGCCGGCGCACGCCCGCCGACGTCAAGGGCGGCCACCTCGTCGTCCGGCGCGCCGACGGACGCCTCGTGCTCCGCGAGACCGCGCAGACGGCCGACGACGACGCGACGCTCGCCGCCGACGCGGACCGGCATCCTTTCTTCCACACGAACAACCTGTGGTTCGACCTGCCTCGACTGCTCGACACGCTCACCGAGCGCAACGGCGTGCTCGGCCTGCCGCTCATCCGCAACGAGAAGACCGTCGACCCCACCGACAAGACGTCGCCGAAGGTCGTGCAGATCGAGTCGGCCATGGGTGCCGCCGTCGAGGTCTTCGACGGCGCCACCGCCATCGAGGTCGAGCGCTCGCGGTTCCTGCCCGTGAAGACCACCAACGACCTCCTGCTGCTCCGTTCGGACGTGTTCGGCCTGGGCGACGACAGCCGCCTGCGCGCCACCGTCGACCCGCGGCCGCTCGTCGACCTCGACCGCCGCTTCTACACGACCATCGCCGACTTCGACGCCCGCATCCCGCACGCCCCGTCGCTCGCCGGGGCCTCGTCCCTGACGGTGCGCGGCGACTGGCACTTCGGGCGCGACGTGGTGGTCACCGGCGACGCGACCCTGGACGACGACGGCACGGCACGCAGCGTCCCGCAGGGTGCCCGGTTAGGCTGACGCCCATGTCTTCCGACGCAGGGAACGAGGCCGCTCCGCCCTCCGGCGACGCTGCTCCACCCCGGGGACCGCGTCCGCGCGTGCGTCCGGAGAGCGTGCCCGACGGCTTCCTGACCGTCGAGGACCACCTCGAGAAGATCCTGCGCGGCATCGGCCCGCTCGAGCCGTACGACCAGCCGGTCGTCGAGTCGCTCGGCCTGCCGCTGCACGCCGACGTGCACGCCCCGATCTCCCTGCCCCGCTTCGACAACTCCGCCATGGACGGGTACGCCGTCCGCGCCGAGGACCTCGCCCAGGCCACGTCGGCCACGCCCGTCGAGCTGCCGGTCGTGGCCGACATCTACGCCGGGTCGAGCCGGCCGTTCGCGATCTCCCCGGGCACGGCCGTCAAGATCATGACCGGTGCGCCGGTCCCGCGCGGCGCCGACGCCGTCGTGCCGTTCGAGGCCACCGACCGTGGCAACGCGCGGGTGCGGTTCACCGAGGCGGTGCGCGAGGGCCAGCATGTCCGTCGGGCCGGCAGCGACGTCGGCCAGGGCGACCTCGTCCTGCCGGCCGGCACCGTCGTCGGTCCGCGCGAGGCTGGTCTGCTGGCCTCGCTGGGCCTGGGAAGGGTCGCCGCCCGACCGCGACCGCGCGTCGTGGTGCTGTCCACCGGCAACGAGCTCCGCGAGCCGGGCGCCCACCTCGACTTCGACTCCATCTACGACGGCAACAGCTACATGCTCGCCGCCGCCGTGCGCGCGGCAGGCGCGATCGCCTACCGCGTGGGCGCCATCGGCGACGACCCGCGCACCTTCCGACGCACGCTGTCCGAGCAGCTCGTCCGCGCCGACCTCGTGGTCACGAGCGGCGGCATCAGCGAGGGCGAGAAGGACGTCGTCAAGGAGACGCTGTCGGCGCTCGGGACGGTCGCCTTCCCGAAGGTCGCCATGCAGCCGGGCAAGCCGCAGGGCTTCGGCACGATCTTCGACGAGCAGACCCCGATCATCACGCTGCCCGGCAACCCGGTCTCGGCCTACGTGTCCTTCGAGGTGTTCGTGCTCCCGGCCATCCGCCGGCTCATGGGCCTCACGCCGTACCGGCGGCCCATGGTGCACGCCGTGCTCACCCAGGACATCGCCTCCATCCCCGGACGCCGCCAGTACGTCCGCGGCGTCTTCGAGGTCACCCACCGCGGCGCCAAGGTGACTCCGCTCGGCGGCCACGGGTCGCACCTGCTCGGCTCCCTCGCCCAGGCGAACGCCCTGATCGTCGTGGGTGAGGACGAGACCGCCCTGAACCTGGGCGACACGGTCCGCACCCTCGTCCTCGACAGGCCGTTCTGACGTGGCCGGTCCCGAGCCGTCCGCCGCGCGGCTGACGCACGTCGACGAGACCGGGGCGGCCCGGATGGTCGACGTCGGCGACAAGGACGTCAGCCGCCGCACGGCGACGGCACGCGGGCGCGTCGAGGTGTCCGCCGAGGTCGTGGCCCTCCTGCGCGGCGAGGGTGTGCCGAAGGGCGACGCGCTCGGCGTCGCGCGGGTCGCCGGCATCATGGGCGCCAAGCGCACGCCCGACCTCGTCCCGCTCTGCCACCCGATCGCGATCAGCGGCGTCGAGGTCGACCTCCACGTCGCCGACGACGCCGTCGAGATCACGGCCAGCGTCCGCACCACCGACCGCACGGGCGTCGAGATGGAGGCGCTGACGTCGGTCACCGTCGCCGCCCTGACCGTCGTCGACATGGTCAAGGCCGTCGACAAGCGGGCGCGCATCACCGAGTCGCGTCGAACCGCGCGGCCGCGGGCGTCTACGAGGACACGACCGGACCGCTGCTCGTCGATGCGCTCCGCTCCTGGGGCCTCGAGACCGCCGACGCCGCCGTCGTGCCCGACGGCGACCCGGTCGGACACGCCGTCGCCGACGCCGTGGCGTCGGGCGCGGCCGTGGTGCTGACCACCGGCGGAACCGGCATCAGCCCCACCGACCGCACGCCCGAGGTGACCCGACCGCTGCTCGACCGCGAGCTGCCCGGCCTGGCCGAGGCGCTGCGTGCCGCGGGGGTCGCCAAGGGTGTCCCGACCGCGGTGCTCTCGCGAGGTCTGGCCGGCGTGGCCGGGAGCACCCTCGTCGTCAACCTGCCCGGCTCGCGTGGGGGCGTCAAGGACGCCATCCAGGTGCTCGCCGACGTCGTCCCGCACGCCGTCGACCAGCTGGCCGGCGGCGACCACGCCGGCCCGGACCACCCGGGACCACGGGCGACGGCATGAAGGGTTGGCCCGTCGAGCTCACGCACGGCGACGTCGGCGTGCGGCCCTTGCGGCGCTCCGACGCCCGCGCCTGGGCACGGCTGCGGCGGGCCGACGTCGCGTGGCTGTCACCCTGGGAGGCCACGCTGCCGCCCGGCGGGGGAGCGGCACCGCTGTCGTACCGGGCGATGATCGTGACGCAGCGGCGTCGCGCGCGGCAGGGTCGGGCGATGCCCTTCGTCGTCACCTGGCGCGGCGAGATGGTCGGCCAGGTCACGGTCAACGGCATCTCGTGGGGCTCCGCCCGGTGGGCGAGCATCGGCTACTGGATCGCGCGACGTCACGCCGGCCGGGGGATCACGCCCGTCGCCGTCGCCCTCGTCGTCGACCACCTCCTCGACACCGTCGGTCTGCACCGGGTGGAGATCTCCATCCGGCCGGAGAACGAGGCCAGCCTGCGCGTCGTGCAGAAGCTCGGCCTCGACGAGGTCGGGCTGGCGCGCGGCTACTTGCACATCGACGGCGCCTGGCGCGACCACCGGGTCTTCCAGGTGCTCGCCGACGACCGTCCTGGCCGGCTGCTGGAGCGCGTGACCCGCGACGACGAGGCGCGACGTCGGTCGCCATCGTGAGTCACGCCTGCCACATCCGTCACAAACTTCACGCGACACACGACTGACCTGCGGAGATTCCCTCGGCGGGCGACCTACGGTTGATCCGTGGGTGCCAATGGACTGATCGTCGCGTTCGTCGTCGCCGTGTGGGCGGCGTACTTCGTGCCGCTCGTCCTGCGTCGGTACGACGAGGCGAGCTCCTCGGAGTCCCTGGAGTCGCTCAGCCCGTTGAGCCGCGTCATCTCCCGTCGCGGCCACGGCGAGCCGACCGAGGACGCCACCGACGAGGTGCCCCTCTCGGCGCCGGTCGACACTCCCACGAACGCCGCCGAGCCGACCCCGAAGGCCCCCACCGTGACCGAGACCCCGACCGCCCGCCGTGACGCGCCGACCCGCCGCGCCGCGGTCGTCGCCGCCCGTCGCCGCCGTCGCACGCTGCTGACCCTGCTGACCGCGCTCGCCGTGGTGGGTGGGCTCGCCGGCTTCTCCGTGGTCTCGCCGGTCTGGGTGGCCGCACCGGCCGCCCTGGTGGCGGCCTGGCTCGTCGCCTGTCGCGTGCAGGTCAGGGCCGAACGTGGCATCAGCCGCCCGGCGACCGAGCGTCGTCCGCTGTCCTCGCGACTGCCGTCCGTCAAGCTCCCCGCGCGTGACACCACCGCGGAGCGCGCCGCGCCGCGCACGCCCGACGAGGAGCACACCGTCGTCGTCTCGCACCAGTTCGAGGACGTCGAGCCCGACCGCAAGCACGTCATGGAGAGGGCAGAGCTGCCGGCCGACGCCCTCGAGGAGAAGCTGCAGATCGCGGTGCCGTCGGTCAGCACCGCTGGCACCGCCCTCTGGGACCCGCTGCCGGTCACGCTGCCCACCTACGTCACCAAGCCGCGCGTCGGCCGCACCGTCCGCACCATCGACTTCGACGCCCCGGGTGCCTGGACGTCGGGTCACGTGGAGGGCGAGGACGTGGAGCTGCCGGGTCGCGCCCGGTCCGCGCAGGCGGCTCCCGAGACGTCGCGTCGCGCGTCGGGCGAGTAGTCGTCAGGGCCGTCCGGACCCCCTGCGGGGCGAGACGGCACGGGTGCTAACCTGATTCAGACCTGGGGCATTGGCGCAGTTGGTAGCGCGCTTCGTTCGCATCGAAGAGGTCAGGAGTTCGAATCTCCTATGCTCCACCCGCACCACGAAGAGCCTCCCGGCACTGCCGGGGGGCTCTTCGTCGTTCCCAGCGACATCGCGCTCTCCTGCTCCGTCCGTCGGGCGGGGTCGTGTGGCTGCCGTGCGCGTCAGCGACGCTCGGCTCTCGGGACGACACGCGCCGCGCGCGACCGAGACGGGGACCGCGCGGCCCCTGCGGGGCGTGGTGCGTGCACCCGCTCGCAGCCCGATGCCGTCGTTCCAGGGATTTCGGGACCCCCAGAAGCGAGTGGGAGGCACAAGGAGGGGGGTGGTTTGACGACCCCAGGAGGGGGTGTGTAATGTTCTTCTTGTTGCACCGCACGGCGGGGCGCAAGGCCAGAAGGCCGGGTGTCCGGTGAGTGTGACCCGCTTGAACCGAAACGATCAATGCCAGGTTCGTCTGGAGACTGATCGCTGACAACGGCGAGCGAGGACTGGAAGACCGCGAGCTTGTCTCGCCCGAACCAGTCAGGTAGGTTTGACCAGCCCCTGGTGGGTGGGCCCTGATGTGGGTCTGTCTGGTGGGTGTGCGTCTGATGTTTGAGAACTCAACAGTGTGCTAAAAGTCGACGAGAAGTA
>LULM01000193.1_pt1 | contig 14616 bp, 17 predicted proteins | sample 728151 | NCBI WGS metagenome assembly LULM01 (sample SAMN03860289, study PRJNA289734) | marine metagenome | biome: seawater column; feature: ocean; material: water; isolation source: Red Sea water column Station 149 - depth 200m | place: Saudi Arabia: Red Sea | collected 2011-10-15 | depth 200 m
CATATAGTAATGGCGACGGAAAGAAATCCATATGAGGCAATACCTTCAGCAACGGTAATCCCGGTTCCAGAATCGGGAGCTACTATTGATGTTAATGAGAATGTCACTTTTGATATAGAGGAAGATGGTGGCGTTGTTGTTAACTTTGAAGAGAGTATTGAGATTGAAACTAAACCTGATATTCAGGAATGGTTTGAAAACCTTGCTGAGAAAGTAGATGACTACGATCTTTCTGGAATAGCAGAAGGTGTGTTTGAAAGGTATGATGCGGATAAGTCTTCCAGACAGGAATGGGAAAGTATGTTTGAACGAGGCTTTGATCTTCTTGGTCTAAAGCTGGAAGAAGCATCTGAACCTTTCGAGGGAGCCTGTACCGCTGTACATCCTCTTCTTATTGAGTCTGCTGTTAAGTTTCAATCAAAAGCATCAGGGGAACTCTTCCCCGCATCTGGTCCTGTAAAGACACATATTATGGGTGACTTTACTACTGAAAAAGAAGTTCAGGCTGATAGAGTCGAACAGTTTATGAATTATCAATTAACAGAACAGATGCCCGAATACTTTGATGAATTTGAAAGGATGCTTTTCCATCTACCTCTTATTGGTTCTGCCTTTAAGAAAGTTTACTATGATTCGGCTTTGGAACGACCTGTATCAGAGTTTGTTCCTATTGACCAGTTTTATGTGTCTTACTACGCAAGTGATCTAAGAAAAGCTGATAGATATACACATATTATTTATCGCAGCCCACATGATCTTAGAAAAGAAATTATGTCTGGTATGTATATGGATATTGATCTTCCAGAAGCATATGTACCAGAACCATCTCCTATATCTTCTAAGATAGATACGGTAATGGGATTAGCGCAAACAGGAGAGGATGATCCACAGTATGTTCTTCTTGAACAGCATTGTTATCTAAATCTTCCTGAAGATTCAGAATGTGGTGATGATGTTTCGTTGCCATATATTGTAACCATAGAAGAACAATCAAGAAAAGTTTTAAGTATTCGTAGAAACTATAGACCGGACGACCCCAATAAATCTAAAATCATGCATTTTGTAAATTATAGGTTTGTACCGGGTTTTGGTTTTTACGGGTTAGGACTGATCCACTTCCTCGGTAATCTTACAATGACTGCAACAGCAGCAATGAGAGCCTTGGTAAGCGCCCGGTGAGTTTAAGGAAGTGGAAGCAACTGGTATAGACCTTTCTAAGTCTATCGTTCCTTTGCCATACAAGGAGCCTTCCTCAACCCTATACCAGATGTTAAATTTTGTAACGGCTACAGGACAGAAGTTTGCTGACAGTACAGAAAAGATAGTATCGGAGGCTTCTTCGTATGGACCTGTGGGTACAACTATGGCTCTTCTTGAAGCGTCTAGTAAATTCTTTAGTGCAATTCACAAAAGATTACACAAGTCGCAGAAAGATGAGTTTAAAATTTTGGCTCAGATCAACCATGATTATTTGCCAAATGAGTATCCTTTCGATGTACCGGGTGTATCTCGAAAAGTTTTGAAAAAGGATTTTGACGGCAAGGTAGACATTATCCCCGTTAGTGATCCTAATATTCCTTCCAATGCTCATCGCATGATGTTGGCTCAGATGACGCTGCAATTGGCCCAGCAATCCCCTCCCGGCATGTTCAACATGGAAGCATTGAATAGAACTATTCTAGACGCTGCTAACATGCCAAACCTTGATCAGATTTTACCGCCGAAGAAGGAACCGCAACCGCTTGATCCCGTATCGGATATTGTTGCCGCAACAAGAGGTTTACCTATTGCTGCATTTCCCGGTCAAAACCATGATGCACATATTCAAGTAAAGATGGCATTTCTGCAAGACCCACAGATGGGTGCCAATCCAACAATGCAAAGAGTTGTTCCGATATTACAATCCAATATTCAAGAACACATGGTAATGAAATATCAAGAACAGGTTGGTGGTGTAGCACAACAGATGTTAAGTCAGCTACCACCAGAACAAGCTGCAATGCCTAATGTTGCAGAGATGGCAATGTCACAAGCTGCCCAGCAAGTAATGAATGCTAATAAGCAGATGGGCGCTGCTTCTTCTCCAGAACAACAGATGGTTGAACTTGAGAAAGCCAGACTTCAGATTGAACAACAGAAAATTCAGTCTCAGCTTATGAAGGATGCAACAACTGCTTCCTTGAAAAATAGAGAGTTGGATATTGAAGAAACAGAAGTTGCTCTAAAAGCTGTTCAAGATGGACAGAAAGATTTGTTGAAGTCGGAAGAGAAGGAAAAGGATAGGATTAATAAACAAGCACTTAAAGCTGTCGATACTCTAATGTCTGCTGCTCAACAAGAGGCAAGGATTCAGAGTGATAAAGAATTAAAAGCTATGGAACTTATAGGTAAACTTAGCCAAATTCAAGATACAAGAGAATCTAAACAAGAGTCAGATAGTTTGAAAGCTTTAATTTCAATTATTAGTGCGGCGCAATCTGAACAAAAAGACAGCATGGATGCACTCTTTAGAATTGCTGATCTTGCTGCAAAAATTGAAGGAGAATAAATATGAAGAAACTGTGGGAAAAATATTTTTCAAAAGCTAAACAGGTTATTGGCTGTGCTAATTGTGAATGCACAGTTCAATGCGGTGCTTGGAAAAAAGTAATTATTTCAGGAGTTGTTGGTATTATTATAGGAGCAATTATCGTACATGAACTTATGGGATGAGATTGTATTGTCTTTAAATGAAGAGATGGAAAATTTAAAGACAACACTAGCAGAAGGGGGTGCAGAAAATTATCCGTCATATAGGGAACTGACAGGATTTTATAAGGGTATTGCATGGGCTAGAAATGATTTGACAAGAATAGTCAGAACAAGATTTGATGATAATGATTTAGGAGAAGAATAACCATGCAACAAGTAGCACTACAAAAAGCAATAAAAAATGACGAGTGGATTAGCGGAGAAGAGGAAGATGTTAAAGACCCTTCTCCACTACCAGATATGCCGGGATATACAGTTCTAATTAGACCGATATCTGTAAAGTCAAAAACAAAGGGTGGTATTCTATTACCGGATTCTACCAAAGATGATATTTCTTATCTAACAACGGTAGGCAAGGTTCTTGCAGTTGGTGATCTTGCTTATAAAGATAAGCCTAAATTTCCAAAAGGAGATTGGTGTAAGGTAGGAGATTATGTGTGTTATGGTAAACATGCAGGAACAAAATTGATTTATAAAGGAATTAAACTTCTTTTGTTATATGATGATCAGGTTATGATGCGAGTAGATAGTCCAAAAGATTTGGACCCTACTTTTAATTTATCTAATTAAAACTTGCATCCTAAAGTAAAATAGTGTATAATATAGATATTCGTAATCGTCTGTGTCGAATCAGCGGAGAAAGGAAATATAGTAAATGAGTAATGATACCGAGTGGGACGACGTAAATGTTCCCGAAAAAGTTGAGTATGAGGTAGAGGAGGAGCAACCGCAAAAAGAAGTGAAGGCGGAAGAAGCACCTGCCGCACCCCCTCAACAGGAAAGAGAAGAGCCTAATCAAGAAGAAATAAAAGAACTTGATGGGATTGAAACAGGTGGAGCGCAAAAACGGATTCGTCAGTTAGTTCGTCAGCGTAAGGAGAGAGAAGAAGAAATAAGAAATCTTCTTAGAGAGCGTGATGATCTAAAGACAAGGTTGGTTCAAAGAGAGAAAACATTTGTTGATACCCAGAAAACAACTACGGATATTAATGAACAACAAGTACAAGATAAAGTTGCTTTAGCTAAGTCAGCATATTTGGAAGCGTATAATTCTGGAGATGGAGAGAAAGTCCTTGAAACTCTAGAAGTTTTGAATAAAGCTCAATTTGATCTTGATAGTCTTGGAAAGCAGAAGGCTGCTTTAGATGATTATTCTAAGTCAATTGAAACTGCGGAAAAGCAAGCGGAAGAAGCTCCGCAACAACAGCAGAGAAGACCTGATCCAAAAGCACAGGAATGGTCTGAAGATAATGACTGGTTTGGTAAAGATAATGCGATGACCGCTGTTGCACTTGCTCTTGACGCTGAACTAAAGCAAATGGGTTACAACCCAGAAGAAGATGATTTTTATAAGGAAATTGATAGACGTATTCGTGTTGAATTTCCTCATAAATTTACACAAGAATCTACTGAAGAGCCAGTAGAAGATCGGGCGCAGCAGAACGTACCTGCTGCACAGGTGGTTGCAGGAGCCTCACGGACTCCAGCTAGTTCCAATAAGAAGGTAAAACTTTCTCAAGAAGATGTAAGGATTGCTAACAAATGGAATATACCACTTGAGGTCTATGCCGCTGAAAAACTAAAGGTAAGTAATTCAGAAGGCGATTATACAGACATTTCTTTTAACCGTGGGAGTTAACTATGAACACACGAAAAAATGATACAGCACGTTCAGCCAATCTCAGAGAAGCTAATACTAGAGAAACTGAATGGACATACGAGGAGCCGAATGCCCTTGATATTCCTGATCCTGTAATTAACAGGTTTATTAATGAAGGACTATCATTACGTTGGATTCGTATAAATCTAAAGGGTGGAGATGATTACCAGAATGTTGGTAAGAAAATGGCTGAAGGATGGACATTCGTTAATCCAGAAGAGGTTCCAGAGATGGCTATTTCCTCTGTCGTGCAAGAGGGTGGGCGCTATAGTGGAACGGTCTGTCGTGGTGACCTAGCCTTGGCAAAAATGCCAACAGGTAAACTAGAGGCTCGTAAAAGGTATTATGAGGACAAGAGTAAACAGCTTCTTGATGCGGTTAATTCGCAACTAGAAGGTTCATCTGATTCTCGTATGCCTATTAGTAATAACAGCCGATCTTCAGTTACTAAAGGAAGGCGTCCTGCTTTTCAAGAGTAATTAATGGGGATTGGGATTTAACAAGGGAGAAACGAAATGACGACTACTAAAAATCTTCGTGGTTTCCTTCCAGCCCGTAAACGTGGTTCTAGTGGTAACTCTACAGGGTTCGATGAAATTCCCATCGTATCTGGCGATTCTAGAAGTATTTTTACCGGAGACTTGGTTAAGACGAGTCTTGGTAATGTAGAAGTAGTTTCCGCTGATGCCGATTTCTCGGACGGCGTTTTTATGGGTTGTCATTATGTGGCAAATGGGGAACCTAAATATAGTAAGTATTGGCCCGCTAATACAAGTGCAACGGATATTAAGGCTTTCGTTGACACTGATCCAAAGTCAACTTACTTCATTCAGGCAGATGCTTCGGTTTCTGCTGGCGATATCAATACCGTTAACTTTGGTCTAACTCTTGGCAGTGGTAGCACTGTTACGGGTCAGTCTGGTTTTGGTGTTAAGGCTGCAACTCGTAATACTACCATTCTTCCTGTAAGGGCTATTGCCGTTAAGGACGAACCCGGTAACGATATTACTGTTGCTGCTGAAAGAGCTTTTCCAGTTGTGGAAGTTCGTATCGTTAAACATGTTGATGCCAAACTTTCGGCACCATCAGGAATTTAATAGGGGAGGTTAATCATGGCTATTAATAGAGCTAGTATTGCTAAAGAACTTCTCCCCGGTCTTAATGCTGTATTCGGATTGGAATATGGAGAAGTTGATAATGAACATGAGTCTCTTTTTGAAGTTGAAAGTTCTGACCGAGCTTTTGAAGAAGAGGTTCTATTTACGGGCTTCGGCTCTGCACCTGTAAAGGGTGAAGGCGCTGCTGTTACTTATGAGGATGCAGGTGAAAGTTACGTTGCTAGATATGTGAATGAAACCGTCGCCCTCGCCTTTGCGGTAACCGAAGAAGCTATGGAAGATAATCTGTATGATACGTTTGCTAAGTTGCGGTCGAAGGCTCTTGCGAGAGCAATGGCTAATACGAAGCAGGTGAAAGCTGCGGATATCTTTAACAATGGATTTACGGATTCAGCTACCTATCATGGTGGTGATGGCGTTCCGCTTTTCAGCGCATCCCATCCCACGATTGATGGTACTCAATCTAATGTCCTTTCGGCTGCTGACCTCTCGTTTTCTTCGCTTGAGGCGGCACTAACTACAATTCAGAAGATCAAAGATGATCGTGGAATCCTTGTTGGTGGTTCGGCGGTTTCGTTGCATATCGCACCGGATAACTGGGCGACTGCAAACTCTTTGATTAACTCGACCCTCATTCCGGCGTCGGGTACGGTTACGTCCTTGGGTGGTTCTCAAGCGGCGACTAATCCTGCTGGTTGGAATGATGTGAACTCTGTTCGTAGCATGTCGATGCTTCCGAAGGGTTCGGATATTAACCGTAGGTTTACGGATACTGACGCTTGGTTTGTTAAGACGAATGTTCCTAACGGTACTAAGATGTTCACCCGTGCGCCTCTTCAGACGAAGATGGAACCGGATTTCGATACGGGCAATCTTCGATTTAAGGCTAGAGAGCGTTACAGCTTTGGCTGGTCTGATTGGAGAGGTTTCTTCGGTAATCAAGGTTAAGAAACCAGATAAGGGGGAGAGAGGAATCTCTCCCTCTTAAACTATAAAGGATTTTTATATGTCATCAAATATTAAAACAGCAATGGTTGTTGGGGGTGGAACTGGTAGCGGTATCCTAGTTGATATTACTACATCTGTAACTCTTAACCAGACCAATACTGATGATACTGGATTTCGTATTTATGCAGTTTATGCTGATGCCGCTGGAGTTTATCAAGTTACTGGTGAAAAGCAACATAATTCTAGTGCGGGTACGGCAATTAAATTTAAGGCGGTTGCAGGAACCGATCTTTATCTAGGTGATTATGGACCGCTTGTTAAGGGAGTAGCTAAAGTTTCTGCACCTTCTAGTGCGGCTGTAATTACTGTATTCTATGGATAGATAGATGCCCTCGTATTCTACTCTTGTAACAGATATTAAAAATACTTCTGAAGTTGATTCAACTGAATTTGATAATCAGATTGATAACTTTATTACTAAGGCTGAGTACAGGCTTATTAAAGAGCTAGATGATTTTGGTTTAGATGTTATTACAACTGTTACTGCTGCTGTAGGTAATCCGCTACTTAATGTAGCGAGTGATATTAGAGTTGTTCGTAATGTAAATATTACAAATTCAGATTCAGAAAGAGTTAATCTTTTAAGAAGAACTTCAGAATATATTTATGATTATTGGCCGGTAGTTGCGTCCACAGCAGAGCCTAAATATTATACTCTGCGAATGGCAAGCAATAGTTCTGAAACTACTGCAATTTATTTAGCACCAACACCGGATAGTACATATAGTACTGAAGTTACTTATGTTACAAAACCATCTGCATTAACAAGTGTTAATCCTAATAATTATTTTTCTGATTATTGCTATAATGCATTATTTTATGCATGTATGCTAGAAGCATCTTTATACTTAAAGAGTTTTAATACTGTTGCGATTTGGCAAGGAGAATTAAAAAATGCTATTGATGGTTTGAGGAATCAAGCTAGACGTACAAGACAGGATGACATGCAGAATAATACAAGTCCTGCCGGTAGTGCAGATACAGTTATTCAAGGTAGTAGCTAATGACTATTACAAGAGCTAAAACTAAAAAACAGTTAACTGGTAATAAAAAGAAAAAGCCTAAAGGTTTTAAGGCGGTTCAAAAGAGTATTGAGAAATCAGGTAAAAGTCCTGAAGCTGCTGCTCGTATTGCATATCATATTGGTGTAAAAAAATATGGTAAACAGAACATGGCAAAAAAGGCTGCTGCTGGACGTAAAAGAAAAGCTAAAACAAGGAGAGCTTAGATGCCTACATTTAAAGGAAAGTCATATTCATATGATAAAAAGGGATATGCTGCATACGAAAAAGCTATGAAAGATGTAACTGGGAATCCTACTGGTCAGGGTTTTGGTGCTGCTCGTAAGGGTCCAGCAGTTGAAGGACCGCCTCAAGATGTTGTGTGTGATTATGCTTCTGGTAAAGAAGTAGAATATAAGGAGTAGTGTCATGGCAGTAAGAGCAATAGGTAGGACAGCAGGAAGACGATCAAAAAAAGGTCGTAAGGCTATTCCAGAAGCTATTAAAAAAAAAGCTAAAGCTGCTGGTTTTACATCTGTAAAAAAATGGAAGGAAGCTGGATCACCTGAACCTAAGAAGAAAAAAGATAAGAAGAAAAAAGGTAGTGAACCTAAAAGAACTCGTAGGGAAGAAAGAGAATTAGCTGCACTGACCAGAGCGCAGAGGGCTGATGATATGGAAGTAGCAGGTAGCCCAAGACGTAGAATGGTTTCGGGTGTAGCTGAAGGTCCAAATAGTCCTGCCCTTTCAAAGGTTCGTCCTCCTAAAATGTCTGCTGCACAAAGAAGAGCTAGAATTGCACAAGGTCTTGTTGGAGGTCCAAGAGCGGCAAGACCGGGACGTAAGGGAGAACAGGTTAGAGATGTTGGTGAATATGCTCCCCCTAGAGAACAAATTGCTGATGCAATGGGTTTGACAGGTAGAGGTGAGATGCCGACCTTAGAAGAATTTATTGAAATGGAAGGATTTCAAATTGCTAAAAAGGGCGGTCAAGTTAAGAAAAAATCAAAGAAAAGTTCTAAGAAGTATAAAGGGTGGGGAGCCGCCAGAAAACCAAAAAGGAGTAAATAGATATGGTAGGAAGAATTGTTAGTCGTATTAAAAAACCTGCTCAAACGAAGATAAAGAAGCCGAGAGTAAAGTTTAAAAAGGGGCAGCCCAAGACCGTCGGCAAGAAGCGCCGTCCAAAGGGTAATACTACGAAACGATACCGTTGGTAATAGGGGAAATAGATATGGCAGGAAATATTATTAGGAGTATTGGCAGAAGAGGAAAAAGAGGCGGCAAAAAAGGTGGAGGTGGAAACCGAGTAACAGTTCCACCTAAACGTCCTCTTTCTCCTGCTGTCGCTGCAAAAAAAATTCTTAAAAAAAGAACGCCTAGTCCTTTAAATAAACAAGACCCTAAACAGGGTGAACACCAAACGGCTCAAGAAGGGGCAAGACACGATCCTGATACAGGTGGTTCAGTTGATGCTGCTAGAGAGGTTGGTACTAAAGGGGAAAAGGTAACAATTGGTAAACTTACTTCTAATAATTTTTTAAGAGATATGGCAAGTGCTGGTAGTCGTGCAAGAGCTAAAGCGAGGGTAGCTATAGAAAAGGAACTACGAGATGCTAAGGGAAAAGATAAAAAGAGATTGCTGGCTGCTAGAGATAAATTAGATGCTGCTGATGAGGCGGCATTTAATAAGCAGCAAGGAAAAAATCCATCTCATAAAGATGTTCAAATAAGAAGGAAGTATAGCAAAAAGAAAGAACCGGACGGGTATGCTGCTTTGTTAGAAACTGGAGAAATTATATCTGGTTTTAAACCTACAAAAAATCAAATAGAGAACGCTATTCGTAATCTTAAACAACGAGGTAAAACGGATGTAGCAAGACAGCTTGAAGCAAAGTTTGAACTTGGTTCTAAAAAATATAAAGCGCAAAAAGTTAAAGAAGCAAAAAATATGCGAGAGGGTAGTGGTAAAAGAACGCCTTCAAGAGGGCATACTCCTAGAGCGGAAGAAAGAAAAAGAGGTGGTAAAGTAACTTATCGTGCTGGTGGTGGTTTAGTATCTAAAAGTAAGACCATGTTTGGTTATAAAGAAGGTGGGCAGGTTTAAAGAGGATATTAACAAGTAATGTCTGTTGCAAAGAAAAAAGACCCAGCTAAATGGGAGAGAGCTAAAAAAAGGGCTACAGCTAAAATGGGTGGACATTCCGCCAGAGCAATGCAACTTGCAACAAAGTACTACAAAGATTCTGGCGGAACCTACTCAGGTAAAAAGAAACCAAGTAATAAATTATCTAAATGGACAAAGCAAAAGTGGAGAACAAAATCAGGAAAGCCTTCCAAGAAAACTGGAGAAAGATACTTACCTGAAAAAGCAATAAAGAAATTATCCTCTAAAGAATATGCAGCTACTACAAAAGCAAAACGTAAAGGTACTAAACAAGGAAAAAAGTATGTGAAGCAACCTAAACGTATTGCAGCTAAAACAAGAAAGTATAGGACGTAATGGCTACTACTAAAACAAAACGTAAAGGTACTATGAAAGGTCATACCATTAAGGGAGGTCATAAGCGACCAACTAAAAAAGGTGCAGGTATGACAGCTAAAGGAGTACGGAAGTATAGGAAGGATAACCCCGGTAGTAAACTTAAAACTGCTGTGACAAAAAAGAATGTTAAGAAGGGTAGCAAGGCAGCAAAGAGACGTAAATCATTTTGCGCTAGATCGAAAGGACAAATGAAAAAGTTTCCTAAAGCTGCAAAGAATCCTAATTCAAGATTACGTCAAGCAAGAAAAAGATGGAGATGTTAGGGAATGGCTGTAAGTAGTACATTTAATTTTAATCTAGATATAGATGATGTTATCCAAGAGGCTACCGAGATGATCGGTGGTGAACAAACTCTTGGATATGAACCGGCATCTGCAAGACGTTCTTTAAATCTAATGCTTAAAGATTGGCAGAATAGAGGCATACTTTTATGGAGTACGGAGGCATCTGTTATTACGGTAACAGCTAGTGTATCTTCATATGCATTAAGTAATTCAACGATTGATGCTTTACAAGTTATTGTTAATAGAAGTAATACCGATTTACCTTTAACTAGAATTTCATATGAAGAATATCTTCAAATACCTAATAAAGGTCAGACAGGTAGAGCTACACAATATACTGTAAAAAGAGATAGGGATAACCCTACAATTTTTGTTTGGCCTATCCCTGAAAATTCTACGGATAAATTAAAAGTAGAAAAGATTAGTGAACTTACAGATATTAATAAATCTGCTACACAAAATGCGGATGTTCCTAAAAGATTTCTTCCCTGCCTTTCGGCTGGTTTAGCTTTTTATATGTCATTAAAAAGAGCAAATGTTCCGCCACAGAAGGTAACATTTCTAAAACAAAATTATGAAGAATTACTTAATAGAGCTTTAATGGAAGATGCAGAAAAAGCTAGTATGTATATTCGTCCAAGAATAAATAGAGCGTAAGATGGCAAGCAATAAACAGGCTTTAGCTATATGTGATACTTGCGGCTTTAGATATCCTCACAGGATAATGAAGTTAAATAGTTATGGCTTGTTAGTATGTCCTGAAGATTATGAAGGTGCTTATGATTTAAAAAATAATCCACAAAATAAAGCACCAGATGTTAAGGATGACGAAGCTATAAGAAATGCTCGTCCTCCTGCTAATGACGAAAGAAATCTTTTATGGGAAAATGCAACATCCATCTGGAATGAAACAACTCAAGAATGGAATAAAATTTAATGGCTACATTAACTGGAAAACAAATAGCGAATACTTATAAAGAACTTTTACAAGTTAGTAATTCAGGTTCTAATGATGGTATTGATGGTACAGTCAGAGCCGTATCAGATGGTGAGGGTACTGAATCTGCATTGCAAATTAGTAATGCTGCTGTTAACATTAATGGTACTTTTCAATTAAATGGAGATTCCATTACTAAAAGTGCTGCTCAGATAAATAACATTGCTGATCTTACAGGAAAATCAGGACTGCTTGCAGGTGATGGTTCAAGTGTCTTTGGAAGAACATTAGTTGCGGGAGCAAATGTTACAATTGGTAATGCAGATGGACAATCGGGCAATCCAACAATTGCTGTTAGTTTAGGTGGAACTGAGATCACAGTTTCAGCCCTTAATGCGGTTGAGGGAACTTTTAGTGGTAATGTAACTGCTGCTCGTTTTGTTGGACCAATAACCGGTGATGTAACGGGAGATGTAACAGGCACAGCAATTAATGCTGTAACGGGAGATTTTTCTACAAAGGTTAGCTCTGTTCAAGTAAATGGAACAAATGCAACATTTTCTAATATTGTATCTGCAACAACTTTTGATGGTAACTTAATTGGAAATGTTACTGGTAATGTTACTGGTGATCTTACTGGTGATGTTGATGGTGTTAGTGGTGATTTTAGTACGCAACTAAGTGCCACTACTGTTATAGGTAATATTGGTCAGTTTAATGCTAAAGTATCTTCTGCATTAGTTAATGCTACATATATTAGTGCAACAGATTTTTTTGCAGGAACACTAACTTTTACAAGTGTTTCTGTATCTGCATATACGACTAACACTCTTACAGTTTTAGCAGCTACATCATTAGATGGTACTCTTGATGTTGGCGATAATGCTACATTTGATTCTGATGTAACTTTTACAGGTGCTTCTTATAATGCAGTTTGGGATAATTCTGATAATGCTCTAGAATTTGCTGATAGTGCAAGATTAATCTTTGGTACTGGTTCAGATTTAACAATTTACCATGATGGATCAAACAGTTACATTACTGAATCGGGAGATGAAACAGGTTCGCTTAACATAAAAGGAACAAACCTATTCCTTCTTGATGCTGATAATGAATACAAAGTAGGTGCGGTATCAGGTGGCGCAGTAACTTTGTATCACGATAATAGTGCAGCAAAACTAGCCACTAAATCTGATGGCGTCGATGTTACCGGCGAACTTCAAGCAGACAGTCTTGATATTGATGGTAACTCACAATTAGATGGGACATTAACTGTTGGCGTAGATGATACTGGTTATGACGTAACTTTCTATGGTGATACGTCTGGACGATCAGTAACATGGGATGCAAGCGATGATGCATTGGAATTTACTGATAATGCTAAAGCTAAATTTGGCAATAGTGGCGATTTAGAAATTTATGCTGCAAGTGGTGCAAGCTATATTAAAGATGTCGGTTCCGGTTCGTTTCATATAATGGGAACAAATCTATTTCTTCTTGATGATGCTGGTGAATATAAAGTAGGTGCGGTATCAGGTGGTGCAGTAACTTTGTATCACGATAATAGTGCAGCAAAACTTGCAACCAAATCTGATGGTGTAGATGTTACAGGTGAACTTCAAGCAGATAGTCTTGATATTGACGGTAACTCACAATTAGATGGTACGTTAACTGTCGGTGTAGACGATACTGGTTATGATGTTAAGTTTTTTGGAGATACCGCTAGTGCATACATGCTCTGGGATGCCTCTACGGATGATTTGATTTTAGGTGGAGCATCTACATTAGGGGTTGGCACAACAGCCCCAGACGGCAAAGTACATATCCACAGTGCGTCTGCTGGGTCTGTCACAGCCAATGCAAACGCAGATGAATTAATTATAGAAAATAGTGGATTTGCCGGTCTTTCTATTCTCACTCCGAATGATCAACTGGCAAGCATCGTTTTTGGTGATGCTGATGATAACGACGTAGCCGGAATCAATTACGATCACGGTGGCAACTCTATGCGATTTGTGGTCAATGCAGACGAACATGTCCGCATTGATAGTAATGGGAATATGATTATCGGCGGGACTACAGCGGTGACAGGAGCGGCGTTAACTGTTGAAGGTCCAGATTCAGCAGCCGGTTCTCTTAACTATGTAGCAGCTATCCGTAATAGTGACGCCTATAGCACTACGCCAGCATCCGGTATTATTTTCCAAAATAAATATAATAGTGGTGGTGCTTATGCTGATGCTGGTGGTATTGAAGTTGTAAAAGAAAATGCAACTGACGGTGAATATGGATTTGGGTTAGGACTACATACTAGAGCTAATGGCTCCGCTATTACTGAAAAGCTTCACATTACAGGTGAAGGCTTAGTAATGATCGGTGGTTCTGCTTCCTCGTATGACACAACTCCCCCTCAAGCCGGTCTGTCGTTGTATTACGAGACAGATACAGGTGCTGCAACAATAGGAACCTATTCCAGTGGTGGAACTACACGACTAGCCTTTTCTACCAACACTTCCAGTGGAGCTAACGCAGAAAGGCTTCGCATCGAAGGTGCTGGGTCTGTTTGGACTCCTACAGTAAGTGGAGCAAGCAACAATCTGCGTCTAGGTTATCTTGCTGGTGAAGACATCGCATCTGGCACACATTATAACACTCTTATTGGTGATAGCGCAGGAAAAGAAATTAATGCTGGAGACGGCAACACTGCTGTCGGATACCAAGCTGGGGATGCGTTAACTTCGGGCGGGTATAATACCGCAATAGGCCATAATGCTATGTCAGCTAATCAGACGGGCGCTTCCGCTGTTGCTGTTGGCAATCAGGCTTTGGCAACAGCTACTATTGGCAACATTGTAGCTGTCGGTGATGGAGCAGGACAATATCACGAAGACGGAGTTAATTTTACTGCACTAGGATTTCGGGCGCTTCAAAACAGCACGACCGGAGCGAGTAACACTGCGGTAGGTTCCTATACTATGGACGCAACTAATACCGGCGGCTACAATACAGCGGTGGGTGCTAATGCGCTCGGAACGAACACTACAGGGTCTTTAAATGTTGCTGTCGGCAATGACTGTCTCTTACTGTCAACAGAATCAAGTTCTAACACGGCTGTAGGGTCTGCTGCTTCAAGATCAAATACCACCGGCACCCAAAATATCGCAATCGGGCAAAGTGCTTTATATGCTAATCAGACGGGAAATTATAACACAGTTGTGGGTGCTTACGCACTAGACGCTGCCAATCCTAGCAGTACGCCTACCACTATGATGAATGTGGCGATAGGAGCATATTCGGGTAGTGCCTTAACCA
>LULM01000160.1_pt1 | contig 14575 bp, 17 predicted proteins | sample 728151 | NCBI WGS metagenome assembly LULM01 (sample SAMN03860289, study PRJNA289734) | marine metagenome | biome: seawater column; feature: ocean; material: water; isolation source: Red Sea water column Station 149 - depth 200m | place: Saudi Arabia: Red Sea | collected 2011-10-15 | depth 200 m
CATGAGAGAAGGGTGGGAACTTGTTCGGAAAGAAGAATACCCTGAATTTGAGGCCCCAACAGTGGATTCCGGGACCTATGAAGGTGTCTTTGGCGTAGGAGGGCTGTTGCTGGCCCGTATTCCAATTGAGATTGTTGACGAGCGTAAGGACTATTTTAGTAAAATGAGTTCGGACGCAATGACCGCAGTTGATAACGATCTTATGAAGGAAACGCAGCATCATTCGATGGCGATTCAGAAGCCTGAACGACAATCGCGTGTAACGTTTGGAGGCCCTAGAAAATAGGGCACCTGTTTTGAACCCTTTTGCTTTAAGGAGCAAACGAAATGGCTAACATTAACGGAAGCTTTGGCCTCCGTCCGCTCAATAAGATGGGTGGCGCGGCCAATTCCACTGCTACTTCAAACTATACTCTTTATGAGATAGCGAATGGCAACACAAACAAGATTTATCACGGTGAACCCGTGATTCCTCTTTCCACCGGTTACATCGACGCTCCGGGAGCGGCGGCTGGTGGTACGGTAGGGCTTGTTGGCGTGTTCCAAGGCTGTGAGTATGTTTCTAGTACCACTGGAAAACCTACGTGGAGCAATTACTGGCCCGGTTCTGGGGCAGACAGCAACCACCCTGTAAAGGCGTATGTCAACGATGACCCAATGCAACTTTATGTTATTGCAACGGATGCTTCGTGGACTAGTAAAGCTACGGCACGTGCCGCAGTTTTTGCTAACGCCAACTTCTCAACCGCAATTACGGGAACGGATGCCACTGGTGTATCGTTAGGTCGCCTTGCGATCAGCACGATTGCCACTACGGCTGCGTTGCACATGCGGATTATGGGTTGGGTAGAAGACTCTTCTAACGAAGACTTCTCCGCAGCGGGCATTGGTGCAATTGTCCGACTTAATAACCACTTCAATAGCAACAACGGCGCTATTGCTGCTGGTACTCCTTCAACTACTGGCGTATAGGGGGTTTAGAAAATGGCTATCAGTAGAGCACAACTCGTAAAAGAGTTGGAACCCGGCCTGAACGCATTGTTCGGAATGGAGTACGATCAGTATGATCGTGAGCACGAAGAAATCTTCTCTATGGAGAGTTCGGACCGTGCTTTTGAGGAAGAGGTTATGCTTTCAGGTTTTGGAAGCGCCCCAACCAAGGCAGAAGGCAGTGCAGTATCCTTCGATGACGCGCAAGAAGCTTATACAGCACGTTATACGATGGAAACGATAGCCCTCGCCTTTTCCATCACGGAAGAAGCTGTCGAAGATAACCTGTACGACAGGCTTGCTGGTCGGTACACAAAGGCTCTTGCCCGTAGTATGAGTCAGACGAAACAGGTTAAGGCCGCAGCGGTCCTTAACAATGCTTTCGACAGCACTTATACCGGCGGTGACAGCAAGGAACTTTGCGCTACAGACCACCCACTCGTAACGGGAAGCACGTTCCGTAACGAACTCTCCACTGCGGCGGATCTTAACGAGACTAGCCTTGAGCAGTCTCTGATTGATATCGCAAGCTTTGTGGACGAGCGGGGCCTGAAAGTTGCGGTTCGCGGCATGAAGCTGATTGTTCCTAAAGAACTTCAGTTCACAGCAGATCGTCTTCTAGAATCTACCCTACGCACCGGTACTGCGGATAACGACATTAACGCAGTTCGGAACATGGGTATGCTTCCAGAAGGTTATGCCGTCAATCACTTCCTTAGTGACACGGATGCTTTCTTCATCTTGACAGATGCACCCAACGGTCTGAAGGGCTTTAACCGTACCGCCGTCCGAACTTCAATGGAAGGTGATTTTGATACGGGGAATGTCCGTTACAAAGCCCGGGAGCGTTATGCTTTCGGCTGGTCGGACCCACGTGGCATTTTCGGCTCCCCAGGAGCATAATATATAAGGGGAGAGCCTAAAAACTCTCCCCTGCTTTATAAATTTTTCTGGGACTACATAGCCCTAGCGACTGGCCCAGCAGACGCTCACAAGACTCTAGGGCGAAACCTTTGTGAGAAGGACGTTACGCCATGGCTAGAACAACTTTTTCCGGGCCGGTTCGCTCAATGCGCGGGTTTATAACCGCAGGACCAGATGCAGTTGTAAACATAACTGCGGAGACTACCCTTACATTTGCCGATCATGCTGGTCGCCTTATGGAGATAAATGACGCGGATGGTGCGGTAACGTTGCCCACCATCAAAGCTGATTCTAAGGGGGCTTCTGCGGGGCAAGATGACCCAAATGTAAACAACCACCTTGGTGCTGTTTACAGGTTCTTTATTGGAACCGACGCCACTGATCTTGATATCAAAACGGATGGCACGGATAAATTTCTGGGCTCCTTGGCGGTTGGCGTTACGGACGGCAGCTACAAGGTTTTCATACCCGGTTCATCAAACGATGTAATTTCTATGAATGGCGGAACGCAGGGTGGGGATAAGTTCTCATACCTTGAGATCACGGCCCTTGCTGACAACGAATATCTTGTTCAGGGTGTTCTTATTGGATCTGGAACAATTGCAACTCCTTTCGCGGATAGCTAAACCTGAGTAATGGAACGGGGGCAACGCCCCCGTTCTGATAGGAGAGTCTTATGGCAGACGCCGTAACTGCTACCACTGTAATAGATGGACCCAAGTCTGCGGTAATTTATTGCACCAACACAAGCGACGGAACTGGAGAGGCTGCTGTTACAAAAGTAGACGTTTCCGAGTTGTCTGCGCTTCAAGATGGAACTTCTTGCACAGGAGTCCGTATCCAAAAGATCGTGTTTTCCAATGTCGGCATGGGTGTCAAAATTCTTTGGGACGCATCGACCGACGTTATTGCAGCACAACTTCCAGCAGATTACTCAGACACGCTGGATTATTCTGATATAAGCGGTCTTCCAAATGTCGCAGCTTCTGGCGGGAAAACCGGAGACATACAGTTTACCACCGTTGGTCACAGCAGTGGAGACACGTATTCCGTAGTTCTGTATTGTTTGAAACAATATTGAGGCGTGTCTTTATGAAAGGCTTCTTGTGTCATGGCTGTTTCCGGATCTAAGGATTTTGAACCTAATGTAGCTGAATACGTGGAAGAAGCGTTTGAGCGGTGTGGACTGGAATTTCGTACAGGATACGATGCGCGTACTGCGCGGAGGTCCATTAATTTTCTCTTCGCGGATTGGGCAAATCGGGGTCTTAATCGTTGGACCATAGATCAGGTGAACCAGACCCTGGTATCCGGTCTTTCGGAATACCCCATAGGAACCATAACGGCTACGGTAGGGTCTTCCACAAACCTTGTTGTTGGTAATACCATAACCGGTTCCTCAAGCGGTACGACCGCAATTGTCTTAACCAAACCTAGTTCAACTACGGTCACGTTAAGTATTCCTTCGGGGTCTTTTACCGCTGGAGAAACTATAACCAGTACGGACAGCAGTGGTTCGGCGGTGAGTACTACGATATCGTCAGATCCCAGTATTTCGGACGTAAGATCCACTATAGATGTTTTATCTTCTGTAATACGACGCAGTGATTCGGACATTTCTATTAATCGCGTGAGCCGTGACGATTATTTGAGTATTCCAACCAAGACTACTTCTGGAAGACCTGTCCAATTTTACGTGGATCGTCAAATAACACCTGTAATTAAGGTTTGGCCTGAACCTGAAAACAGTACGGATGTTTTGATCTATGACCGACTGACACGCATGGACGATGCGGATGCCTCAGTAAACACTGTTGACGTTCCTTTCCGATTCTACCCTTGTTTAGCTGCGGGTCTGGCGTACTATCTTTCAGTAAAAAGAGCGCCGGATCGTGTTCCGTTGTTAAAAACGATGTATGAAGAAGAGTTTCTTAGAGCGGCGGAAGAAGATAGAGATAGGGCCAGTTTCAGCGTAGTACCTTCTTATAGCTACTTAACGGCGACTTCTTAATGCCCAGGTACGCTTCAAACAAACATGCCATGGGAATTTCGGACCGTTCAGGAGCGGCGTACCGTCTAAAAGACATGCGAAAAGAATGGACCGGAATGCTCGTTGGTAAAGACGAGTGGGAGGCTAAACAACCTCAGTTGACTGTCCTTAAAATTCCGGCAGACCCGCAAGCGTTAAAAGATCCAAGACCGGATAGGACGGAACCTGCTGTTGAGGTGTTGCTAACCGAAGACGCTTTTCTTTCTTCCGCTAGCGGTTCCGCTGTATTGACAGTAATAGAGCCGGGTCATGGACGAAGCACAGGAGACGTAGTTAGATTTAGGTCGGTAGAACCGTTTGACGGATTTTCATCTTCTGTAATAGAGAGTGCCAGCGGCTATTCGATAACCAAGACTAGTTCGGATAGATACACGTTTACTGCTAGCAGCGGAACTGCAACAACGGGAAGTGTACGAGGAGGTGGGAGTTCTTCTTCCGCAGGTCCTGTAACTGTGAGTGCATAAGATGGCGTATACTTTTACCACTCTAAAAACTGCTATACAGGACTTTGTTCAAAGTTCTGAAACTACCTTTGTTACTCAGTTGCCCCGATTTATTTTGAATTCTGAAGAACGAATTTTAAAGGAATGTCAGTTAGACGTTTTTCGTAAGAATACACAAGGTACAGTTACATCTGGGAACGCTTTTTTAGCAAAACCCAGTGACTTCCTAGCTCAGAACTCCTTGAGCGTCATAGTCTCTTCAAGCAAAGAGTTTCTTTTATACAAGCAAGTGACAATGTTGCAGGATTACACGCCTAATCCCGCAACCACGGGTGTTCCTCTTTACTACGGTGATTTCGATCAAGACACGTTCTTGATAGCTCCAACTCCTGATTCAAATTATACCGTGGAGTTGCATTATTTTTACCGTCCGCAATCCATAACGGAATCTTCTGATGGAACTAGCTGGTTGGGGGACAATGCAGAGTTGTCCTTGCTGTATGGGGCTCTCGTAGAAGCATACACGTTTTTAAAAGGAGAACCTGACCTCCTGGGTTTATATAACCAGCGTTTCCAAGAATCTTTGCAATGGCTCAAGAATCTTGGAGAAGGTTTGCAGACCAGAGATCAGTATCGCTACGATAGGGTTAGAAGACAGGTGCAATAAGTATGGGTGGCTGCGCGAACAGTGATATAGGTGACGCCATAGTTTTCACCTCGGATAACGGGGGACACTCGCCGGAACAAATGGCAGAAATGGCGTTGAACAAAATAATGGTCGTTTCGGAAACGGCCCCGCCAGTTATACGAGATCAGGCGCTTGCTTACAAAAACCATATACGAAAAGTGTTGGTTTTATATATGGCTAAGATGGCAGAAAACGAAAGAACTAGCATTTATGCTTTGATGAAGCAGCAAGGCCAACATGATTTGGCTGAGATTATAAGGAGTTTGTGATGGCGATTGGATCATCAGCGATTTGCGGGACTTACAAGCGTGAGATAAACGCAGGCATTCATTTTTGGACCTCGCACTCTCGTGGAGATGGCAGTACCATTTCAGCAGACACGTTTAAGATAGCTCTTTTTACCAACAGTTCTTCTATTGATGCCGACACCACGGGTTATTCAACAAGCAACGAAGTTAGTGGAACAAACTACACTGCGGGTGGTGAAGCGTTGTCGAGCGTAACTATTGGTCTTGCTGATAACAGCAGTTCAGTTCCTACTGCGTTTATAGACATGGCTGATGTTACGTGGTCCTCGGCTACAATCACGGATGCGCGGGGGGCTTTGATCTATAACTCAACGCTGGCTAATGCGGGTACGGCGGGTACAACAACACACGCGGCAAAACCTTCGGTATGTGTGATTAACTTCGGTGGTGACAGTTCTTCAAGCGCGGGAAACTTTACCGTTACAATGCCCGCCAATGACGCAAACAACGCTTTAATCAGGATTGCGTAATGACTGTTCTTGGTTGGGGCAGAGGTACATGGAACTCTGGGGCCTGGAATAATTCTCTTCCAGTTACCGGGGTTTCTTCTGCTACGGCCATTGGCACTGCGCGGGTTGACATACAGCCTTCAGTTACGGGGGTTTCGGCGGCTACTGCCGTTGGCAGTGTACGGGTTGACATACAGCCTTCGGTAACTGGAGTTTCGGCGGCTACGGCTGTTGGCACTGCGCGAGTAGACATACAGCCTTCGGTTACGGGGGTTTCGGCAGCTACGGCTACCGGAAGTGTAAGAGTAGACATACAGACCTCCGTTACGGGGGTTTCGGCGGCTACGGCTACCGGCAGTGTAAGAGTTGACATACAGACCTCCGTTACTGGGGTTTCAGCAACGGCATCCGCTGGCAGTGTAAGAGTAGACGTACAGCCTTCGGTTACGGGGGTTTCGGCGGCTACTGCTGTTGGCAATGCTTTTGTGTGGCGAATAATTGTGCCAGGACAAGATGCCGATTGGAGTGGTATAGTTCCGGGGCAAAGCGCCGGATGGTCCGTGGTAACGGACACTCAATCACCTGATTGGGGTAATGTAGTTCCGGGGCAAAGCGCCGGATGGTCTGCAATAACTGATACTCAGTCACCTGAGTGGATTAAGATAGCGGCATAGGAAAAGAATATGGCTTCTACATTTACTACAGGTTTTGGTATTGAGAAGATTGGTTCGGGTGAACAGTCTGGTACATGGGGCACCACGACGAACCACAACTTCGATATCATTGACCGTATAGCCTCGTATAAAGCAGTTGCTATAACAACAAACGCGGATACGGCTACTTTAACTGTTCGCGAAGCCTCGCCGGGTTCAGGAACCGAAAATCTCCAAGATGGCATGTACCGCGTAATTAAATTTACGGGGGCTTTGGATTCAGATTGCACGGTTACAATAGCCCCAAACACGGCTCCAGCTTGGTTTATTATTGAAAACGCAACCACCGATTCTGGTTCTAGTGGTCCTTATAGCCTTATCCTAAGTCAGGGTTCAGGCGCAAACGTCACCGTTCAAAACGGTAAGAACGCAATTATCTACTGTGATGGCGCGGGTTCAGGCGCAGCCGTTGTTGATGCTCTCGCTGATCTTCAGATTGGTACGTTGGAAGTTACTGGTGCTGCCGCGATTGATGGTGCTGCTACATTAGCTAGTACTCTTGCGGTTACTGGCGCAGTAACGGGTAGCTCGACTATTCAGGGTACAACAATAACTGCCACTACAGCGTTTGTACCGGATGCTTCAGATGGTGCTGCGCTTGGCACAACTTCATTGGAATTTAGTGATCTTTATCTCGCTGACGGCGCTGTAATTGGTTTTGGCGACGAGCAAGACGTTACTTTAACTCATGTTGCTGATACTGGACTACTCCTTTCCAGCACAGACCAACTACAATTTGGTGACTCTGGAACGTACATTCATCAAAGTGCTGATGGTGTTCTAGATTTAGTATCTGATACAGAAATAGAAATCAACGCAACCACTATAGATATCAACGGTGCTGTAGATGTAAGCGGTGCATACACTGGTGGTGGTAATGCCACTATCACAGGAACTCTTACTGCAACTACAGGTGTTGGTACACCTAGCGCCCGTATACATGCGCTTCAGGGCGCAGACACGATTATCAAATCTGAGACTGTCGACGCTGATTCAATCGCTCAATTTGTAGTTAAAAATGACGCACGGGAATATGCACTTCAGGTTAGAGGAAATTCATCAGATTCGTTTGTAATTAGAGACAATACGGGTAGCGGTGATCGAATCACCTTAGATACTAGCGGGAATACTACGTTCGCTGGAGATATCAAATACTCTGGGAGCACTTTCAATCTCAATTCGACCACGAGCGACGGCTCTGACAACGGACGCGCCTTTATCACAGGCGGCGGCTCGGCAGATGCAGCTAGGGGAAGTTTTGTCGGTGTATATGGCAATGAAAATTCATCCAGCAATGGTCAACTGCTTTTAGCCGCTGGAAGCGGAAGCGCCGGGGATATCGTGTTCCAGACGGGCGGAACCGAACGGATGCGGCTGGCGGGTACTGGACTTACAGTTGGCGTAGACGATACTGGTTATGACGTTAAATTCTTCGGTGATACTGCTAGTAGATATTGGTTGTGGGATACATCAGCAGATGGTGTTGTTCAAAGAGGAACTTTAACTGTCGGTGTTGATGATACTGGGCATGACGTTAAATTCTTCGGTGCTACGTCTGGCAAGTATATGTTGTGGGATGAAAGCGCCGATACTTTACTTGTGGCTGGTAATATCGGTATTGGTGCGGTTCCAAGTTATGCAAATCTTCAAATTACTGAAGGTGCTGGAACACTACCCTCAGAAACAGAAAGTGGTGCAACTCTTTTACAATTACAAAACAATAGTTCCACCAGCGACAATGTTAGGTTGTCTCTCATTGCCGGTACGGCAGGGCAATCCAACATAGCTTTTGGAGATTCTGGTGATGAGAATGTAGGTAGTATTTACTACAATCATTCTTCAAACTTAATGGGACTGAGAACTAGCGGCACTGGCGTTGATTTAACGATTAGTTCGGGTGGAAATATTGCATTTCCCACTGATGGTGTAGTTCTTTCTTTCGGTGCTGATAGTGAAGTTACTTTAACACATGTTGCTGATACAGGATTACGCATAGAAGATTCCGACAAAATGCTGTTTGGCACCGGCGCTGATTTAGAAATTTTTCATGACGGTACAAACAGTAAAATAGTTAATAATGCTACTAGTGATTTTGTCATAGATGCTGCTGGTGATATAAAACTTGATGCTGATGGTGGTGATATCATCTTTTTAGATGGTGGCACTGCTATCGCTACGTTTGCCAACAATGCCAATAATCTGCGCATAGTTTCCAACGTATCAGATGCTGATATAATTTTGCGCGGCGTTGACGGTGTAGCAGCAATTAATGCACTGACACTTGATATGTCAGACGCTGGCACTGCTAAATTTAACCACGATATAAAATTAGAAAATGATGGCGCAATTCTTTATTTCGGCGCTGATAACGACGTATCCGCAACCCACGTTGCCGATGTTGGTCTTAATTTTGCCAGCACTCGCAGCGGTGCAGATTCTATATTTCGTTTTTCGAATAGCGCCAACGCCTCTGCTTCTGATGTTCGTGTAATCATTCAAAACGGCGGCACATCAGGCGGTGATCCTCTTATAAATTTAGATGGTCAAGCTACGAACGCCAGTTGGTCTGTGGGTGTAGACACCTCAGAAACTAAATTCGTTATAGCAGACGCAGATAAAGGCGGGTTCGACGGCTCCGACGAAGTCTTCACTATTGCTACTGGTGGTGGATTAACTCTAACTCCAGAAGCCGGAGGCCATGCCGTATTTAATGAAGGGTCAGTAGATGCTGACTTCCGCGTTGAATCAGATGGCAACGCCAACATGCTGTTTGTCGATGGAGGGAACAACAAAGTTTCTATAGGCACTAATACAAGTGACGGCACCTTGCATGTCCATACGGCTACTGCTGGAAGTGTAGCTGCCGCTAGCAGCACAGATGACCTAATCGTAGAAAATAGCACACATGGCGGTATTAATATTCTTATACCTGACGCTTCCTACGGTTCGCTTGCATTTGGTTCACCTTCTGACAATCATGGATTTCTGGTTGATTGGTCCTACGATGCTGGTGTGGGTCGAATTCATACATCAAAAGTCGGTGCCAAACTTGAATTAAAAGCTGACAATTCTGTCACACAAGTTACTTTTGACGGTGCCGCTGGTTCTCAATTTGCAGAGTTTGCTAACGACATAGGGCTTAAATCTGATAGCTCAAAGATCTATTTTGGCGCAGATAATGATATTACGCTTACCCATACCGCTGACACAGGATTAACACTCAGTGCTGGTTCCAGTGGTGCAACTGCTAATTCTGCTGCAAATACTTTTGTTGTTGAAGATAACGCTAATGCGGGAATTTCTATTCTTTCTCCAGACGCTAATTCAGCTAACCTTTATCTAGGTTCGGCATCAGATAATAATTTAGTTTATTTAGAAGCTAAAGATGATGCTGGAACTTTTAAAATGGGTACTACGAAGTCTGGAATGGCTGTGTATATAGCTTCTGGAAACAATACAACCGCATTAACACTAGACTCCTCGCAAAATGCCACGTTCGCCGGGTCCTTGTCGAAAGGCTCTGGTTCTTTCAAAATTGACCACCCGCTGCCAGCTAAAAAAGATACGCATCACTTAGTTCACTCTTTCGTCGAAGGCCCGCAAGCTGATTTGATCTATCGCGGTCGTGCTACGCTGTCAGGCGGTTCGGCAACCGTCAATATTGATGCAGCGGCTGGCATGACGAGCGGAACCTTTGAAGCTTTATGCCGGGACGTTCAATGTTTTACCACCAATGAAACTGGCTGGACCGCAGTGCGCGGCAGCGTATCCGGCGCAACACTAACCATCGAAGCACAAGACTCTGACTGCACTGACACGATCAGTTGGATGGTGGTTGGCGAACGCAAGGACCAGCACATAATCGACACCGATTGGACAGACGATAACGGCAAAGTAATCGTCGAGCCAGAAAAATCTGAAGAGGAAAAGAAAGGATTTTAAAAATGGCTGCTACTATGAAATGGGAAGTATCACATCTAGTGTATTACCCAACCAAAGACGGTAAATCTAAGGTTGTGTATGAAGTTAACTGGAGGTGCAACGGAACAGAAGAAAAAGATGACGAAACTTATTCTGCTTCCGCAGCAGGAAATAATATAATCACATACGATGCGGATGCTTCGTTTACTGCTTTTGACGATCTGACTGAAGATCAGGTTCTAGGTTGGATTTGGAAAACTGACTCAGATGATGAAAACGACATGAGTAAAGTAGTTAAAGCTGATGTTGAAGCTAATGTCCAAGCATCAGTCGATGAACATATTACGCCGACCTCTGTCGTAGGGGTTCCCTCTAAGTGGAGTGAGTAGAAATGGAAGATAATAACGAAAATGTCTTAACGTTTGGTGATAAGTCGTATTCGCCAGATGATTTGAGCGATCAGCAAAAGTATTTTGCAAATCAAATTCAGGCATTGCAAAGTCAACGCAAAAACCAACAGTTTGCTATTGACCAGCTAACCGCCGCGCTTGAGTTTTTTACCGGGCAACTTATCGCTAGTTTGCAGCAAGAAGACGAACAAGAAGACTCTTCAGCAGTGAGTTAGTACCGTGCCCACGACAATAAGAGACGTTGACGCAAAACTAAACACTCACGAAGCAGTGTGTGCGGAAAGGTGGAAAGAAACTGTTGAGCGTATAAAACGTCTTGAGATGATTTTAATAGGGTCTGCTGGCGCGGTTATTTTAATGTTGGCAGGTATGCTATGGAAGATGTAGATGCCTCTAACAAAAGTTCAATTTAGACCTGGGATTAACCGGGAAAGTACGTCTTTTGCAGACGCACAGGGTTGGCGTGATTCAAACTTAATCCGCTTCCGAAAAGGTCGCCCGGAAAAGATGGGCGGGTGGCAGCGCGTAAGTGCGTCTTTCGTAGAAGGAACCGTTCGATCCCTTAAATGTTGGGTTACTCTAGGCGCGTTGAAACTTATGGGCGCGGGTACAACGTCGAAGTTCTACATAGAAAACGGACGCGCCTATTACGACATTACCCCCATTCGGAGTACGGCGACTTTAGGCACCAACCCCTTTACAAGCGGAAGTTCTGGATCTGGAATTATAACCGTTACGGCAGCGGGACACTCGGCGGTTGAGGGTGATTACGTTACTTTTAGCGGAGCTACTGCTTTTGACGGGTTGACGACCGACAACCTGAACAAAGAACAGGTTATAGCTTCTGTCCTCTCGGCAAATAGTTTTACAGTGGACACTGGCGGTTCTGCTAGTTCTGGTTCAACAGCCGGTGGCGGTTCTGCTGTAATTGCCAACTATCAAATCCATGTAGGTAGCGAGGCGGTAATTTCACAGTCTGGCTTTGGTGCGGGGTTCTTTGGCGGCTTAACTTTAACGTATTCTCAGACCACGCTAGATGGCGCGATAACGGACAGCGCAACGTCGATAGCTCTTACTTCTGCGGCACTTTTTGAGACGGCGTCCACGACAACAAGTGCTGCTGTCACCATCGTAGATACGACTATTAAATTGGCGGATTCCTCTGGAATGCCTTCCAAGGGAACCATTAAGATTGACAGCGAAAATATCGAATACAAAACAAATTCCGGCAATGTTCTTGGTGACATTACTAGGGGTGCTGATGGGACCACCACGGCAACTCATTCCAGTGGCGCAACGGCCACCTATGTTGGTCTGATATTAATTGGTGAAGAGCTTATCCAGTACACTGGAAAGTCGAGCAATACTCTTGATGCGGGGGTTGTTCGCGGGGCTAAAGGAACGACGGCAGCGGCTCACTCAGACGACGATATGGTAAAGGAAGCCCACGGGTTCTATGGGTTCGGCGATGCTGTTTCACCCTTTACAACGGGGGAAACTCGTCTTTGGTCCCAGGACAACTGGGGGGAGGATTTGATAATAAATGTTCGTGACGACAACATTTATTATTGGGACGCTACTTTAGGTCTGTCCACCAGGGCTACGGATTTGAGTGCTCAGACGGGCGCATCAGACGCACCCACCATAGCGAGGCAAGTCCTAGTGTCTGATACGGACAGGCATGTCATCTGTCTTGGGGCGAACACCATAGGAACCACGGACCAAGATCTTCTTTTAGTTCGTTGGTCAGATCAGGAAAGCGCGGTCGATTGGACCCCGCAAGTAACCAATACGTCAGGCGATCAACGTTTATCTTCTGGTTCTGAAATAATTGCAGGAATTGAAACTCGACAGCAGATTTTAATCTGGACGGATTCTTCGTTGTACGGCATGAGATTTGTTGGGCCGCCGTTCACGTTTTCGTTCAACCTCTTAGCCAACAACGTGTCGGTTATCTCTCCGAATGCCGCGACGGCTATTGGAAGCCGCGTTTTCTGGATGGACAAAGAAAACTTCTTTGTCTTTAGCGGTCAAATACAAACAATTCCCTGCACAGTATTGAGGTACGTGTTTGACGACATAAACCTAGACCAGACGTTAAAGTTCTTTGCTGGCGCAAATCGGATGTTTAATGAGGTCTTTTGGTTCTATTGTTCGTCGGGCAGCGACGACATAGACCGATACGTTAAATACAATTATGAAGACAACACCTGGGACATTGGTTCGTTGTCTAGAACAGCGTGGGTAGACTTTGGATTGCACTCCAGACCCCGAGCCGCTGGCGTATCCGACAGTTTAAATTATGTATATGCCCACGAAACAGGGACTACAGACGATGGCGATCCAATGTCGCCGTTTATCGAGTCTTCTGTGTTTGCGTTAGGGGACGGAGAACAGTTTTCGTTTATTAGTCGGCTTATACCCGATGTTGATATATCCAGTTCAAGTTCAAACACTACGATAGATTATGTTTTGAAAACAAGGGATTACCCAGGAAATAGCCTGACAACAAATTCTACTAGTTCTATCTCCAGTTCTACAGAGCAAGCCTTTTTACGATCTAGGGCGAGATCTGCGGTACTAAGGGTGCAAAGCAATGCTGGCGATGTTCAGTGGACCTTGGGCGATGTTCGTTTGGACCTCAGACCGGATGGTAGGCGCTAATGGCTAAGTTGCTTGAAGTGTCTCTTCCATTGCTCCCGCAAGAATATGATGCGGATTTAATGATTCAACTTGTCAGCGACATAGAAACGGCGTTGACCAGAACCGAGATCCCTTCGGTCATCAGTGGGGAAGATGACACGAACAGTTTGAACTGGTTTATGGGCTAATGGCTTCTGCGTATAAAAACATTCTTACGACGGTTGGCTCTACGGGGGACGTTACGATTTACACGTGCCCTTCAACTACGACAGCTATCGTTAAAGACTTAAACTTGTACAATAGTCATTCCGGTACGATAGTGGTATTGTTGAAGATAACTGATAGTTCGGCTTCAGCAACGGTCACGCTTCAAAAAGACAGCATAGCGACGACCGCAGACGTGTCCCACACCGGGCCTTTTGTTCTTGAAACCGGTGACACGCTTATTCTTAATTGTGACACAGCGTCAAAAATTATGGCGTTTGCAAACGTTTTGGAGCTTACGTGATGTTACAACAGACACACCAAACCTTGGATACCGGGCTACAATCCTTCGCAGATTCTTCCCCTGATTATATCATGGCTCCGGTTGGTCTTGGTTCTTTGCAAGAACAAGCGGAGCATCTTGCCGAATACGGGCGACACGGGGACATTTATGTTGTTCACGCGGCGGAGGGTGAAACTGTTGTACCAATGGAAGTCTTGGACGCGAACCCGAAGATCCGGGAACTTCTGTTCGATCAGATGCGTGGAATGGGCATTGATCCGCAAAGATATGTTGTTGGCAACGAATTAAACAGTTTGAACCCGGATACGGGGATGCCTGAATTCTTTTTCAAGAGCATATTCAAAGGCATCAAAAAGATTGTTAAGAGCGTAGTTAAGATAGTCAAAAAAGCCGCTCCTATTGTTCTTCCAATTGCGGCTGCTGCGTTTGGCGTACCTTTCTTAGGACCGGCTTTTGGTCCGGGTACTTTTGGCGCTAGTTTTTTAGGCAGCGGCATTGGCACTCTCGTAGGGGGCGGTTCTATAAAAG
>LULM01000425.1_pt1 | contig 14573 bp, 13 predicted proteins | sample 728151 | NCBI WGS metagenome assembly LULM01 (sample SAMN03860289, study PRJNA289734) | marine metagenome | biome: seawater column; feature: ocean; material: water; isolation source: Red Sea water column Station 149 - depth 200m | place: Saudi Arabia: Red Sea | collected 2011-10-15 | depth 200 m
AGAATGTGAGTTTAGATTTAATCATCGACATGAAAACCTTTATGCTAAACTGCTTAAAGAATTAAGAAACAATCCGCTCTAAAGTTATCTAGACCCTTAATTATTATTACGATCGAATATTTCTTATATTTAAATTCGGCTTTAAATATTTTCCCCAAAGCCGAATCTCCTGATTATTATTCAATCTACTTATATTTTAATGTTGATAATAAATATCAGCATCATTACCTTCCCCACCTTCTTGACCATCTGCACCAAATGAATAGAGATCATAAGGTCCACCTTGTGTGCCTGGAATCACGTACTGCAGATCGTTGTCCCAACTGTCGGTTGGATAACCGCCTTTGACGTAACCGCCTTGCATCCAGTTTTTCGCTGAAGCAGGTTGTTTGATCAAGGCTTCGAGACCGCCATCTTGCATCGAAGGATAACGACCATTATCAAGCTTGTATTGATCGAGTGCACCTGCTGTACCGCTCAAGGTGATTTCTGTGGTATCGACTTTGGCTTTTTCGCCTCGACCCATGACATTCGGTACGATGAGTGCTGCTAACACACCGAGAATCACAATCACGACCATGACTTCGATGAGGGTAAAACCTGATTGTTTATTGTGTGTGTTCATTGCTTTGTCTAAATGGCGAATCGCTTGTCTCATAAAATATCACTCCAAAACCTTAAATTAAATTATTCATATTCACGATCGGCAACATCACGGCGATCACAATTACCAAAACGATTCCTGCCATAAATACCAACATCAACGGCTCAAGTAAAGCCAGTAATGTCGTGATCAGGCTACTAATTTGTTTATCTTGCATATCTGATGCACGAATCAACATGCGATCTAGCTCACCTGAGTTTTCACCGCTACGAATCATTTGTACCATCATCGGTGGGAAATAGCCCGAACGCTCAAGCTGTGTGGCGAGATTACCCCCTTCCACGACTTTTTCTGCCGCATGGTTGACTGCATCTCGAATCACCCAATTGCTACTCACCGCTGCGCCGATTTTTAAGGCATCAACCAACGGCACACCTGATCGGGTCAGAATCGACAAGGTGCTGGCAAAGCGTGCCGAGTTTATACCACGAGATAATTTACCGAATAATGGCAACTTGAGGATAAAACGATCAAGTGTGTAATGACCTGCATCTGTCCGTAAAAAACGACCGAGCAGAAATACGCCCAATGCACTAAGTACCAACATGTACATCCAATAATTACGAATAAAATCACTAGTTGCCATCAAGGCTTGGGTAATCCACGGCAAGGCTTGATCGGTATTGGCAAAGACTTTAACAATATCAGGCACCACATAAGTCATCAGCCCCATAATGATCGCAAAAGACATCAGCATCAAAATTACAGGATAAATCATTGCTCCCTGAATCTTCTTCTGCATGGCAAAACGACCTTCGGTATAGTCGGCCAACTGTTCCAAGATCAAATCCAAATGCCCTGAACGCTCACCCGCAGCTACGGTAGCAATATAAAGGGTCGGAAAATTACCACTTTGATCTAAGGCTTTGGCAAGTGAATGTCCTTCTAAGACTTTAGCACGTACAGAAAGAAGTAAACTTTCAACGTGTTTCTTTTCACTTTGTTTGGCAACGGCTCGAATGGCTTCTTCTAAAGGAATACTGGCAGCGATTAACACCGATAATTGCCGTGTCATGAGTGCCAAATCATAAGCGGTAAGTTTCTTTTGAAACCAACGACTTTGACCAGTTTGTTTGTGTTGTACCGCTTCGACTTGTAAAGGCGTCAGTGCTTGATCACGTAACTGCTGACGAATCTGCCGAGCAGAATCACCATCCATGATGCCTTTATGCTGTTTTCCTGAAGCGTCGAGCGCTGAATATTGATACGCAGGCATTGCCAACTCTTAACTTTTCGATTTCATTATGCCATTATCTCGGTGATGGATTTTTGCAGTTTTTCCTTGCGAATGTATCGCTGAGATCGTTTTAAATCTATCCATCACAACTTGGACTCAAGCATAACTGAGTATCGTATTTTGCGCCATGTCTGTTTAAGATTTTTCGCTCGACTATTTTCGATGCACTTTTTTCGATCCACTATTTAGGTCGCCTATTGTATGACAGATGTGACACCACCAACGTCAGCTTCGCAACACACTGTATATCCTTATCGTCTGCGTGTGGCGATCGCAGTGCATATTTATGATTTAATCGATTATGAAGTCAGTGCTGAGCAATTTAATGATGCAGTGATTGGTGCACGGGTCAAAGTGCCATTTATGAATCGGCAGTTGATCGGCATCATCGTGGACAAGTGCGATACCAATACGCTATTTCACGGACAATTCAAACTCAAAACCATTACAAAACTCTTTGATGAGCCTGCACTACTCGATCAGCAGGTATTACATCTTTTGCAATGGGTGGCGCAGTATTATCAAGCACCTGTGGGTGAGGTGGTGCTGTCTGCGTTGCCCAATTTCTTAAAGCAAGGTCGTCCTTATCTATTACTTGCGTATCATTGGCGAGCAGTGACGATCAAAGAGCATGATGCAGACACGGTAAAGCTACCGCAAAAAACTTCAAAACTTTTCGCTGCATATCAAGCCTTACAACTTCATCGCAATGGCGCGACCGAAGCGATTTTAAATCTTTCAGGGATCAGTACGGCACAGCTGAAACAACTGGAAAAGCGTGGGCTAGCGATAAGTTTTCAACAGCCAATTGATTTTCAGCCAACCGGAATGCAACTCGCAGAAATGCCATTGGATGCCAATAGCGAACAAAAGTCAGCGATTAAAAAAATCAGCAAATCGCTTGGCAAATATCAAGGTTTTCTACTTGACGGCATTACAGGCAGTGGCAAAACTGAAGTTTATTTACAAGTGATGCAAAAAGTCTTGGAAAAAGGACAACAAGTCCTCGTCCTTGTGCCTGAGATTGGATTGACACCGCAGACTATTGACCGATTCAAAGCCCGATTTCATACCGATATTGTGCTATTGCATTCAGGATTGAGTGACACCAAGCGTCTGCAAGCGTGGCAACAGGCGCAGACAGGCAAAGCCAGTATTATTTTGGGCACACGCTTGGCGATCTTTTGTCCTTTGCCAAAGCTCGGTTTGATCATTCTCGATGAAGAGCATGACTTGTCGTTTAAACAGCAAGATCACATGCGCTACCACGCCCGTGATGTGGCGCTATATCGTGCATTTAAGCAAAATTGTCCAATTATTTTAGGCTCCGCCACACCGAGCTTTGAAAGTTTGCATTTGGTCGAACAACAGAAATTACAGCATTTAACTTTGACTGAGCGTGCAGGACAGGCACAGCCGCCGCAGTTCAAATTAATCGACCTGAAAGCGCAGAAAAAACAGTTTGGACTCGCCGAGCCATTAATTCAGCACATCGACGCACAACTAAAAAAGCAACATCAAGTCTTGGTCTTTATCAATCGTCGTGGTTATTCGCCTGTGTTGATGTGCGGTGCGTGTGCTTGGCAAGCGGATTGTCCACAGTGTGATACCCATCTGAGCTATCATCTCAAGCCTCGCGCAATCCTGCAATGTCACCACTGCAACTATATGCAGCCTGTGCCGAAAGTCTGCCCTGCGTGCAATCATGAAGAGTTGCTTCCGATCGGACACGGTACAGCTCGCATTGAAGAAAGTCTTAATCAACTGTTCCCCGATTACCCCGTGATTCGAGTTGATCGAGATACCACCACCCGCCAAGACAGTTGGCAGAAGATTTATCAACGTGCTCATCGTTCGGGTGCTGCGATATTTTTGGGCACGCAGATGCTCGCCAAAGGGCATCATTTCCCGTATGTCAGTTTGGTGACGATCTTGGATATTGATGCGGGGCTGATGAGTGCGGACTTTCGAGCGCCTGAACGCACGGCGCAACTGATCATGCAAGTCGCTGGACGGGCTGGGCGTGGTCAGATCAAAGGTGAAGTGCTGTTGCAAAGTCTACGTCCCGATCATCCGCTATTACAAAGTTTGGTGACGAAAGGCTATGCCAGTTTTTCCAAGCAGGCGTTGGCGGAGCGTAAAATTGGGCATCTTCCACCTTATCGCTATTGCGTGTTGATCCGAGCGGAAAGTCAGAATGAATTATATAACGTGGATTTTCTGCAATTCGCCTTGCAACATTGGGCGAGTTTTGGTGAGGCAGAAGTCGATGTGTGGGGGCCTGTGCATGCGCCGATGCCGAAAAAAGCAGGATTTTATCGCACGCATTTGATCTTGTTTAGTGATTCACGTGTCGAGTTACAACGGCAGATTGCACCGTGGTGGCAATGGCTATTTAAGCAACAACGTAAATTTGAACTGCGTCTGACCTTGGATATTGATCCGCAAGATTTGGGGTAAATTAATCCTCACAGATGAAGGCGTGGGGTTTCAAACTGAATATAACATTACTTGATTAATCGATTAAACATTACTAGATATAATCAACAAAGATAAAATATAATTTTTAATAAAATTTCCTTTTACAATGTAAACATTTATTTAACAACTCCAAAAAATTGGCAACATCATTCCCCTTAATTAAACTAAGAGTACTGAATAAATTGAAGCTGTGAAAATCAATGCACACAAAAATGTAAGTATGTTTAGAGCAAGTTAGATCAATTAAAGCGACTTTTTGCATAATCCATCTCAAAATAAGCCATTCCGTTGTACACTGCTGTAGAGATTGATTGCGACGATTTAGATACATTACATGGAAATCACCCCACTGGTTCAGATCATTATATTTTTGGCGGCTGCGCTACTGCTTGTGCCGTTGGGTAAGCGTTTTGGTATTCCGACGGTTTTAGGCTATTTGGTCACAGGCACGATCCTTGGTCCAAGTGTGCTGAATATTGCGCACGATACCGAGCAGATCGCACACTTGGCGGAATATGGCGTGATCATGCTGATGTTTTTGATCGGCTTGGAACTCCGCCCTCAACGCCTGTGGGAGTTACGTCAGTCGATCTTGCTGATGGGTAGTTTACAGATGCTGATCAGTGGCATCGTGCTGACTTTGGCGATTTGGCTAGTCTTTTCATGGCAGTTTAATACCAGTGTGGTGATTGGTTTTGCATTGGCTTTGTCATCGACGGCATTTGTCTTACAGCTTCTGCGAGATCGTGATCAATTGGCTACGAGCTTTGGTCAGCAGACCTTTTCGATTTTACTCTTTCAAGATGTTGCGGCAATGGTGTTGTTGGCGTTGATTCCCGTACTCGCTGGGAATATTTTTATTGAAAATCAGGGCAGTGCGCATCATGGTATCGCTTATTTTGCAGCAGTCATTGCTTCTTTTTCAGGCTTGTTTTTATTTAGTCGCTATATTCTCCGACCATTCTTCCGTTTCGTGGCGAAAAGTGCTGCCACCGAATTACTCACCGCCGTAGCATTATTTATCGTGCTCGGTGTTGCGGTATTGATGGAGGCGATCGGACTGAGTACCACGCTTGGCGCATTTTTAACAGGGGTTTTGCTTGCCGATTCCGAGTTTCGTCATGAGCTTGAAGCCAGCATTCAGCCGTTCAAAGGCTTGTTGCTCGGTTTGTTCTTTATGACGGTCGGCATGGGCGTATCCTTGCATGTCATCGTTGAGCAACCGCTATTGATCGTGTTCGGCACACTGGCATTAATGGTGATTAAAATCGTCTGTGTCCTTTGTAGTGTTTGCTGTGGCTGCAAGCGAAGGCATGATTAATCAAGCCATGACCAGTCCTTTGACCTTGATCGTAACTTTATCAATGATTTTAACGCCGATATTCTTCTGGATCATAGATCATTGGATCGAGCCGATTCTGAGCAAAAATGATATACCGCAAGCTTATGATGAATTACCAAAACACGATCAAGCGTTTCGGGCAGATTCTGACCCGTATTGCGCATTTGCATCAGATTCCATTTACCGCAATTGATAATAATATCGACCACATCGACTTTATGCGCCGTTTTGGTGGGCATGTCTATTATGGTGATGCTACCGTGCCTGAGATTTTGCAGTCCGCAGGTGTAGAAACAGCAAAACTCTTTGTCATTGCCGTGGATGATGTCGAGGATTCGCTCTATATCGCACGTCATTTGCGTTTGCATTACCCAAGTCTGACCGTGTTGGCACGTGCCCGAGATCGTCGCCATGTCTACCAACTGCGTGAGCTAGGCATTGATCAAGTGTGGCGTGAGAGTGTGCATTCTGCCCTGTCCATGTCTGAACAAATGCTGAATGTGCTAGGCTATGAACCTGAACGCAGTAAAAACCATGTGGCGAATTTTGCCCACTATGATGAGAAGCTCATCCGTCAACAGCAAGCCAACTACAATGTCAATCCGCAGAAAATGCGCACCGCTTTCGATACCATGATGCAAGATTTACAGAATTTGTTTGAAAATGATGAATTTGTCCATCGTGAACAAATGCAGAAAATCGAAAAGCATCAACCGATCAAAGATGAAATGAGTGGCTCACTCAATGATGACGAGGACGCAAACGATTCGGCTGTTGAGCATTCTGAAGATTCGTCCAAGGAAAATTCATCGCATCATGATATGCGGTGAGGATTCGTATTTGTAGGATGTAAATTCAGCACAAATCACTTGAGATTTCCCCCTTTCGCCACCATAAAATGCAGGAAATGGAGAATATTATGTCTGACATCCGCCAACGCTTTTATATACACGACTGTCCTGTCCGTGGCGAAGTGGTACACCTTGAACAATCCTTGCACACCATCCTTGCACAACGTGAATATCCGCAAGCGATCAAAGTGTTACTTGGGGAAATGCTCGTTGCCAGTGCATTGCTTGCCAGCACCTTAAAAATCAAAGGACGACTCAGCCTGCAAATCCAAAGTTCAGGCACATTGAAATGGGCGATGGCGGAGTGTAACCATCTTGGCGATCTGCGAGCTTTGGCAGAGTTTGATAACGATCCACGTTTTAGCGAAGGCACAGACAGTAGCACTGTGCTCAATCATCTGCATGGCGGTGTACTTTTTATCAATATCGAGCCTGAGTTTGGTGATCGCTATCAAGGTATCGTGCCACTTGAGCATGCGACTTTGGCGCAGTGTTTGATGCATTATTATGACTTGTCTGCGCAGATTCCAACCCGTATCGCCTTAGCTAGTAATACACAATCTTCAGGCGGATTGTTAATTCAATTATTGCCTCGTACTGAAGAAGAGCAGGAAACCGTCGATACCGACCTGTGGCCTCGTCTGACCATGCTTACCGACACCATCAAAGCCGATGAGTTGATCGACCTACCTGCACAAGAGATTTTATATCGTCTTTATAATGAAGAAGATGTGCGTTTGCCTGACAGTGAAGCACTGCAATTTGGCTGTACCTGCTCCAAAGAACGCTGTGCCAATGCCTTGATTCAGATCGGTGAAGATGCGGTCAAAGAAACCTTGATGGAACAAAATCCGATTGAGATGAATTGCCAGTTCTGCAACACGACCTATCGCTTTAGTGCAGAAGAAGCCTTAGGACTATTTGGACGACATGTGAGTTAAATCTTCGCTCAACATATCTAAAAAACGCACAGTGATTTTTTTGCATGGATAACAATCCTTAACAATTCAATCGCTGTGCCCAGATTGAAAATCGCTACATCACCCACATATATAAAGTATCGCAATTGAATCATTTCATTTTAGAGGAGAATTTTTCAATCATGCAAAAACAAGGTTTATATCGCTCGACTGGACAAAACATGATCGCAGGCGTGATGGGTGGTATTGCTGAACGCTTTGGTTGGAATGCAAATCTACTACGCATCATCTTCGTATTGGTTTCGGTGATGAGTGCGGGCTTCCCTGGAATTTTGGTGTATTTGGTGCTTTGGTTATTGATGCCTAAACAAGCCAAAATCGAACATCAAAATGGACATAACATCCGTACTGTAAATTAATGCAGTCAATCCGTTTACTGCACATTAATTAGAAAAATAATCTCGTTTTAAACCCTTTTAAGCTATTGTTCCCCCCAAGACAATAGCTTTTTTTTGCCTGCAATTTTTCGTCCTAAAAAACGTGGAATCACTGCTGATCGTATTATTATCGAGTTTCATACAAAATAATTGTGAAAGACTTGGCGAAATTGTGCGAATTTCGCATAATACACAAATCAATAAACGACAATTATGCTGAGCAAAACCATTATGTCGATTTTTATACTGCTTATTTTGGCTTTTCTTGCCTTTGCCTTTTATCGTTATCGGCAATATCAAAAACAACGTGAGATCGAAGAAATGGCAGCCGATGCGCAGGCTTATGTCAGCTCAGAAGTAGTGGAACTGTTACAACGCTTTAAAACCATTGCCACTGAAAACGATACGGCGATGTCAGCACAGCATAAAAAGATTCAACTGCATATCAAGAATGTCACGGAAAACCTACTCTGTCATACCGACAGCGAACAAAGTGTGCGTGAATACCTCGCCCAAGCCAAACAAGAATTGGCGTTGATCAATATCGAACTGGAAAAACTCTCTGGTCAAAGTCAACCTGATGCCGATCAAGCCTTTGATGATTTAAAATAGACAAAACTAGAGCATGAAAAAAAGCCTTGTAATCTGTTCGATGACAAGGCTTTTTTCATATCAACCATCGCTTAAAACGTCGACAATCCAGACCATTCCATAAAACGGTATAACCAATATTTCAGCCACGATTCATCTTTGTATTGATCATAATCGACACTCATCACCTGACCGTTTTGGTTTTGCCATGCTTGATCAAAATACTGCTGTGCAGAGGCAATCGCAGGATAGCTTGCCTGTCCTGTGACTGCGACATTGGTTTCCAAATTATAATTTTTGAGATTTCGAGCGGTGTAGTTGGCAGAACCGAGAATGACTTGTTTGGTCTGATCTTGCTTGGTAATGACCAACAGTTTGCTATGACATTGTTCGCCTTGGGTATTGCACCAACGTACAGGCACATCATTTTTGTGGAGTTCCCACGCCACTTGACGATTTGGAATGCCATTTTTTTGCATACCAAATGCATCTTTGTTCGGATCAAGTAGGACGTTGACCTTAACACCACGTTGCTTGGCGGCAATCAAGGCTTTGACGATGTGGCGCTCGGAGAGATAGAACATCATCAAATCAAGCTGTTCACCAGAAGCGGTCGCATTGATGGATTTGAGCACATGATCATAAATCTGTGCTTCGGTCAGCAGTTGTACTTGCGGTGCATCGCCAGTGACCTTATTCTCACCCATAATCAGCGCAGGCACATCGCCTTGTGACATTTTGGCGACCGTGGCTTCGGTCGCTAACACTTCTGAAGCGATCTTGCCATGAATGATCATGGCGGCATTGCTATGCTCTGAGCTAGCATCATGCGGATTCGCCGAAGAAATTAGCGTTTTCCAGCCCGTTAAGGTGTCGACCACCATGGTTTTACGATGATTGGCTTTGAAGTTGGCAAGTGCCAGATAACTCCGCAAAGTGATTTTCTGCGCACCGAATGGATTTGGCAACCAACCTGTTTCGGTATTATTACCAAGGCTTTGACAGCACATATACCACAGTCCTGACCATGCAGGATTGGAGGCACGCAGTGGACGCAAATCGGTGACCACCACTTTAATTCCAGCATTTTCAAGCTGATGCAGATGCTCTGGACGCACGCCACCGTAGACCGTATTGATCGGATCGGTAATCAACACAATCTGCATCCGAGGATTGATCTTTTTCTTATCAATCAATGCTTTGGTCAATTGTACCGTGAGCGGTCGATGTTGCATCTTCGACTCACCAAGCTCAGCATTAAACAAGAACATATCCAGCACAATGGTGCTTTGCGCTTGATCAATCAAAGTCAACATGGCATCGAAAATCTGCTGTTCATGTTGCCGTTGACCGCTGCCATCGACGAAGGTACGATCCGCCAAAAACTCGACATTACTGGCATGCGTTTGCCCTGCAAAATCAAGCCCTTCAGGAATCGACTTATAGGTTTGAAAAATCGCTGATGCCACATACGTGATCAGCAAAATCAATGCAATGACCATCATATAGCGTTTAACCGACCAGTTTAATTTACGGTGAATTCGTTGAAATACTCGCATAAAGCCCACTCGACACTTTGCCTGAGCTTAAAACCAAACTACAGGCAACACAATGACAAATTTGCAACGTCATTGTCATTTTGAAAAATTGAAAATAACTTAAATTACTTTTATAAAATCAGAATATTACAGCTTACGTGCACCGATCAGTAAAATTTGAATCATAATCACGGTTTGCTCGGCGATCTTTTGGCGTTCGGCTTGTGGCAATTCGATCACCTTGGCACCCATATTAAATACCAACTGGGTAATGGCTTTGGCGACCAAGTCTGGATAGGCAATCTGATTGTGATGATGTTGCTCTAGGCGCACGATGTCGTCTTGCAATTCTTTTTGAAAATCATCCAGTTGTTGCTCGACTGCCTGACGATATGACGCCGAACCTGTATATCCTTCACGAAGCAACAATGCCAAATTGCCCTCATCTGCATCCAGCTCTTGAATAAAAATATCCACTGAACTTTGTACGATACTTTTGCCCTTTTGCGCTTCAAGCCGTGCTTGGCGGATGATCTGACGGAGCACCTTGCCAGAGCGACCAATCAAGGCAATCGCAAGCTCATCAATATCACGAAAATGGCGATAAAAGCTATTCGGCGCAATCCCCGCTTCACGTGCAATTTCCCGCAGACTCAATGATGAAATACTGCGCCCTGAACGGATCAGATTCAGCGTTGCTTCAAACAACTCCGCTTGGGTAATCGATGCTTTACGTCCTGGGCTACGTAATACAGGTTTGTCGGCATCACGTTGATCGCTATCGTGCTCGAAAGATTGCTCAGGATGTTGCAAGGTGCTTGTCATGGGATTGATGCGCTCAGCCATGGCTCGATGCACAGTGATCGAGACCATTGTATCTATAGAAAAGCCTAGTATAACGGTAAGCTATTTTTTTGTGAAATCTGTCGTGATTTTTTAAGCATGACTTGGCTTTTATGGCTGTAGATTTGGATTTTTCGGCACTTTTTTGTAAATATTAAAATCATTTTAATTCAACTAAATAGCAACAATACTCAGCCTTTAACTGCGCAATTTTTACATAACCGAGGGAATAATTTTGGCGAATAACTATACACACGTATATACAAGTGTATAATAATTACAAATCCCTTATTTTTGAATATGTGATGACGACATTATTAAAAAGCAACCCGTGGTTGCGTCTCCTGAGTGACAGTGTGTTTGATCGTTCAACCGCTGATTTTTGGTTACAACGTATCAATCCGCTGTGGTCTACCGAAGAAATGCGTGGACGCATCACCCAACGCCAGCAAATCTCCGATGATATGTATGCGCTGACGATTCAGTGTAATCGTCAGATGGATTTCGGCTTGGCAGGACAACATCATCCTGTTTTTGTGGAAATCAACGGCATCCGTTATGAGCGCAACTATAGCCTCACCCGACTCGATGCGCAGCATGTCGCTTTACATGTTAAGTATGTTGCGGGTGGTTTGGTGAGTACGTGGCTGTGTGAGCAAGCAAAGCTTGGTGACATCATTCGCTTTGGTGCGCCCTATGGTGAGGTGGAATTTCCACATTTCCAGAGCCAGCGTTTGGCATTCTTAGCCGCAGGCAGTGGCATTACACCCGTGTATAGCTTATTGCATGATTTACATGTGTCTAAGCGCTTTGCCGACTACCAAATCCATCTGCTGTACTGGGTGTCTAAGCAAGGTGAATTGGCATTTTTTGAACAATTTCAGCAGTGGCAAACACAATATCCGAACTTTAAAGTGGACTATATTTGCACCCGTGAACCTGCAACAGCAAATGATCCGCTACACACTCGACTCAGTGCACAGCATGTGGCGCAGATAGTATCAATTGAGGACGTTGCTGTCTTTGCTTGTGGTCCGTCGGGCTTTGTCGAGACCGCACAATCACTGACGATGAACGCTAAACAATTCCAAGGTGAAGCCTTTTATTTTTCTACGCCGAATGTCAGCGATACAGCATCAACAGCGGTCGAATATGTCGATCTACATCTCACCCGCTCTAACAAGCACGTGCAAATCAAAAAAGGCGAATCGATTTTATCCGCACTCGAAGCAGAAAATATCCGTCCACAGCATGGCTGTCGCATGGGCATCTGTAATAAATGCGCATGTCAAAAGGTCAGTGGCAGTACCCAGCATATTGCCAACAAACAGCAAAATCATGAAGCCCATCAGTCGCTACGCATCTGTGTCAATAGTGCGCAAAGTGACCTTGAACTGGATCTATAACAGCGCATGCTTACTCACTGCGCTTGATTTGAACACCTTGCCCGCTTTGCTTAGCTATAGAATTTGAGGAATACACCATGAATATGCCCGTCAAAATCGAATATTTTAAAAATCCTAAAAACCGCGAACTGACACCTGCTGAGCTTGAGCGTTTTGCACAAGAGCTCGATGCAATCAAGCAAGAAGTGCTCGATGATCTCGGTGAAAAAGACGCCAAATATCTACGCCGAGTGATCTCCACGGTACGTTATAGCAATGCGCTTGGTCGTGCACTATTGTTCGCTGGCTGGTTTCCACCTGCGTGGTTGCTCGGTACTGGTTTACTTTCGATTGCCAAGATCTTGGAAAATATGGAAGTTGGGCACAATGTCATGCACGGTCAATACGACTGGATGAATGATCCTAACTATACTGGTCAAGGCTACGAGTGGGATACCGTTGGCACCTCAGACAATTGGCGGGAAACACACAACTTCAAGCATCACACCTATACCAATATCAAAGGCATGGATGATGACATCGGCTATGGCTTACTGCGTCTATTTCCTGAGCAACGCTGGAAAGCAGGCTATCTCTTACAACCTTTGTATAGCATTCCATTTTGCTTGCTATTCCAATGGGGCGTAGCGATTCAAAACCTTGAACTGGGCAAATGGTGGATTGGCAAAAAAAGCAAACAACAGCTCTGGAAAGAGTGGAAGCCGATGCAAGCCAAAATCGGCAAGAAACTGTTTAAAGATTATGTGTTCTTCCCTGTGATTGCTGGTCCTAGTGCATTACCTGTATTTTTGGGTAACTTGACCGCCAATGGCGTGCGTAACATTTGGACGTTTAGCATTATTTTTTGTGGGCACTTCACCAAAGATGTCGAAGTTTTCCCAAAGACCGTGTTGCTGAATGAATCCAAAGGACATTGGTATATGCGCCAGATTCGTGGCTCATCAAATCTCACAGGTTCAGAAGCCTTTCATATTTTATCAGGGCATCTCAGTCATCAGATTGAGCATCATTTATTTCCAGAAGTACCCGCACGTCGCTATCGCAAAATGGCACCAAAAGTCGAAGCGGTCTGCAAAAAATATGGCTTAAACTACAATAATGCCAGCCTTGCCAAGCAGTTTGGTCAAGTAGTTGGGCGCATCGTGAAATATGCTTTCCCATTTAAAAAGTAAGTTAAAGTCGAAGCAATACATTTTCGTAATGTCCAAAATCGGAATAAGACGAGTAAAAACAATTTGCTACGTGAAAATGTCAGTCGCATTGTTCGAGGTCAGGACTACATTTTTAAAGTAATGTGTTTTCAAGATGTTGGTTTAGTCTCGGTGTTTGACCGAGTTTGCGACGGACAAATGGTTTTGCCTACTTTTCCCGAAAGAAAAGTAGGTCGAACCGAAGGTTGATCTGTCCATATAAACATAAATGGTATGACTCCGAGCAAGGTTTTATATTTTTCAATCAGATAAAGCCAAAATTTCATTCAATACCCTATCAATGCATTGCTTCACATCAAAACTACCCATTCTCGCTCGGAAAATGGCATAATATCCCGCAAATTTTGCACAGTTAAGGTACTGCTATGGCAATGCGTCCAACCGTTCGCCGTCACGCTTTAGTGATCATCGTATTTGCATTGGTTCAATGGGGCTTTGTGATGCTGGCATTACATCATAACTGGTGGCATCTCGATAAGAATGGTCGTATCCTTACATTCTGTGCCAGTGCCTTTGGTGGCGCATGGCTGTTAATTATTGCGGTGCTCTATATGGTGATCAAAGGCAATGATGGCAAAAACGATAGTCAAGACGTCAAATAAACAACCAGCGACGTTCTAAATACAAAAACATTCCTCGACTGCACATACAGTGAGGAATGTTTTTTCTTTTAAAATCAGATCGCTGCGTTGACGACAACAGCGCATCTTGGCTTAAATCGCCACCAAATCTTGAATGCCCTTCTCCTGCATTTCACTGCCGACACCTTGCGCAATCACTTGACCACGCGCCATGACGGTATAGTTATCGGCGAGTTCTTCGGCAAAGTCATAAAACTGCTCCACCAAAACGATCGACATATCGCCTTGATCAGCCAGTTTGCGAATCACCCGTCCAATATCTGCACTGGGAAAATATCATAGAGATGGCTTGGTACTTTACGGGTTTTCGCCCCTGAAAACTTTGCCATACCGATCAAGATATTTTCTTCAACGGTTAAGGTCGAAAAAATATCCCGTCCTTGAGGCACATACGCCAAGCCAGCCCGAACA
>LULM01000162.1_pt1 | contig 14486 bp, 9 predicted proteins | sample 728151 | NCBI WGS metagenome assembly LULM01 (sample SAMN03860289, study PRJNA289734) | marine metagenome | biome: seawater column; feature: ocean; material: water; isolation source: Red Sea water column Station 149 - depth 200m | place: Saudi Arabia: Red Sea | collected 2011-10-15 | depth 200 m
GTCCAGTACTTAGGGTTTTTGGCCCCCGAGAAAATCTGTGGCAATATATTTCAAGAGTAGCCCCCTTCAGAGCTATGGCGGCAATTGGCCAAGCTGCAAAAAAGTGTCAGACTTATAGGTGGGATTACTGGAAGGTTCTATATAGAAACACTAGAGCCCAGATGTTTCAGCTTGAAAGAGACCTTCAAGGAATGGGTGGGAGTGCACTCAAATATTTAGGTAAATGCCCCACGAATCCATTGGTCCAAGTGGGCGAGAATTGGGTGCGAGTAGGTAAACCGCCTCCCACTCCTTGCAATAAATTACCCCTTTGCGAAAAGATAGCGGAAATGTCCACCGAGGAGATAGAAATGATGGTCGGCTCCACGGATGATACGGGAGTAACTACACCGGGGGACATGGCCCAACGAGCGAGTTATTGGACGACTGCAGCGGGTGAGCAAAGGCACGTGGAGAATGGTAAGATTATGCCCTGTATGCCCAGAGAGGAGCACGTTATAGCACACGCCAATCAGCTAATTAAGGCTTGGGATCAAACTAATAGGAGGTGTGAATGCATAGAAGCTGAATTCGAAGCGCTAAGTACAGACAGATATTGGGGAAGAAGAACGGCTCCGAGTACGGCTACTAGTTCTGGAGGCCTGTTTGGTTACGATTGGTCTACTTGGTCGGATGACTTGGGCGGAGACGATTCTGGCCTTGACGGAGACCAAAATTTTAAACAGGGGGTAATTGTTCGCGGTTTAGAAAAAGTTGATAAGGTAGTTATGGATTTTTACCTACACGGCTTTGATCCCAAAGACGATCAGGTTCCACTAGTTAATAGACATTTAGAACAAACAGCGGAAAATCCACGCAGGGCCAAAGGCCATGCTTCTTCGGCCTGCAGCGAATTTGACTTGAGCAATATCGGTATAACTAATGCGGTCGGCCCCCTAAATATGGAGACCAGCGCCAACAACGGCGGCGGTGGCGACTACGCTTGGCCAGACGCGAGATGTTTTGTTGCGGTTATGAAGTCAACTTTATTGGAAATCTTAGACGATGTATATTTAGATAAAAGCGGGCCCGCAACTCAGATCGGTACTTACTCCCATGCGGTCAATGAGATCAGTAAGGGGTGGAATCATTCTGGGAGATATGATGACAGTAAGGGCACGTGGTGTCAGGGTAATTGTGACACAGACACCGGCATTTGGCAAAATCCATTGAACTGGGGCGGTAACGGCGCTAATGCGTGGTGGGAAGATAGTAGTGGTATTTGTAGCGGGTTGTTGGGATTAATCACTGGAGCCATTAGCCTTGTTTGGCGAGTCGGTGGATACATTGTGTCTGCGCCCGGTAGACTTTTGTCGTGGCTTTTCGGGAGCGGTGGCTCCTCCACCGTCGATGAAAAGAAAAAGGCGATCAATATTGGTAATATGAAAGCTTCTAAAGCTTGTGGGTTTGGCTCGTCCATTACAAACAACACTTGCTATGAGACCTTTTTGGACTGGGAGGATTATCAAGAGAAATACGTTCGTTGGATACATTTTATATTAAGTCAAAATGGGGATTATTCAACTATTGCAGCGGGTAGACTTTATCGGCCGTATGCGAAAACTAATGTGGAAACTTATCTCTCTGCCGTAACGAGTACACTTCCAGACAATCGCCTTGGATCCATTTACCTGAGTGGTAATGATTCTAGGGGGGGGAGGGATTATATAAAAATGAGAGGCACCTTCGTCGCCGGTCCTTCAACCGGCATAAGCTACTTCTCGCAGCAAGCAGACGAGCCATCTATTTCACCAAAGTGGACGGGCAGACATACCCCAATTGGATCAGTTAATGAATATGGGAATCCGGATCCGGTTTTAAGATGGAGTCCTACGGCCCATAGAGCTTTAGTACTTGGACTTAGACCCCTATGGACTAATAATTATTATGATCAACACATAAGGAATTTTAATCAGAGCGCTGCTAATGGAGCTACAACAGAAGCCCTGCGCCACGAAATTTTTCCCCGAGACGAGTCTAAAGTTATGCGTAATTGGTCGAGCGGAGTTGCCAACATAGCTGCATTTTCGGGACATACCCTTTATAATTCAGGCACGCTCAATATACAGCGAGTGGCATGGAAGCTATATTTAACTTTACTCGGAGACAATTTGGGATTCATTGATAATTCAACACTGTTTTCTGATGACATATCTCGATACGACTTGTCAGAATACGATCAGCCACTTAACTTTAAAGATACGGGCGTTATTCCGCAAAGGGGTCCTGCCACAGGGATGAATTTAAATACGCAGGCTCTTTGTAAAAATGCAGAACAGTTTCTCAACGGCGGAGGCTCTCAAACGGGCGGTTCAAGAAATTACGGGATACGAGTGACCTACCTTGGTCATACTAATTCCGTTTGCGATAAAGGGCCTCTTCAAAACGAAACCAAGGCGGTGGAATTTGGAATTCAGGATATCGGACTCGACCCGTATGAGGAAACAGCATCCTATGCTCGTCAATATTTTGCTGCCTTTGTCGATAGCGGGAGCCTTAATCAATATGGATCAGGAACTGAAAGTTGGTCGGGCACGTCCGCGGTTCCTAAGCTTTTAAACCCCGTAACGAAATTACATACTGCTGCGGCTGGATCATTTTATTTAAACCATAGTGGTCAAGGTGAAGGGGGCATACCTCATTGGAGCTTTGATCCTTCTCGCAACAGGTCTGACTGCGGTGCAACTGTTAGTGGCACCAAGCTCCTAAAAGGCGGCTTAGTCCGCTCAGATTCGAGATTATTCACTAATCCACACTGGTTATATGATTATCATGACTTGGTAACGTTGCCGTACCGTACGTGCGTTCGCGCGAGATTAAACGATAAAAAAGTAAATTATAACTTTGGATACAATAAGACGTTAGCACAATACGCGGGCAGAAACCATTCAGTAGGGCTGACTTACTCTGCAAATATACCTAACTTTAATTTATATCTATTAGAGATGTTAGCTTCCCCAGCGCACAAAATATTCACAAGTCAACTAGTATCCCTGTGGAATACAACTCACAAATCAAACGCACTTAAGCCAGATGGTACTACGAAGTATAATTATTCTGAAATATATGATTTGTATCATGACGTAGTTAAGAGACTTCCATTTCATTTTCTTAGTTCCACCGAACTGGGATCAGGAGGCGATACTGTATATCGTGATGGAATGGCAGACACTCCTGCGCGCGGTTATTATAACCATCCCGCTTGGTATGGCCGTAATGGAGAAGATTGGAGTGAATTATTTAAAGCTTATCATCTTTATTACAGTTGCATAACCCAGCTTGACCATAATAATGCGGATTGCAGTTTTAATCTTGCCCCGTACACAAGCGCAGACAAGAGCTTTGTACACTCTATGATCTCCCTGCTTAAGAGAGCAGGGGTTGTATTTAAGGATACGATAAGAGCTATGCTTCTCGAGCATTTTGCAAAGTTGCCAGCAGCTAAACTCGAAAATATTCCGCACGCTAGCGATGAAGCGAGAGAAAGTATGCCCTCACTGTGCATTTTTGCTTACGCTAATAATTTTAAATTCGAAGATGCTTCTGGGAGTGCTACGGATTGTAACGAGCCCCCGATAAACATAGATAAATTCATTGAATATATTTATGGAAATATACTTTTACAAGGAGGGGGGACGTGGACAAATAAATACTTGCCCGCTTTAGACTGGATATGGACTGGCGTAGAAAGTGGAGGCTCAGGAATATATCATACAGATTTATGTAGTTCAAATGTGAGTAATGATGATATTAAAAATTGTTTATACGCTAGAGAAAGAACTTACGCTACCCGCGTACTAAAACAAATGCAAATAAACCTCAGGTGTGATGCTGGATTGGTCTCATCAAAAGTTAATGGGATGAGTGTTACTCCGGGTGGAGATTTAGGAAAAATATATGAAGTTTGGAGAACTGACATAGAAAAAGTGGGTAGATTTATGCCCACATCAAGTCACCACGTAGCCGCCTTAAATGTAACAGATTTTCACTCAGCGGGTTATTATAACGGTTGGAATACCTCCTCTAGTGATCACTATGGATTCTGTTGGCATAATCTTTTAGCATATACGGTTCACGGCACGGTCGCCATAGTCAGATATGATCCAGACACCGGCAACCCAGTGTACAGGACGAACCCGAGGATGCCCAAATTGTGTGGGTGTGAGCCAGACGCGGGGGAATGGTACTGGGACAACCATAACTCGGCCCGAGATGCGCTCTGCAGAGCAGGAACAACAACGTGGGTGGCAGAAAGAATGAGAAATGAGTTCGGCGGCGGCGGCGAGGGGGACTATGATGCGTTCTTTGGTTACAATACACTGCAAAACAGTTTCTTACCCGGCCACGGCAAACCCGGTGCCCCGAATTGGACAAACTACAAGGGCGGTATGGCTTATTTCGGAGAACACGGGAATCTTGATTATCAATATCCTATCACCAAAGGATTGTGGAGTTTTAGCGGCGGAGGTTCTAGCTGGGTTGATGATGCGGTTATGCACGCACATGTGCAGCAACTCGATTCTACTTACAAAAGATATTATCGGGGTGTGTTTGAGACTTATTGGACCAGTGGGGGCGGCTTGCCGACGCCTCAAACTGGATGGAATGCGTCAGCTGGAAATGCCCCAGCAGGAGCAGGGATTACAGCAGCGAGCAGGGCTCAGTATGAATTTGCCCAAAGAGAACCTCAAAGAGAGTACGAAATGCCCGCGGGGCCGCCCGTGGTATTCGGTGGCGACCCCAATGTTGGTAGCGTCGAAGTAACCAAGTTCGACCCTAACACAAAGGGGCGAGTGCTTAGGTCTATGAAAGGGATGAATGCAGCAACGAATAACCCTCGACAGGGAGAAAGTGCTGGGCAAGTAAGGCCGCAGAGAAAAAACCCGGATGGAGAGAATCTAGGAGCGGGATTGCCGGGCCCATTTGGCGATGAAGACTTTTAATTAACGCTTGATTTCCAACCGGAAAAAGGTTATAGTTATGCATGGCTAAACAGATATTCTCTCATCAAGTTGAGAAACATACACTTAGTGGATTGCTCCAATATCCACAAATTTTTCCTGATGTAGATCCATTTATCACAGAAAAAGATTTCTATCAAGATGTTCATTCTACCATTTATTCAGTAGTAAAGCAGTCCCTTCTTAACCAAGAAAAAATAGATAAAGTTTTAATCGCTAATAAAATTAAAAATCTTGGTATAAGTTTTAAAGATGAAATTAATATTTTTGACTATGTAGAGGATTTATTTTTTACTCAGATAACCGAAGACGCGTCTATGGATGCAGCAAGAGAACTTTCTAAGCTGCGCATGTGCAGAGAGATTCATGGGACTTTTAATGAAGGACGAAAGTATATTGAAGAAAATTTAAATGATGGAGTAGATGAAATTATTGCTAATTGTGATAAGATTTATGGAGATAAGCTCGAAAGCTTCTCTTTCGGACATGAGCCCGTTGATATCTTCGAATCGCTAGAAGACGTAGTAGAAGAGCGAGGCAATAATCCTTCTGAGGAGAACGGGTTTACCACTCCTTATCCAGAATTTAATAGACTTTTTGGTGGACTTTTACCCGGAAATATATATTCAATTATCTCTCGTCCCGGTGAAGGTAAGACTACGTGGATCAATGACATGTGTGCCAAAAGCGCCGAGATGAATGAGTGTGCAGCATTAGTGCTCGATACGGAAATGAGTACAGAAGAGATTCAGTTCCGTACGGCCTCAGCCGTTTCGGGCGTACCTCTGTGGTATATCCAAACTGGCAACTGGCGGCAGAACCCAGAGATGATAGAAAAAGTGAGAGAGGCTTGGAAGAAAATGAAAGGCCGCTCGTACTATCATTACCCAGTGGGTAATATGAATATCGATGAAGTCTGCTCTGTGATTCGCCGTTGGTACTATTCTAAAGTGGGTCGAGGTAATCCCTGTATCATTGCTTATGATTACATTAAATTAACTGGAGAAAAAGTCGGAGCAAATTGGGCGGAGTACCAAGCTATCGGTAATAAGATTGACAAGTTAAAGAAAATTGCGGAAGAGATTAATGCTCCGATTGTCACAGCGATGCAGCAAAATAGAAGCGGGGAGCACATCAACAAGAAAGCTTCAAATATTGTAGATGATTCTTCTACGGCGGCACAGTCTGATAGACTTCAATGGTTCGCTAGTTTCGTAGGAATTTTTAGGCGCAAGGTGCAAGACGAGATTGCAATGGATACAGAAGAATTTGGAACTCACAAGCTCGTCCCACTCAAGACTCGCTTTCAAGGCAAGGATGCTGCTGGGCATCAAGATATTATGCGGAGAACTATGGTAGACAATCTCGGAGGCAGAGAGGTGCGCTCTCAAAAATGGGTTCCGAACTACATTAATTTCGATGTAAAAAACTTTGGAGTAGAAGAGAAGGGCTCATTGAGGCACATTATTGAGCGTGAAAATGAAATATACCAAATCGATGATCTTAATAATAATGATGGAGAGTTGCTGTGAATAGCGAATACATAAGGGGGGTCTTAGGTGATCTGGGATATACCCTAAGAGATTACGGCGGGTACTTTAGAACCCGCCCTCTTTATCGTGATTCAGATAACGACGTTATTCTTTCGATCAATAAAGACACAGGGAGATGGAAAGACTTTAAGGAAGGAATATCTGGCAGTCTTGAAGATTTAGTTAAATTAACGTTAGATTGTAACATAGAAGATGCCAGAAAGTTCCTCCAGTCAAAAGGCTCAGACAGGCCAACAGCAATAGTAAAGCCAGAGGTAAAACAAAGAAAAACATTAAATGATGATTTCCTAAATAATTTAATTAAAAATAATAAATATTGGAATGATCGCGGAGTTTCTGACGAAACCCTTGACAAGTTCGGCGGTGGCGTATGCGAGTCTGGAAAAATGCTAGATAGATACGTGTTCCCGATTTACGGAGAAAGGGGCAAGCTGATTGGAGTATCCGGTAGAGATATTAATAACGATGAATGGACAAAGCGCCCTAAATGGAAGCATATTGGAGATAAATCGGCGTGGACTTACCCTAGTCAAGTAAATGAGGAAGTCTTAAAGGAATTAAAGCAAGTAATATTAGTTGAAAGTATTGGCGATATGCTCGCGCTTTGGGAAAGTGGAATTAAAAATACTTTAGTTACCTTTGGCCTAGACATTAATACCTCACTTTTAAATAAGCTCTTGCGTTTGGACCCAAATGATGTTATCATTTCTTTTAACAATGATAGTGAAAGCAATCACGCCGGTAACTTGGCCGCACAGAAAGCAGAAAAGAAACTTCTCAAATATTTTGACGAAGAACAAATCAAAATCTCGCTCCCGTCGCAAAACGACTTTGGAGAAATGACAGCGGCGCAGATATCCGAGTGGTATACTAATCTTTAATTATGCCTCGCAAAAAGAAAAAAAAGGTATTCCTGTCGGCTTCTAGAATGAAGACAATGGAGACCTGTAGTTGGCTTTACTGGTGCAAGTACCACTTAAACCTACCCGACAAGACCAATGACGGAGCTTTGCGCGGTAGCATTTGTCACTTAATTTTAGAGCTTCTACTTAAGCCTCGACATAAAAAGCACTACGATGCCATTATGGCGGCAAAAGACATAGCTGCAAGTGTTCCAGTAAATAGGACGGTTATTAAATTTCTTAAAGCTAATGATGCGTGGAGTGAAGAGAATTATAGCCTATGCAATAAGATGATATACGTGGCTTTGGATCACGATTACTTCGGTGGCGAAGGTGGACACATAGATAAGCCAGAAGAAGAATTTAAAATCGAAAATAAGAAGCCCAAATATAATATCTATGGATTTATTGATAAACCGATTCAATATAAAGATAAAAAGCTTCTTAAAATTGTTGATTATAAAACTAGCAAACAAAAATTTAAAGGCGATGAGTTAGAAACTAACATACAAGCAATGATGTATTCATTAGCGGCCAAAAAGTTGTGGCCGAAGTTAAAGCGTCGTGTGGTACAGTTTCTATTTCTCAAGTTCCCACGTTCTCCCGCTCAAGAATTAGAGTACTCGGACGAGCAGCTTAAAGGTTTTGAATATTACTTAGAAAGAGTCAACAAGATAGTCGAAGAGTTTGATGAAAAGGCAGCGAATTCTGATTATGCCGTAAACAACGGACACCAGTGGCTGTGCGGTCCCGCCAAAAGCGGTTGGATTTGCCCTTTTCACAAGCCCTTTGATTATTACGTACTTTTAGATAAGGATGGAAATCAAGTGAAAAGCTCTTATGAAAATAACTTTCAACTGAAAAGTGGGCAGACGGTTGAAGAGCGTCATTATGATGGTTGCCCAGCAAAAAATTGTCAAGCAAAAAATAATTTACAAGAGGACGATCCTTTTCTTGACTTTTAATCAGAAATTTCATATACTAGAATCATGAGCGAGGTAGTGCCTTTATTTAAATCTCACTACAGTCTAGGTCGCAGTATACTTACGCTGGACAAGGTGGATTCTGGCGTTGAAAATGGGCCAGATTCTATTGTGGATATTTGTGTTAAGAATGACCTAGGCAGAGTTACTTTATTAGACGACAACATGAGCGGTTTCCTTGAGGCTTATTTAAATTCTCAAGAGGCCGGTTTAGATTTAACTTTTGGTTTACGGCTCAGAATCCTTGACGATTGCGAGGACAAGAGCGAAGGATCTTTAGCTAAGACTTGTAAGTATGTAATCTTCGCCAAGAATGAAGAGGGATATAAGAGGCTAATTAAGATTTACAGTCACGCGGCGCGAGTAGGCTTTTATTATTTCCCCCGCATTGATTTTAAGGCTCTCAAACAGTATTGGTCTAATGATGATTTAAAGTTTTGCGTTCCGTTTTATGATTCTTTTGTATTCAGGAATTGCTTGGAGTACTCTAGCTGTGTTCCAGACTTGGACTACGTAGAGCCCACATTTTTTGTTGAGGATAACGACCTACCGTTTGATAAGCTGGTAGCGAAGAGGGTTGAAAAGTTTTGCGAAGGCAAGTACCCAACCCAGAAAGTTAAAAGTATTTTCTATAAAGATAAAAAAGATTTTAAAGCGTACCTGACGTTTAGGTGCATTAACAATAGAACTACGCTGGACAAGCCTAACTTTGATCATATGTGTAGTGATAAGTTTAGCTTTGAAAGCTGGGCGAATCAAAGCGGTATAAAAATGGCGAAGACGAAAAGCTCCCCCCTAAAAAAGCCCCTAAAAAAGCCCCTAAAAAAGTCTCGGGGTGCTGATAAAAGCAACGTAATAGTTTTAACGAAAGAGCAACAAAAATACGCAAATCGAATTGGAGAGAAAAGGCAAAAGTATAACGACTCCATAAAAAAGAAAGACGCTTACGGATTTAAAGGCGATGGCAAAGAAATTCACACACAAGGCGTGAGGGCGGAGTTGGCAGTTTCGTTGGCGTTAAACCAAAGTTGGATAGATTTTAAAGAAGATTATGAATCAATAACCGCTGACGTGGGAAGTAATATTCAAGTCAGAAGCACTAATCACAGCAATGGTAACCTTTTGGTTCATCCAAAAGACAAAGATGATCAGGTTTTTATCTTAGTAAAGTCTCACGATTACCCAGAGATGGAAGTTTCTGGTTGGGTTTTGGGTAGAGACGCTAAGAAAAAAGAATTTTGGGAAGATGGATCTAATTTACCCTCATTCGAGGGGAGAGCATGTTATCTGTTCCCTTGTGAAAAATTGAACCCCATTGAGACCCTAAAATTATTTAATTATGGAAGCTAAATTCGTAGAAAAAGAATGGGGTCATGAAATTTGGATGGCCAACAATGAAAGAGAAGATTACTGTGGCAAAATCCTGCGGATAAAATATGGTCATAGTTCTTCTATGCATTTTCATTTGGATAAGCATGAGACTTTTTACGTTACAGAAGGAAAACTGCAAGTTATATTGATAGATACAGAGCAGGGGAAGGAACGTCATCACATGGTACTCGAAGGATGCACGTTTGAAATAGAGAGGGGACAACCTCATAAATTGATTGCTTACGGGGGAGACGTAGAATTCATAGAGATCAGTACCTTTCATAGAGATTCAGATAGCAAAAGGATTAAGAGATAATGCAAGAAAAATTATTCGTATCAAGCAAGATAGAGGTAAGAAGGTCGAGTATCCATGGCTATGGAGTTTTCGCCAAGGAAGATATATCTTCAGGAGAGATACTAGAGGAATGCTACTATCTTGATTTAGGACAATTTTGGAGCAAGGTTCCGACTAGGTTAAAAGATTATGTTTATGCTGTTACCAAAGCTTCACGCGGGGCTTCATCTAGCTCTGCAGTAGTTTTGGGTAATGCTATGATATATAATCATTCAGAAGATTATTCAGTAGAATATAGATGCGATACGGGAGCGAAGACTTTTACTTATTGGGCGAATAAAGACATTAAAGCTGATGAAGAGTTATTTACAACTTACGGAGAGAACTCTTACTCAGCCACGAGAATAAGGATGAAAAACAATCAAGATTAGGATAGCATGGATGATCATTTAATTAGATTTAATAAAGATAAGGTGTTAGTTTTTATTGATTGCGAAACAGAGAATCTATGCCTTCATGATAGCCACAACCTCCCTTGGCAGATAGCCATGATTAAGTCGGTAAACGGTAAGAAGGTCGACGAGAAGAACTTCATTGTTAAGTACGATAGAGAGTTACACGTTGGAGAAATGGCGGCAAAAATTACTAGGTTTAGTCCCACATCTCACGCCAAGAACGCGGTGCCTTTCGAGCAAATCTTTCCTACGGTTCAAGATTGGTTGGATAATGCCGATTACGTTTTAGGTCATAATATTTTGGGTTTTGATATGTATTTAATTAAATCTATGTATGAGCGCCAAGGTCTTACCTATCAGCATTTGATGGAAAAGACCTTAGATACCATGTGTCTTGTTAGAGGTATTAAGATGAGCTTAGATCACAAGCCTGAATCAGAGACGGTTTTAGAATACCAGTACAAACTACTCCACACGAGGAAAAAAGGGCTTAAAACGAATCTTCAGGCCGTTAGCAAGGAGTATGGAATAGAGCATAACTATGAGATGCTGCATGATGCCATTGTTGACTTGGAGTTAAATTTAAAGCTATGGAATAAAATGGTTTACCAACTGAGTATATGAGCAATTTTTATACAGATTTTAAAAAGTTAGACTTAAACCTTCACGGGGTTCGTTTGCCATCGTTCGAAATTGAAAGGGAGGTAAAGAGAGAATTGAGGGTTAGCGAGGATCTTAATAACTATGATTTCCTTAGGAAGATTTGTTTGGATGGATTTAATAAACTAGGCCTTAAAAAGGGGGCAAAAGAGCATGACGAATATGTAAAGCGCGCGCGTCATGAGTTGAAAATTCTAAAAGAGTTAGGGTTTACCGACTACGTTCTTTTAGTTTGGGACGTAATTAATTATTGCCATCGTAATGATATCCCCACCGGTCTTGGTCGAGGCTCCGCAGCAGGAAGTCTTGTCCTTTTTTTAATTGGGGTTACAAAGATTGATCCAGTAAAGTATGGTTTATATTTTGAGAGGTTTGTATCCAAAATTCGAGCCAAGAAAAAAGTGGTCGACGGAGTAACGTACCTTGACGGTTCGTTAATGTGCGATGTGGACCTAGATATTTGTTATTATAAGCGCGGGCAGGTACTAAAATATTTGGAAGAAAAATTTGAGGGAAGCACCAGTAAAATTCTTACGCTTAATACGCTTAGCACTAAACTTTTAATTAAAGAGTGTGGTAAAATTGTAGGCGAAAAGCCCGAGTCCGAAATGAATGAAGTAACAGCCATGATTCCCAAGATGTTTGGTGTCGTTAAGGAGTTGACAGAATCATATGAAGAGGTGGATCGATTTAGAGAGTGGTGCGACGAAAATAGAGAGATTTATAACATCGCGTTAAAGCTGAGGGGCTTAGTAAAAAACAAAGGGGTACATCCATCGGGAATGTTATTGTCATACGAAAAAATGAATGAGTCTTGTCCGACTGAGCTTTCCTCTGACAAAGATCCAGTATCGTCTTACGATATGAATTGGTCTTCTCTTTTTAATGTAAAGTTAGATTTGTTGGGTTTGCGCGGCGTATCCGTGGCGGATGATGTATGCAAGCAGGTGGGGATTAGGTTGACCGACATTAACTTAAATCATCCTACGATTTATCAGAACTTGCAAGACCTACAGAATGCTCATGGACTATTTCAAATTGAAGCGGATTTGGCCCATAGAGTGACACAGACAGTAAAGCCTAGAAGCCTAGAGGAACTCAGTGGGGTACTTGCGCTTGCTCGCCCCGGAGCGATGGCTTACATGGATCAGTATTCAGCCTACACTAATCATGATGTGTATGACCCGATCCACCCGTTTTTTGATGATATTCTTAAAGAGACCGGCGGCGTGGCTCTATACCAAGAACAGTTAATGAAGATGGCTAACAAAGTAGGGTTTACTCTTGATGAAGCAGAAATCTTGCGCCGTATTGTTGGCAAGAAAAAGATCTCAGAGGTTCGCAAATGGAAAAAGAAGATTAGAGATAAAGTAAAAGAAAATAAGTTAGATAAAGAAGTCGGGGACATTCTATGGAAGGTGCTCGAAGACTCAGCGAACTATTCATTTAATAAAGCGCACTCTATTGCGTATGCGGCACTGGCGGCAATCACTGTCTATTTAAAATTTAATTATCCCAAGGAGTTTTTCTTAAGTCTACTTAAGATGACAAGGCACGAGCCCGATCCCACTAGCGAGATTACTAAAATACAAAGAGAGCTCTCGGGATTTGGCATAGAGCTTTTACCCCCGCATTTAACCAAGTCTGAAATGGACTTCTCAATTGAGGGGGAAGATATTCGCTACGGCTTATTGTCAATTAAAGGAATAAGCGACAAAAGTATAGAAAAGTTGGGTAATTTTAGAAACAAGTACGCTAATAAGTTTGAGACCTTTCAAGCCGCAAAACAAGCGGGCCTTAATATAGGTGTACTCTCCGCCTTAATACAGGCTGGAGCGCTTCAAGGGTTCACACAATCGCGCTCTAAGGTCGTTTATGAGGCTCAAGTGTGGAATATACTTACCGAGAGAGAAAAGAAGCATGTGATGCGGTTTGCGGACGAATACGAGTATGATCTGGTAGCTATCATCAAGAAGCTTATTGGCTTTAAGGGAGATAATGGTAAAGATATCATAAAAGACACCAGAGTAGCAACGATTAAGAAAAAGTCGGAACCATATAAAAACATTTACGAACTAAATAGTCGTTCGGAAACGTTTGCTAATTGGTACTATGAAAGAAAGTTATTAGGATATAGCCACTGTGTTAGATTGAAAACAATTTTTGACGAAAAACGGGCTGGCCTACAGTATGTAGAAGATGTTAATGCCATGCGCCCAAACCAACGCCCCGTATTTATTGGAGTGATAGAAGATATAGTTAATAGAACTTCGAAAAACGGTAATAAGTACATGAAAGCGTCCGTTTCCGACGAAACGGGCATTATAGATTGTCTTATGTTTAATGACAATATTAAAGAGTGTGCGACCATGAATAATGGCTTGCCAGAGAAGGGAAACATTGTTATTATTAAGGGAAACAAAAAAGAGGACGCAGTTTTCGCTAACTTAATGGCAGTGCAAGATAATAAAGTTTATACCAAACTATCTGAGCTTAAAAATAGTTGACAAAAAATAAGAAGAAGGGTAATATTATTTTATGATTCAGTTTTATAAACCAAATCCTAAGAATACGGGGTCAGCCTGTTCATTTTGGTCTAATTATGACGGGAGTATTATGGCCTCCTTGATTAAACAAGCTAGCTGGGACAGTAATGCGAAGAAGGGGTCATTTGCTCAGAACAAAGACAACCCCAACAAGAGGGTTATTGTAAAGCTAAACCCCACGGAGGTAGGAGGCTTAATCGACGGCATTGAAACCAACAGGGAGTTTTCTAATTATCATACTAGTCAAAACCAGACGCTGCAAATTAAGTTTTCTCCGTATTTGAGAAACGGAGAGCAGGTGGGATTTTCCTTCTCAGTTTTTAAGCAAGATAAGCAGGACTCAACGAACAAAACCTCTTATGTCATAGGTTTTACCTTTGCCGAGGCTAGATATTTAAAAGAGTTTTTAATTTATGTTCTTCGAATGATTTTCCAGAAAGAGCATGAGTCCCACATGAAAGAACAAAAGCAAAAAATTAAGGAAGTAATGAAGAAAAAGAGAGAGAAAGAGCGCGAGGCAGAGAATAAATCCCCCCAAGTCGCAGAAGCAGAAGAAGACCTTTGGTAATGTCTAAGTCAACAAGAAAACCGAGAAAGGGCTCCCTTCCTGACGTCATTCAATCGAAGTATGACGAAACTAAAGGAAACAAAAAGAAGATATTATATCATAGCGACTTTTCGTTGCTTAATACGGGTTTCGCATGCGCAGCCAGACTTATAT
>LULM01000163.1_pt1 | contig 14405 bp, 13 predicted proteins | sample 728151 | NCBI WGS metagenome assembly LULM01 (sample SAMN03860289, study PRJNA289734) | marine metagenome | biome: seawater column; feature: ocean; material: water; isolation source: Red Sea water column Station 149 - depth 200m | place: Saudi Arabia: Red Sea | collected 2011-10-15 | depth 200 m
CAGCTGCAGGAGAAGCAGAAGGCGCGCTACACCTACGGCGTCCTCGAGAAGCAGTTCCGCAAGTACTACGAGACCGCTCACCGCAAGCCGGGCAAGACGGGTGACAACCTGCTCATCCTGCTCGAGAGCCGTCTCGACAACGTGGTCTACCGTGCCGGCCTCGCCCGCACGCGCCGCCACGCGCGTCAGCTCGTGACGCACGGTCACTTCGTCGTCAACGGCGTGAAGACGAACATCCCGTCCTTCCAGATCAGCAAGCACGACATCATCGATGTCAAGCAGAAGAGCCTGGAGACGACGCCGTTCATCGTCGCGCGCGAGACCCACGACCGGGACACCGTTCCCGGCTGGATCGACGTCGACGCCGACCGCGGCCGCATCCTGGTGCACCAGCGCCCGGTCCGCGAGCAGATCACCGTCCCCATCCAGGAGCAGCTGATCGTGGAGTACTACTCCAAGATCTGATCGACCTGTTCCACCGAGCCGGCTCTTCAAATAGCGGGAGAGCCGGAAAGGAAGTTCCATGCTCATCGCACAGCGCCCCGTCCTGACCGAAGAGGTCGTCGCCGACAACCGTTCGCGGTTCGTCATCGAGCCCCTCGAGCCCGGCTTCGGGTACACCCTCGGCAACTCGCTGCGCCGCACGCTCCTCAGCTCCATCCCGGGCGCGTCGGTCACGTCGATCAAGATCGACGGCATCCAGCACGAGTTCTCGACCGTCCCCGGCGTGACCGAGGACGTCACCGAGATCATCCTCAACCTGAAGAACCTCGTCGTCTCCTCCGAGCACGACGAGCCGTTCGTCATGTACCTGCGCGCGCAGGGCCCCGGCGTCGCCACGGCCGGCGACATCGAGGCCCCCGCGGGCGTCGAGGTCTACAACAAGGACCTGCACATCGCCACGCTGAACGAGAAGGGCAGCCTGGAGATCGAGCTCGTCGTCGAGCGCGGCCGCGGCTACGTCTCGGCGGTGCAGAACAAGACCGGCGACGAGGAGATCGGGCGCATGCCGGTCGACTCGATCTACAGCCCGGTCCTCAAGGTCACGTACAAGGTCGAGGCCACCCGAGTCGAGCAGCGCACCGACTTCGACAAGCTGATCATCGACGTCGAGACGAAGTCCTCGATCCTGCCGCGCGACGCGATCGCGTCGGCCGGTTCGACCCTCGTCGAGCTCTTCGGCCTGGCCCGTGAGCTCAACGTCGAGGCCGAGGGCATCGACATCGGCCCGTCGCCGGTCGACGAGCAGCTCGCCGCCGACCTCGCCCTGCCGATCGAGGAGCTCAACTTCACGGTCCGCTCGTACAACTGCCTCAAGCGCGAGGGCATCCACTCCGTGGGTGAGCTCATCACGCGCTCGGAGCAGGACCTGCTCGACATCCGCAACTTCGGCTCGAAGTCGATCGACGAGGTCAAGGCCAAGCTGGCCGAGATGGGCCTGGCCCTCAAGGACAGCCCGGCCGGTTTCGACCCGTCGGCCGTCCTCGACTCCTACGACGACGACGCCAGCTTCGCCGAGGACGAGCAGTACTGAGCTGCTCGCTCATCGACCGTATTACTGACCTGGAGACAGACACATGCCCACGCCCACCAAGGGAGCCCGCCTCGGCGGCAGCCCGTCGCACCAGCGCCTGATCCTGGCGAACCTCGCGACGGCGCTGTTCGAGCACGGCCGCATCACCACCACCGAGGCCAAGGCCCGCCGTCTGCGGCCCTACGCCGAGCAGCTCATCACGAAGGCCAAGACCGACACGGTGGCGAACCGCCGCCAGGTCGTCAAGGTCGTGCGTGACAAGAGCGTCCTGCACACGCTGTTCACCGAGATCGGTCCCGCCATGGCGAGCCGTCCCGGCGGATACACGCGCATCACGAAGATCGGTCCGCGCAAGGGTGACAACGCCCCCATGGCCGTCATCGAGATCGTCGAGGAGAAGTCCTTCACGGCGCAGGCGACCGCTCCGGCGACGAGCAGCGCTGCTCCGGTCGAGGAGCCGACGGCCGAGGAGACGCCCGCGGTGAACGCGGCCGACGACTCCGCCGAGGTCGAAACCGACGTCGTCGCGGGTGCGCCCGCCACGGAGGCCGAGACCGAGCCGGCTACCGAGACCGAGGTCGAGGCAGCTGCCGAGGCCGTCGAGGGTGCGACCGACGAGGACACCACGAAGGCCTGACCCCAGGTCCCGTCACGAGGGCCCCCACCGCACCTGCGGTGGGGGCCCTCGTGCGTACGTACGGGGAACGGGACGAGATTCCCGATACTGGTCGGGTGAGCGCTCGGCTGCCGATAGGGTCGGGCCGGGCGTGTCACTCGGGGGCGCTCGTCGTCTGCACCGAGGAGTCGTCGTGGTCAGGTCCGGAGTCGTCATGCTCGCCACCGGAGCGGTGCTCGCAGCACTGCTCCCCGCCACGGCGGTGGCCGCCTCGACCACGCCGACCAGCCCGGCGCCGGTGGCCGCAGCCGCGCTGGCCGAGGCGCAGGCGCCGTCGGCCGAGCCCGAGGCCGTGGGCATCATCGTGCAGAGCACGGCGTCGCAGGAGAAGGTCGAGGCTGCGGTCGCCGACGCGCTCCCGTCCGACGTCGAGGTGCGCGACACGGTCGACGGCGCCGCAGGCCTGTCGCTCGTGGAGCTCGACGGAGCGCTCGAGGGTGACACGGCCAGCGCGGTCGCCGACGCGATCGAGCAGCGCGGCGACGTCGCGTTCGCGACACCGAACTACCGGGTGCAGGCCTTCTCCACACCGCCCGTCTCGACCGACGACCCGTACTTCGTCGACCAGCACAACCTCTGGGACCGCTCCCGGTCCAGGGGTGGCTACAGCGTGCGCGCTCCGTCGTTCTGGCAGACCACGCGCGGCAGCAGCGACACCGTCGTCGCCGTGCTCGACACCGGCATCGTGGCGAACCATGCCGACCTCGCGGGGCAGCTGGTCCCCGGCTACGACCTGGTGACCGACGAGTACGTCTGCCCGACGGGAGCGCAGACGTGCCACACGCGCGGGACCTTCACCAACGCCGACGACGGCGACGCGCTCGACCCCGACCCGTCCGACCCGGGTGACTGGATGGACGCGTCCTGGGCGAGGAAGTGCGGCGCGCCGAAGGGCACGAGCTACGCCAGCTCGTGGCACGGCACCCACGTGGCCGGGATCGTCGCGGCCAGGGCGGACAACGGACGCGGCACCGCCGGCGTCGCGCCTGGCGTCCGGGTGCAGCCCGTGCGCGTCCTCGGCCACTGCGGGGGCGACACCTGGGGCATCATGCACGGCATCTACTGGGCGGCCGGGGCCGACCTCGGCACGGTGGAGGACAAGGAGTTCGCGGGCACGCCCGTGAACCCGACGCCGGCGAAGGTGCTGAACATGTCGCTCGGCAGCACGATGCGCACGGACGCGCAGCGGCGGCAGGCCTGCAAGGCCTATGCGAAGCCGCTGGCGTTCGCGCGGTCGCGGGGCGCCACCGTGGTCGCGGCGGCGGGCAACGACAGCTTCACCAAGAACGTCAGCGCCAACCTCTCGGTCCCGGCGGCGTGCCCCGGCGTGGTCTCGGTCGGCGCGACCAGCCGCACCGGGCACCGGTCGTACTACTCCCAGGCCGGCTCCACCGTCGACCTCTCGGCACCTGGTGGCGACACGATCATGGACGCGCAGAGCGACGAGAGCGACGGACGAGGCCACGGCGGCATCTGGTCCAGCCTGATCACCGCCACGACCCGCCCGAACACCGGCTACGTCGCCCGTCAGTACGAGGGCACCAGCATGGCGGCTCCCCACGTCGCCGCGGCTGCGGCGCTGCTGTACTCCCAGGGCGCGACGTCGCCCGCCAAGGTCGAGGAGACGCTCGAGCGGTCCGTCAGCCCCTTCCCGGCCCGCGACAAGCGGTACGCGTCGGTCGTGGTCAGCGACGGGCGGAAGAACTACCGGCTGTTCGACCTGAACTGCACGACGTCGCGCTGCGGCACCGGGATGCTGAACCTCGAGCGGTTCGCGCCCCGGACCGGTGGCACCGCCACCGTCGGGCGGACGGTCTCCTTCGAGGGCTGGCAGACCAGCCGCAGCGACGTCGCCTACGAGTGGTTCATGGGCGATCCCACGCAGGTCCTGGGCCGGGGCCGGACCTTCACCGTGCCGACCTCGGCGCTGGGCCGTTCGCTGGCCGTCAGGGTCACGGTGCCCGGCCAGGGCGACACGATCGTCGGCACGCCCACCGTGGGCAAGTCGACCAGCACCACCTCCACGGCGCTCGGGACGTCGGTCTCGCGGACCAAGCGCGCGACGTTGAAGGTGCGGGTCTCCGGTCCCGTGGGCGCGACGGGCACCGTGCAGGTCTACGACGGCCGCCGCCGCGTGACCACCGTGACCCTCTCGCGCGGCCGGGCGACGGTGCTGCTGCCGCGGCTCTCGAAGGGCCGGCACACCATCAAGGCCGTCTACGCGGGCAGCTCGCTGCTCAAGGGCTCGTCGCGCGCCCGGACGATCACCTCGAAGTAGGTCGGGTCCTCAGCCCCGGCGCACGGTCAGCACGCGGAACCCCTTGCTGCTGGCCGTGCGCTCGGTCGGCCAGCCCTGGCCGACCAGCCAGCGCTGCAGGCTGTCGGCACCCAGGTTCCTGCCCACGACCAGCCGGGCGTGGCCGTCGTCGGCGAGCCGGTCGAGCCAGTGCAGCAGCAGCGCGTGCAGGGCGTCCTTGCCGATGCGGATCGGCGGGTTCGACCAGATCGCGTCGAACCTCAGGTCGCCGGGCACGTCGTCCGGTGCGGCGACGTGGACGCGCGCCCCGTCGTCCGCCGCCAGCGCGTCGGCGTTGAGCCGGGTGAGCTCGCGGGCCCGCTCGTTCACGTCGACCGCCCACACCCGCGCCGAAGGCGACGCCGCCGCGACGGCGCACGCGATCGGGCCCCAGCCGGACCCGAGGTCGAGGACCGTGCCCGTCGGCGGGTCGGCGGACTCCAGCAGGATCCGCGTGGCGTGGTCGAGGTGGTCGCCGGAGAACACGCCCGTGCTCGTGGTGCAGGTGAGCCGATGCCCCCAGGCCTCGACCGCGACGGTGCGGCGCTGGTCGGGTCCGTCGGGACGGTCGTCGAAGTAGTGGCCGCTCACGCGCACCATCCTCCCAGCGGCCCCGGGGATCGGCTCAGCAGTGTCGCGAGACGTGCCCACGGGCACCACGCGGCAGCACGTCGCGGTCGCGCAGCTGGATGGGGTGCTCGCCCGCGCGCTCGCTGCAGGCACGGGCGTAGGCCCGGCGGCCGTTGTCGGTGTACTCGACCTCCACGACGGCCGAGCCGTACACGTCGGTGTAGGCGGCGCACTCGCGGTACACCTCGCACTCCTCGGCCACGGCGAAGTCGAAGCCGAGCGCCCGGCCGTCCAGGTCGGGGGTGTTCTTCTGGGCGATCGCCAGCCCGGCGTCGTGCGCGGCGCGCACGAGGGCACGTGCCGTCGCCTCCGTCTGGCGGCGCGTCAGCAGCCCCTTCGATCGCGTCCACGCGTCGAGGTTGTCGGGCTCGACCGCCGCGTAGCCATCGCGGGCACACGCCCGGAACCAGCGCGCGACCACCGCGACGATGGCCGCCCGACGTGCCGCGGTGCGCTGGTCCAGCAGCACCTCGTCGGGCCAGCCGGGATCGCGCACCAGACGTCCGCCCTTCCGCAGCAGCAGAGTGGGGTGGTGCTTCGTCCACCAGCCGAGGTCGCCCGGCTGCGTCTGGAAGGCGTTGACGTAGCAGACCGAGTACCGGTCGGGGTCGGCCGGAGCCGTCCGGTCGCGGACGACCACGGTGACGTCGTCGGCCGGTCGGTAGGCACCGCCCAGCTGGTAGTCGGCGACGGCGTCGGCCGGGAACGGCCGCACCTCGGGCGGCGGCGCCTGGTCGGCGGCCGCGGAGCACGCCGACGCGACCAGGACGGCCGCGACGAGCAGGAGACAGAGCCGCAGGGCGCGCGCAGGGGACGTCACCGTCCCAGGCTACGGCGTGGGTGTGCCGGGCCCCTCGTCACGACGTCGTCGGGCCTCGCCGACCCTCGTGGCGAGCCCGGCGTCGTCGGGGTACACGACCTCCTCCAGCACCAGCCCGTGCGCCGGCATCACCTTGACGCGCGGGTCGCGGGCACCGGCCAGCAGGACCTCCCGCGCCCACGACGCGGGGTGCCGTCCCTCGCCGACCGCGACGAGCGCGCCCATGAGCGCCCGCACCATGGAGTGGCAGAAGGCGTCGGCCCGCACCGTGGTCACGAGCAGCCCGTCGTCGGGGGAGCGGACCGTGCTCAGCTCGAGCAGGGTGCGGATGGTCGTCGCGCCCTCGCGTCGCCGGCAGAACGCCGCGAAGTCGTGCTCGCCCACGAGCAGAGCACCTGCTGCGGACATCGCCCCCACGTCGAGCGCCCGCGGCCAGGCGACCACCATGCCGCGGTGCAGCGGGTCGGCACGGGCCGGGTCGTCCTGGATCCGGTACGCGTAGCGTCGCTCCAGCGCGCCGAAGCGTGCGTCGAACCCCTCGGGCGCGCGGCGGACCCGGTGGACGACGACGTCGTCGGGCAGCAGCCGGCGCAGCCGCCGGGCCAGCACCTCGGGGTCGACGTCGACGTCGAGGTCGACGTGCGCCACCTGGCCGCGGGCGTGCACGCCCGCGTCGGTGCGGCCGGCGCAGGTCAGGCCGGGCCGCTCCTCCAGGCGCAGCACGGTGGCGACGGCCTGCTCGACGGTCTCCTGCACGCTGCGCAGCCCGGGCTGCGTCGCCCAGCCCCGGAAGCCGGCCCCGTCGTAGGAGAGGTCGAGTCGCAGGCGCACCCCGACAACGGTAGTCCCTACGCTGGTCCCGTGAAGCGCGGACTCGTGGCCTCCACCTGTGCAGCCCTCGTCCTCGCGGGATGCTCCCCGGGCACCCCGCAGGAGACCGCACCCCCGGAGAGGGGCACGGGGACGACGCCGACGTTCGTCGTCCTCAACCCGACCCCCGACCCCGCGACGTCGCAGACCGTCACCTGGCGCTCGCGCGAGGCGTTCGACGACCAACGGGTGGTCGCCCGTCCCGTCGGGGGCGGCCCCGAGGTCCGCGCCGCCGCGACCCGCAAGGCGGCGACGAGCGTGCGCGACAGCGGGTCGGCGCTGCCGGCCTACACGGCCACCCTCCGGGGGCTGCGGCCCGGCACGCGCTACCGCTACCGCGTCGAGAACGCCGGGGGCACGGCCGGTCCGTACACGTTCCGCACGCCCCGCGACGACGACGCCCCGTGGACGTTCCTCGCCCTCGGCGACACCCAGGTCGACAACGCCGACGTCCCCGCGCGGATCGTGCGCGAGGCCGTTGACGAGCACCCGGAGGCCAACCTCGTCCTGCACGCCGGCGACGTCGTCAACGAGCCGTGGCGCCACGGTGAGTGGGTCGACCTGATGAAGGCCCTCGCCCCCGTGCGCACCAGCCGCAACCTCGCGGTCTCGATCGGCAACCACGAGCGGTGCATCCTCGTGCGCGGCTGCCGCTCGGGCGGCGCCGAGGGCTTCCGCACCTACTTCACCGACCCGTCGAACGACGTCGAGGGCCAGCAGCCGACCTGGTACAGCTTCGACCAGCAGGGCGTGCGCTTCGTGGTGCTCGACTCCTTCGGCACGGACCTCGAGGCCCAGGCCCGCTTCCTTGACGAGCGGCTCGCCGACAACCCGAACCGGTGGAGCGTCGTGCTCATGCACGCGGGGCCGTTCGCGTCGCGGGTCTACCGCACGAACACCGAGGTGTACTCGACGATCCTGCCGGTGGTCGAGAAGCACGACGTCGACCTCTTCCTCAACGGGCACGACCACGTCTACACCAGCGGCTACCACGGCGACCCGGACGGCACCGTCTTCGCGGTCTCGGACTCCGGGCCGAAGTACTACCAGATCTCGGGCGAGGACTGGACGCGCCGAGGAGCCACGCGCACGCGCTGGGCCAAGCAGGTGAGCACCTACCAGGTCGTCGACGTCGGGCCCGACGCGCTGCACTACCGCGCGGTCGTCGCCGCCCACGGGTACGCGCCCCAGCCGCGGCTGCGACCCGGGACGGTGCTCGACGACGTCACCGTCCGCAAGGACGCCAAGGGGACGAAGACCGTCACCCGCCGCTGAGCCGTGCTCAGCCGGCCAGCCGGGTGGCCGAGCACGACGGCGTGCCCAGCATCCGGACCTCCATGATCCCGAGCTGGATGCCGAGCATCTTCAGCAGGGGCTGGACGAGCAGGTCCAGCGTGCCGGTGAGCTTGTTGATGCCGTCGAGCACGGAGTTCGTGGTGCTGTCGACGCTGCTCAGGATGATCCGCTCGCCGCCGCCGTAGATCTGGGTGAGGTCCGGGGCCGGAGGATAGGGAAACTGCTGCGTGGTGGACTTCGCGCCCACGGTCCCGGTGATCCGCACGACGCCCGCGAGGGGGATGCCCAGCAGCGACAGCGGGGTGACCGTGGCGCTGCCCGTGCCGCCCGGCCCGCTGAGCGTCGCGAGCGAGGTGTCGCCGCGCACGGTCGTGGAGGCCTGCACGCCGCTGGACGCGCACGTGACGTTGGTCAGCGTGGCGGTTCCCTTGCCGACCTGCACGCCCAGCGAGACGTTGCCGATGCCCGCGATCCCGAGGATGCTCACCCCGGTCCTGACGTCGAGCCGGACCTGGGCGGTGCGTGCCTGCGCCCCGACCCCGCCGCAGGCGATGACCGGCGGCTCGATGATCGTCAGCTGCGTGTTGGCGGTGACCAGGTCGAGCGGCACGCCGAGGTCGGTGCCGATCGCGACCGCGTTCTTGCCGTTCGCGACCGCGGCGGAGACGGCGGCGGTGCCGATGAGGTCGAGGGCGTTCAGCTGGGCGTCCAGGCCGGACTCCCCACCGGTGCCCACCGACAGGAAGCGCCCGAGATTGACGTTCAGTGCGCCCACCTGGCCGCTGAGGGTGTTCAGCAGGGTCGCCTGTGCCGTGCTGCCCTGGCGCTGCAGGACGGTCGCGGTCGCGACCATCAGCTGGCGCAGCGTCACGGTCGCGGTCGCGAGCTGCTGCGTCGTGCCGATGCCCAGCTCGGCGGCCACGTCGCCCAGCCGGACGGAGAGGGTCTTGAGGTCGACGAGACCGGAGTAGCCGACGAGACCCAGGTTCACCCGCAGGATGCGGTCGAGCAGTGGACTCAGGGCGCTCTGCGAGGAGTTGAGCACGAGCGACTTGGTGCCCGCGGAGAAGCAGACGGCGGGCTGGGCGCGGGCGCCGACCGCGCTGCGTGCCGCCCCTCCCGAGCTGCGACCGATCACGGGGGCGAAGGCGAAGTCGACCGTGGTGCGGGACTCGACCTTCACCGCGTCGCAGACGCCGTTCGCCGCACCCGCCACGAACGTCTTCGTCGTCGAGTCGAGGTGGCCCGGCGTCACCACGAGCGGTGACGTCCGGCCGATGCGCCGGTTCTGACGGGCGAGGCTCGCGTTCGCCGCGGTGGTCAGCGCCGTGGCGTCGCAGGTGGGCAGCTTGCGGGCGGCGTCGAGCGCGACGACGTCGGCGACCGACTGCATGTCGCGGACCGCGACCCGCTGGAGGCCGAGGTCGGCTGCGAACGCCGTGAAGCCCAGCAGGATCGTCATCGTGAGGATGGTTAGCGGCAGGATCGAGCCGCGCTCGTCGCGCCGCCGTCGAGGCCGGCGGTCGTCGGCCCGCAGCGCGAGACGCGCCCACCGGCCGCTCACGAGTTGATCTCCGCCGTCGTCTCGTAGGAGACCTTGGACGGCAGGACCACCCCGAGCCCGGGGAACGACGGCAGCAGGGGGTGGTCGCGGTAGAGGTGGGAGATCGCGACCTTCGCGCACTTCGACGTCGAGCCGGTGCAGGTCATCGACGGCGTGATCACGCACGTGCCGACGACCTCGCTGCCGCGGGTGAGCGTGCCGGCGGACGTGCACGTGACGCCGTAGGAGCCGAGCGAGCGGTTGACGGCCGCGCGGGCGTCGGACAGCGACGTCGTCGACCCGCTCGGCGCCACCGCGAGGACCCGCGCCCCCTCGGCCGCGGCCTGGCTGATCCCCTGGCGGTAGCTCAGCATCCAGCCGTAGCTGATGATGCCGAACAGCAGCGCCACGAAGATGGGCAGCACGAGCGCGAACTCGACGGCTGCCGCACCGTCCTCGCGGCGGCGCTGGTGCGTGGTGCGTCCCTGGACGCGTCGGTGTCGTCGTCCGACCATCACGATGCTCCCTCAGTCGTGACCGTCGGTTCTGCCGTGTGCAGAGCCGGCGTGAAAGCTCCCTCCCCTCCGGCGCTCCCACACCGGAAAGGTCTTTCGTCCCGCAACATAGCGCGAAAACGGCCCCCTGTCCGTGGAACCAGGACAGAGGGCCGTCGAGCGGTGCGGGGTCAGGCCCAGCGCTGCTCCGCGGGCACGAAGTCGAGCGTGCGCGCTCCCGTGTAGATCTGCTTCGGGCGAGCGATCTTCTGCTCCTTGTCGTCGACCAGCTCGATCCACTGCGCCAGCCAGCCGGCCGTGCGGGGGATGGCGAACAGCACCGTGAACATCTCCGGCGGGAACTGCAGCGCCTCGTAGATGAGGCCGGAGTAGAAGTCGACGTTCGGGTACAGCTTGCGCTGCACGAAGTACTCGTCCTCCAAGGCGATCCGCTCCAGCTCCTGTGCGATCTCCAGCAGCGGGTTGACGCCGGTGACCTCGAAGACGTCGTCGACGGCCTTCTTGATGATCTTCGCGCGCGGGTCGTAGTTCTTGTAGACCCGGTGGCCGAAGCCCATCAGGCGCTCCTCGCCCTTCTTCACGCCCTCGATGAAGCTCGGGATGTTGTCCTTGCTGCCGATCCGCTTCAGCATGCGCAGGACGGCCTCGTTGGCGCCGCCGTGCAGCGGGCCGTAGAGGGCCGCGATGCCCGCGCTGACCGCCGAGTACGGGTCGACGTCGCTCGAGCCGACCGAGCGGACCGCGTTCGTCGAGCAGTTCTGCTCGTGGTCGGCGTGCAGGATGAACAGGGTGTCCAGCGCCTTGACGAGGCGCTCGTCGGCCTCGTACTTGCTCTCGCTCATCTTGAACAGCATCGAGAGGAAGTTGGCGGTGTAGGACAGGTCGTTGTCGGGGTAGACGAACGGCTTGCCCTGCGCGTGGCGGAAGGACCAGGCGCCCAGCGTCGGCATCTTGGCGATCATGCGGATGATCTGCATCTGCCGGTTGTCGGCGTCCTGGATCATCCCGGCCTCGGGGTAGAACGTCGAGAGGGCCCCCACCGACGCCATCAGCATCCCCATCGGGTGCGCGTCGTAGCGGAAGCCCTCCATGAAGCCCTTCACGTTCTCGTGGACGAACGTGTGGTAGGTGATGTCATGGACCCACTGCTCGTACTCCACCTTCGAGGGGAGCGAGCCGTGGATGAGGAGGTAGGCGACCTCGAGGAACGTCGAGCCCTCGGCGAGCTGCTCGATGGGGTACCCGCGGTACTCCAGGATGCCCTTCTCGCCATCGATGTAGGTCACGGAGGAGCGGCAGGAGGCGGTGTTGACGAAGCCGGGGTCGTAGACGGCCAGTCCGGGCGCGTCGTCACCGGTCTTGATCTTCCCGAGGTCCGCGGCCTTGATGGCGCCGTCGGCGATCGGGACGTCGTACTCCTGTCCGGTGCGGTTGTCACGGACGGGCAGAGATTCGGTCACGCCTTGCGACTCTAGTCCGCTCATAGCGTGAGCGGGAATCCGGTGTCCCACGGAGCGGCCCTCCCACCGTTTTGGCGTACGCCGTCAGCGGCCCTAGTCTTGTCGGTCGCGACCTCTGCCGCGTGCTGGCCCTCCGGGCCGGCGTGCAGATCTGGACGTGAGCCGCACCCGATCTCCGCACCAGGAGCCGGGTGGGTCGGTGCGAACCAGGCCGTGTTCGTCAGCGGTCGCAGCAGCACCACCCCGGCCGGGGCCTCCGGTCGGGACCGACGAACGAACAGGTAGTACTGCCGTGCGCACCTACAGCCCCAAGCCCGCTGACGTCCAGCGCGAGTGGCTCGTGATCGACGCGACCGACGTCGTGCTCGGTCGCCTCGCGACCCACACCGCCAACCTCCTGCGTGGCAAGCACAAGCCGACCTTCGCTCCGCACATGGACATGGGCGACTTCGTGATCATCGTGAACGCCGAGAAGGTCGCCCTCTCCGGCTCCAAGGCCACCAAGAAGATGGTCTACCGCCACTCCGGCTACCCCGGCGGCCTCTCCCAGACCGCCATCGGTGAGCTCCTCGAGAAGGACGCCCGCAAGGCCATCGAGAACGCCGTGTGGGGCATGCTCCCCAAGAACAAGCTGGGCCGCCAGATGCTGAAGAAGCTCAAGGTCTACTCGGGCCCGAGCCACCCGCACGCCGCCCAGCAGGCCACGCCCTTCGAGATCAGCCAGATCTCCCAGTAATCGCCACCGCAGAGGATTTGAGGACCACCATGGCTGACTCCGCCACCACCGAGACCACCGAGGTCGAGGAGACCTACACCACCGACGAGCAGGGCATCGCCTACAGCTCCGAGTCCGCGCCCTCGGCCGACGCCGAGATGCGTCCCGCGACCATCGCCCCCGCCGCGGCCACCGGCCGCCGCAAGGAGGCCGTCGCCCGCGTCCGGATCGTCCCGGGCACCGGCGTGTGGACCGTCAACGGTCGCACCCTGGACTCCTACTTCCCGAACAAGCTGCACCAGCAGGTCGTCAACGAGCCCTTCGCCGAGCTGCAGCTCGAGGGCCGCTTCGACGTCATCGCCCGCATCCACGGCGGCGGCATCACCGGTCAGGCCGGCGCCCTGCGCCTCGGCGTGGCGGTCCATCGTCGCATTGAGCTGCTTGCCGGAATAGGGCTGGTTGTCGCCCACATTGAGGCCCTGCTCGCCGAACAGGCGGATCGCATGGCGCGCCGCGCGGTCGTCCTGGTTGTAAAGCAGCGCGACTTCCCACGGGCGCTGTTCGTCGCTGGTCGCCATTTTCGGCGTGAAGCTGTGCAGCGCCAGGATCAGGCGCGGCTGGGCCCGCGCGATCAGTTCGGCCAGCGCGGCATGATACGGACGGTGGAACCGGTCCAGCCGGGCTTCGACATTGGCGCCGATATTGCCGGGGATCAGCGTCCCGTCGCTCTCGCTCGGCACCGCTGCAGGATCGTCCTCGCGCCGATGCAGGTCGCACACGAGGCGGCTGACCGTGGCGATATGCGCGGGCATGCCGTGGCGCCGGGCCAACCGGTCGGCAATGCCCTCGACACCGATATCGACCGCGATATGCGCGTCGAGCAAGGCCGGGTCGCTGCCCAGCTCGATGTCTTCGGGGACGTGGTTGGAGGCGTGGTCGGCGACGCACAGCAGCCCTCCCGGACGCAGGTCGTCGACCGCGACCTGGCGGTAGGGGAGGTTGTCGATCATCATCGCAGGAGCCCTTTCGTCTGCCACCAGCCCGTGTGGAGCTTGCCGATCTGCGAAGCTGCCGCGTCACGCGCCGCGACGCTTTCGTAGAGCGCAAAACACGTCGCGCCCGAGCCCGACATACGGGCGAAGATGGGCGATGTTCCGCCCAATTCGGCCAGCACCCCGGCGATCTGCGGACATAGCGAAATTGCCGGCCCCTCTAGGTCGTTGCGGCCCGCGATCGCGACGCTGCGCGCATCTCCGGCAGGCAGCGCGCCGCGGTCGCGGCCATCCCAGTGCCCGAACACCGGACCGGTGGCGAGCGGGAGGCGCGGATTGACCAGCAACACCGGGGTGCCGGCAAGGCTGTCGTCCGCCGCCTCCAGCTCGGTTCCGGTCCCGCGGCCGACACAGGTGCGGCTCTCGACGCAGGCGGGCACATCGGCGCCGAGCGCGGCGGCGCGCGCGTGCCAGTCCTCGGGCAGGCCGAAGCGCGCCTGCACCATGCGGAAGACCGCGCCGGCATCGGCCGATCCGCCCCCCAACCCCGCCGCGACGGGCAGGTTCTTCTCAAGCGTAACCGCCAGCCCATCGGCGCGCGGGAGCTTGCCCAGCGCCTTGGCGACGAGGTTGTCGAACGGATCGTCGAGCCCGCCGGCGAATTCACCGAAGACGGTGACGCTGTCCTGAGCCGCACTGCGCGCCGTCAGCACATCGCCCGTATCGACGAAAGCGAACAGCGTCTCGAGCTCGTGATAGCCATCCTCGCGCCGCCTGCGGACATGCAGCGCGAGGTTGATCTTGGCGTAGGCGGTCTCAGCAATGGCCACCCGCAGGCTCCCACGTCATTGCGAGCGAAGCGAAGCAATCCAGGGCGCTGCCATGGATTGCCGCGTCGCTTCGCTCCTCGCAATGACAGAGCAAGCGACGCCGGCGTTCACATATTCGGGTAGTTCGGGCCGCCCCCGCCTTCAGGCGTGGTCCATTCGATGTTCTGGTTCGGATCCTTGATGTCGCAGGTCTTGCAGTGGATGCAGTTCTGCGAGTTGATCTGGAAC